>Ga0209834_10000764_pt1 | contig 18965 bp, 17 predicted proteins | sample Mar14236cmmetaG_FD_184134 | JGI IMG/M metagenome (GOLD analysis project Ga0209834, IMG submission 184134) | Marine hydrothermal vent microbial communities from Guaymas Basin, Gulf of California to study Microbial Dark Matter (Phase II) - Marker... ...
GGCCGCGAAATTATTTATAAATGCGTACCGGCCGGAACTGAAGATCACGCATATTCCGCTTTTGGTTTTAAGGGCCGCCGGTCTTTTCAACCAGCAGATGAAAACCCTTTTACGGCTGTTTCAATTTTGCCGGGACCATGCCGAACAGCCTGAAAGCGATGATGCCTGGGAGGAATTGTACCGCCCGAGGATGACGGTCGGAGAATATGTGGAATACATGCTGAGAACCGGCGATATCCCGAGTAAACGATGATCGGCTTTAATAAGTGAGGTTGAATATGAGACGTTTATTTATTTTGTCTATCGCATTGATGCTTATGACCGTTACATTGACGGCCGGAGAAGATCATGCAATCCCTATCCGTCCGGCGCATACATATTCGATTGTATGTTATGATTCGACCACCGGGCAATTCGGGGCGGCAGTGCAGTCACACTGGTTCAAGGTGGCCGATGTTATCTGGCTGGAACCGGGAATCGGGGCGGTGGCGACGCAGTCACTGACCGAGATTTCCTACGGACCGCTGGGTTTGACGATGATGCGCAACGGCAAAACGGCCAAACAGGCGCTGGAGGGTTTGCTGGCCAGCGATCCCGATAACGCTGTCAGGCAGGTGGCCATGATTGATAAGAACGGCGTCATTGCGGCGCATACCGGAAGTAAGTGTATCGCCGAGGCGGGTCATCAGATCGGCAAAAATTATTCGGTGCAGGCCAACCTGATGCTAAAAAATACGGTCTGGCCGGCCATGGCCAGGGCATTCGAAGATACCGAGGGCGATCTGGCCGACAGGATGATGGGCGCGCTTGAAGCGGCCCAGAACGAGGGCGGCGATATCCGCGGCAAGCAGTCGGCGGCGATGGTGGTCGTTTCCGGCGATCCGACCGGAATGTCATGGAAAGACAGGCTGATCGATATCCGGGTCGATGACTCCCCGGAACCGCTCAGAGAACTCCGGCGGTTGTTAAATATATCGAGAGCCTATGAGCACATGGACCGGGGCGACATTTATATCACCGAGGGCGATTTCGAAAAGGCCAAAGACGAATATATGAAGGCATCGCAGATGGTTCCGGACAACCCGGAGATTATGTTCTGGTATGCGGCTACGCTGGTTTCGGTCGGTGAGATAGAAAACTCGTTGCCGATTTTCAAAGATGTTTTCGAAAGGGACGAATCGTGGCGGACGCTTGTTCCCCGGCTGGTCGATGCCGGGCTTCTGGAGGACGATAAGGAGTTAATATCAAGGATATTAGAGCAGTAGATACCAAAATAAAGTCCCTGATTCCGGTACCGCCCGGTTTTTTGGCAAAATGTCAAAAAACCGGGTCGATACCTTTAGGGGCTTGCCTTTGTGACGGAAATGCGTTAAATTATATAATTGATAAAGAATCGGACACAGATTAAACATTTTGGGAAAAGAAATGTCTGTATTATAGAAAATTATTACCCCAAATATATGTGATAAGGTTATGAATAAACTTCAAAAGACCCTGACCGTTATAATATGTCTTACAATTTGCCCCCTTGCCGGATTCGGCCGCGCCTTATATGAAATACCGGATCAATCCCGCAATACGGGGAAAATTACCGCTGGTGAGCCTTATGTTACGGTCGCGGTGCACAAGATCGGTAAACTCGCCATGACCGTTTCCAATCAAGGTCATTTTGGAAAGGGTTTTATCGCCGGGGTCGGCGATCCTATGGGCGGCGATGCTCCCTCATGTACTTATCCTTACCCCGGCCAGCAAAGTTATCTGTTTGCCGGCGCATTCTGGATAGGAGCCGTGATCGGCCGTGACACGCTTGTGTCGGTTGGAGCGGACGGCTGGCGCAATACCAAGGAACTCTGGCCCGATCCGGCGCCCCGGGGCGAGATAATATACCGGTCACTGCTCAACAAGGATCCCGAGGCCGTATCGGAACAGGATTTTATTGCCATGTACACCGATACCGTCACCAACCCCCAACATGTCGTGATCGACAACTGGGATGGACGGCCGCATATCCCGCTCGGTATCGAAGTGACCCAGAGAAGCTATGCCTGGAGTTATTCCTATGCCGAAGATTTCATCTTATTTGACTATTCCATAAAAAATATAAGCAATAAGACGCTCGAGGGTGTTTACATGGGCTTCTATGTCGATGGTGATGTGATGATTGGTGAAAACGGTAAAGGTTACGATGATGATATATGCGGATTCAAGCGGGTCATTCCCTCGCCGCAGGGTTGCGGTTTCGTTGATACCATCAATATCGCCTATATCGCCGACAATGACGGCCGTGACATGGATTCTCCCTGCCCCTATTCGACCAACTCGGTTACCGGTTTGACCGGAATACGCGTCATCCGAACGCCCTCCGATTCGCTGAATTACGCTTTCAATTGGTGGATTTCGAACGGGGCCGCCCCTATGGATTTCGGCCCCCGCAAGGCCGGGACGCCGGATGATCCGTTCCGTGATTTTGGAGGATTTCTGGGGACACCCGAGGGTGACAGAAACAAATATTATATCATGCGCCATGCGGAATTCGATTATGACCAGCTTTTCTGCGCTCTTGACCATACTGCCGATGGATGGCTGCCGCGTGACGAGCAGGCTTATAATTTCGCCGATGGTTTTGATACCCGCTATCTTCTTTCATGCGGGCCGTTTGATATCGATCCGGGCGAGGTCCTTCCTATGAGCTTCGCCTATATCGGCGGAGAGAATTTCCATACCGACTGCAATGCATTCGAAAATCTTTTCGATGCCAACGATCCGTATCCATTCTATAATCAATTGAATTTCGAGGACCTGGGAATCAATTCCATGTGGGCCTCATGGATCTACGACAATCCCGGTGTGGATACCGACGGTGACGGTTATTACGGCAAGTACCGCATCTGCGTATATGACTCGACCTTTGCTTTCGATACGGCAAGTTTTAACCCGCTGGTGGTCGATACCATCGTCGTATATCTCGAGGCTGACACAATTTATTACGAAGGTGACCGCGTGCCCGATTTCCGCGGAGCCGCGCCCCCCCCGGCGCCCGAGATGTGGGTTCTCGATGAGTACGGCGACACGCTCCGAAGCAGGATTTATCCGAGGATCGACGAGTTCAACCAGGGAGAACTTCGTGTACGCTGGAACGGTTTTCATTCCGAGACCGAAAAAGATGTTTTCAGCAATATTGTCGATTTCGAGGGATACCGAGTTTATATGTCACTTTCGCCGATGGCAAGTGATTTTTATGTTATTGCTTCGTACGATATCGAAGATTACAACAGGTACATCTGGAACAGCCGACGCAATTTCTGGGAATTAAAGGAACCGCCGTACAGTCTTGACTCCCTGCAACAGCTTTACGGCAACGGTTTCGATCCCAATATTTATGATATCGACCACAATTTCTTCTGGGGTGATTCGGTCTTTTACTTCGCCAAACAGGATTGGAACGCCGATGACCTGTCTGATCCCGACGGTATTCACAAGGTTTATCCCGATGAGCCGCCTCCGACCACTCTCAACCTTGATACGGCCCGGGTTTATTACCCGGAAGAGTTGACCGACGACGGCCTGTTCAAATATTACGAATATGAATATATCATCAAAAATTTATTACCGTCGCGCCTGTATTATGTTTCGGTGACCGCATTCGATTATGGTTCTCCCACCAGCGGGCTGGCCTCGCTGGAGACGCCGCCGAACAAAAATTATGTCGCCGAATATGCCCAGAACCAGAATAGCCTGGCGGAGAGCGAGGGATTAAATGTAATTGTCTATCCCAATCCGTACCGCGTAGACGGTGGATATTACGCGGGCGGATTCGAAGGGCGGGATTATATCGATTCGACCTTCGGGGGGACCCTGATCCCGCAGGTGGGGCTTACCGATGAGCGAACCCGTGCGATCCATTTCATCAACCTGCCGCATAAGTGCACGATACGGATATTCAGTCTCGACGGTGACCTGATCCGCGAAATCCAGCATGATTATCCGAAGGACTCTCCGCGTTCGATGGAGGAGCGCTGGGACTTGATAACCCGCAATACCCAGGCGATCGTTTCGGGAATATATTACTGGTCGGTGGAATCTGAATTCGGCAGTCAGATCGGTAAACTGGTTATTATAATGTAACGGCTGAAGCTGCTTTATATGGCGGGAAGTATCCTTCCCGCCATATAACACTTTTTACAGGTATCATTTTGACATTGATCATCCTTTCGGCCGGGGCGGCATTGGCGCAGGTTGTGTGCGCCGACGGGTTCAAGCGCGGCGATGTCAGCCTTGTCATCAACGGCGATAATGTAACCGATGAAAATTATTATCGGCGCCTGTCATACCTTCGTATTCCATTTATGTCGGGGTAAAGGGTCTATGAGCCGGGGATGACAATCCGGTTCAAGGTCATTTTCGATCGTTTTTTCGAGCAGAATTTAAAATACTCAGGGGGATAGATTCATGTCAAAATTGCATGGCTTAAAAATGGCGGCCGGTGCAATCCTTTTGATGCTGGTCGGTATCATAATTCTTATCGTGGGATGCAGTAAGCCCAATGTCAAGCATTCGATGGTGGCCCCGGAGGCGAGGGAGATCCAGGTCTGGCTGATCAATCTCGGTATTGAATCGCAGGCGGCCGATTCGAGTGCGGCGGTGAGGCAGTTTAAAAAAGAGTTCGCCTCGGAACTGGCCAACGAGGATTATTACCTGGCTTATCTTAAAGAGGTCGGTCGCGAACTGTCATCGCTTGGGCACAATGTCGCCGACGGGCCGGTCGGAGAGGGCACTATCAGGATTAAACCGAGTGCGAGCAAGCGGAGCGATATTATAATCGGGCCGGGGACCGATCTCCGTCTGATCGAATGGAACCGTCTGGAGCGGCAGGATACGCCGAGTGCTGATGATCGTTCGCCGTGGGGCGACCGGGATCGAAGCGGTACCGAGTATGTCAAACCGGTCTATCATAAAACCGATGAGGTCAGGAATGTGTATATCGAGATGCTCGGCCCTGAAGGCAAGTTGCTTGGCGCTATCGACATCACCGGCGGTAAGGTGAAAGCCGAGTTTGTCGCCAAAGTAATCGACCGTTTGATAAAGGAAGGTGAGTGGTAGAAATACAGGGATCGAAAAACATCCCCCCCCGATTCCAATCTTCATTCACATATAACAGGCGTCAGATCAAGTACACCATAAAGGAAATATTTATCTTCGGATATCGGGTCGGGTATATAATCAACTCCCACTCCGAAACTCAGACTTCGATATATATCAATACCCAGTTCCACTTTTAATGCCGCATCTTTCGAATCGTACCCTTCCAGAATCTGATAAATCAATCCACCCCCAATCAAGCCGTATATCGACGGAGCATAATCACAGGTAATATTTTTCTTGCCTGCGATAAAAATCGAGAAGCCCTGGATATCGTCGTCAATATCCACATAAAAAAGCCCGGCTCTCGAGACTGCAGAGAAACCCCTGTCGGGCACCCCGAGCAAACTGGATTCAAAACCTATCCATCCAGCAAACTCTGTTTTTTGACCATTCTGCAAATACGCTCCGGGCTGTATGACCGGGCTTGCATCCAGCTGTGCCCCAGCCTGCTTACCCGCGCCCGCAAATAATACAAGGGCAATAAACCACATCAAATATCTCATTGAAAATCCTCTTTTGGGAAATTTTGTCGAATATTGAATTATTTCAATATTTATCGACATAATTATCATTTTTTTTATACCCAATCCCCATCTTGCCAAAATCGAATTATTGAGTTATCTTTATAATTGAATAATGGACTATGCAGATTGGTTGCGATAAGTCTTTGCGGGAGATGGAGTCATTGTGAGCAGTTTTAAATATAAAGATCGCGAATATGAAATCGATGCCGATGGTTTCCTGCTCGATTTCAAAAAGTGGGATGAGCAGTTTGCCGAAGGGATGGCGATTGAAGCAGGTATCGAGGGCGGCCTGACCGACGCCCACTGGCGTATTATTCACTATATCCATGATATGCTCAAAAAGACCGGTATTTGCCCGGTTATATATAAGACTTGCCGGGATAACGATCTCGGTCTGGATGATCTCAGAAAGCTATTTCCGGGCGGTTGCCTTCGGCGCGCCTGTAAACTGGCCGGGGTGACATACCGGGAAGGTTATATCGGGCATTCCCGGTTGCTGGCATCGGCCCATGATATCGAGCCGGTATCGCTCAACAAAGCATATAATGTCGATGTCTGCGGTTTCCTGGTTGAACCGACCGACTGGGATGAACATTTTGCTGTTTTTAAGGCCTTCGAGATGAAGATACCGGAGGGACTGACCAAGCGCCACTGGCAGATAATCGAATATCTCCGCAAGATGTTTGATTCATCCGGGAAAGTGCCCCCAATATATGAAACCTGCGAGGCCAACCGTATAACTATCGAAGAATTGGAAAAGTTGTTCCCCGACGGTTATCATCGGGGGGCCGTGAAAATCGCCGGGCTTAATGCCAGATAAAACAGGGCAGGTCAGGCATCGAAGATCCTGCCCCGGCACAAACAGAGATTAGTAATGAAACCAATATACCTTGATTACAATGCGACCACGCCAATCGATCCGAGGGTGGCTGAGGCAATGCTTCCCTATATCCATGAGCATTTCGGCAATCCATCGAGCAGTCATGCCTACGGGATAGCCGCCAGAAAGGCTGTCGATAATGCCCGGCGCCGGATCGCCGCGATGCTGAGGTGCCGGACCGAGGAGATAATTTTCACCAGCGGCGGTTCCGAATCGAACAATTATGCCATCAAGGGTGTTGCCCGGATGTACCGCGACAAGGGCAATCATATTATTACCTCGGCGGTGGAACATCCGGCGGTGACCGAGGTTTGTAAATATCTCGAAGGATTCGGCTATAAAGTGACATACCTTCCGGTCGATGAGTACGGCCTGGTCGACCCGGCACAACTCGAGGAGACTATCACGCCGCAGACGATTCTGGTAACAATCATGCATGCCAATAACGAAGTGGGGACGATCGAGCCGATTGCGGAGCTGGCCGAGATCGCCCATCGGCACGGAGTATTAGTGCATTCGGATTGTGCCCAGTCGATCGGTAAGGTGCCGGTCGGGGTGAATGAACTCAAGGTCGATCTGCTTTCGGTCGCCGGACACAAACTGTACGGGCCCAAGGGAATCGGGGCGCTGTATATCGGGCCGGGGATCAAACTCGAAAAGCAGGTGCATGGTGCCGATCATGAGATGAACCTTCGGGCCGGGACAGAAAATGTTATCGAGATGGTCGGTCTGGGTAAAGCCTGTGAATTGATCGGCGATGATGTGGCCGAACACGGCAAACATCTGAAAAAACTCCGCGACCGCCTCGAAAACGGAATCAGGCGAAAATTCCCCGATATAAAAATTAACGGCCATCCCGAAAAACGGCTTCCCAATACGGCCAGTATCAGTTTCAGGGGGCTCGAGGCCAATACCATTCTTTCTGAACTGAGCGGCGTTGCCGCCTCGGCCGGGGCCGCCTGCCACAGCGACAATATCGATGTCTCGAGTGTGCTCGAAGCGATGAATGTTCCGCTGGAGTACGCCATGGGGACGATCCGTTTCTCCGTCGGACGGTTTACCACCACCGATGAGATAGATCGGGCAATAGAGGAAATAATTACCGTCGTCGAGAGACTTCAACCGGCCGGCGCGGAAAAAATATCGAAGGTATCATCCGGTGAAATAAAACTGACACAGTACACTCACGGGCTCGGATGCGCCTGTAAACTTCGCCCGCAGTTACTTGAAGAAATCCTGAAAAAGATGCCGGCGTCCGATGATGCCGCCATCATGGTGGGGACGGATACTTCGGATGATGCCGCGGTGTATCGTCTCGATGACAGGACGGCGATTGTCCAGACGGTCGATTTTTTCACGCCGATTGTCGATGACCCGTATCAATTCGGCGCCATTGCGGCGGCCAATTCGCTCAGCGATATTTACGCCATGGGCGGAAGACCGCTGTTTGCCCTTAATATAGTCGGGTTCCCCAGTAACCGTTTGCCGATGGATGTCCTCGAGAAAATACTGTCAGGTGCACAGGCGGTGGCGAAAGAGGCCGGGATCTCGATAATCGGCGGGCACACGGTCGATGACACCGAGCCGAAATTCGGGCTGGCCGTCACCGGGGTTATAAATCCCGACCGGATTGTCACCAACCGCACGGCTGAAGAAGGCGACAGCCTCATCCTGACCAAGAAAATCGGCACCGGGATTTTAACCACCGCCATGAAACAGGGACTGCTTGAAAAAGACAATGAAAAAATCCTGGTGGATACAATGTTGGCACTTAACCGTACCGCCGCCGAGGTGATGCAATCAATCGGGGTCAATGCCTGCACCGACATCACCGGGTTCGGCCTGCTGGGGCATCTGCTGGAAATGCTGACCGGATCGGGCAAGGCGGCCGAGATCAGCGCCGGGGCGATTCCTGTTTTACCGGGCGCGATGGATCTGGCCGTTTCGGGCGTTATCCCGGGGGGAACATATGACAACATGGCATATACTTCGAATCACGTGCAGTACGACGACCGGCTGTCGGAAATCCGGCGCCTGATTCTAAACGACGCCCAGACTTCGGGCGGCCTGCTGATATCGGCGGCGCATGATAAAGCGGCGGCTCTGATTGAGGGACTGAAAGATAAAGGTGTTGACGACGCGGTCATAATCGGCAGGGTCATTCCCGAAGGTAAATCAAGAATAACCGTAAATTTATAGTCTCGAATCGACCTCCAGATCATGAGCATCTACAAAAAAGCGGCTGAGATGGTCAAACATTCCGGCCGGATTACCGCCTTCACCGGGGCGGGGATCTCGGTTGAAAGCGGTATTCCCCCGTTTCGTGGCGATGACGGTTTGTGGAGTAAGTACGATCCTGCCCTGCTGGATATCAATTATTTCCGGGCCTACCCGGAAAAATCATGGCCGGTTATCAAAGAAATTTTTTATGATTTTTTCGGAAAAGCCAAACCGAACGCGGCGCATCGGGCGTTGGCGGTACTTGAGAAAAACGGCATGGTGCAGACAGTCATCACCCAAAATATCGACAATTTACATCAGGAAGCCGGGAGCAAAGAGGTTTACGAATTTCATGGTAACTCGCAGTATCTGATCTGCGATTCATGCGCCGGAAGGTATCATGTGTCGGAGGTCAATCTCGATGAGATGCCGCCGTGTTGCCGTCAATGCGGCGGCCTTCTCAAGCCGGATTTTGTTTTTTTTGGTGAGGCCATCCCCCAAGGCGTCTATGCCCGGTCGGTCAGGGAAGCGCAACTGTCGGATCTATTTATCCTTATCGGCACTACCGGCGAGGTGGTCCCCGCCTCGATGATCCCGCCGCTGGCCAAAAGCCGGGGCGCCTCGATTATCGAGATCAATATCGATCCGTCGAACTACACCGAGCGGATTTCGGATTTATTCATACAGGCAAAGGCGACCGAGGGGATGATCGGTCTGATGGATGCGCTGGGGATTCCTCTCCTCCCGGAATAAGCTAAATCATCTACCGGACGCGCAGGCCGGAAATCTTGACGGCCCCGCGGTGATAACCATCGGGAAACAGCGCTTCAAGATCACTTAAATCGATTTTATTATCCTCGCAGGTTTGAATTACAGTCGGTATTTCGCTGGTTTCCCGGAAGTGCATGCGCAGGTAATTGATAATTTTCCAGTGCTGTTCGGTTAGAAAACCGCCCGGGATTTTGGCATCATAAGCCCGATGAGCGGCGTAGTACTCATCCCAGTCATCGGGATTGATCAGAAAACCTCGGACATCGACCCGATATGTTTTCGAGGCCGATATGACATTCAAATCGTCGGCAGTTTTGGGCAGACTGGATTCACTCAGATACCCTTCCTTGTAGGTTATACCGGCCAGGCGGCAGGCGCCGCGAAGGTACCCGGTGGGAAACAGCCTTTTCAATTGTTTGAGGGTCAAACCGCAATTGCGGCAGGTTTCATAGACCAGCGGGCACCGGCCGGTAGTCTCGAAATTTTTCCTGATATATTTGATGACATCCCAATGCTCGCCGGAAAGGCCCTTTACCATCCCGATTTTTTCCGCCATGCCAACCGCGAATCCTTCATCCCACTTTCTAAAATCGAGCAGGAAGTTATTCTCGTCGATTTTGTATTCCTTGCCATTAATGGTATAACTGAGCATAATTCCTCCTGTGTGTTTAAATCGATATTTTTTCATATCGGGCCGGAACAAGAGCTATCGAGAGAGATATCCGGCCGAGGTAATTTGCCCGTCAAAATGATCACCCTGTATTAAATATATAACGATAAGATGGAGCGTCAATAATATTTTTTGAGATTACGAAATGATTTGATGATGCAATGCTGTTTTTGTCTTATATTTTGGGAACGGTGAGACATTCACATACGCATAACGCAATCAAAAACATGTATAACTCATTGATCTTCACCTAAATTCGCGAGTGTTAACAGCAGGAGTGATTCGTTTCAACTGAGGAAGATACAAAATGTGAGAAGTAACAGGCATTTGATTATCGCTCTGATGTCGATATCGCTTATTTATTTGGGACCGGGGGCGTTCCTTTATCTGCTCGCTTTTTTGCTTGTTTCTTTAAAATCGCCACGGTGTACCATGAAAGTAATACTCAAGGTGTTGGTCTGATGTACCGCGTGATCGATGTCGCCGGACTTTTCAGGGAGTTGAAGAATCACAACTTCGGCGGACAGAATATGAAACTGAAACTGACCGTCCGGGACAGTTTCCCGCCGCAGAATGCCGGTGATTACATAGTGCACTTTATCGACGGGAAACCGTCGCTTAAAAAGAAAGCGGCTTTCGATGCCGCAATCGAAATCGATATTGCCGAGTTCTCGCCGATGCTGATGAGATGCGTCGATTTTAAATCGCTTTACGATTACGGGCTGGCCGAAATCAGTGAAGAGAAATACCTCGATGCGGTCCACCGGCTGTTTCTGGCCGAGCGCAAACCGGTATGCTGGACACAATTTTAAAAAACACACCTGTCCTATCAATAAAAAAGCCCGGCGGCGGGCTTTTTCTCCGGCACCACTGCAGGGCATTACTTTTTCGGCAGGTATTTATCTTCGAACCAGATATACCAGTTTTGCCGGTTATCTTTGGATTGCTCGATAAGCCGGCGGGCACGGCCGTTTTCAAGCGGGGTCAGCGTCATGCGCGACAGCCTGGCACTGCCGTCGATAGCCGTATTTGTCCCGGTGTAGGACATCGCGCCGAATTTTTCCGGACTATTTCACCAGATCGAAGAGATCAACAACCCGGATCGGCTCGACATTATAAAAACCCTGACCGTATTTACATCCCGCCTGCTGGCCGAACGAGCGCGCCATCGATTCCAGCGACCAGATATAATCTCGCGATTTATCGGGATTGAGAAACTGCGATCTATGGCATTTTAACGCCTCGATCCACTGCTCGAAATGTTCGGTTATATCGACCACGAAATTGGGCGTCATACCGGGCGGCAAAAAATAATGAAAAATCCGGCTGACCCTGTGGATCTCGCCCTCTATCGGCATTTTCACCAGGGTGGCATAATTGGCGGCATTGATCACAATCTGCCCGGCGGCAACATGATCCGGGTGCGACTGGCGTTTGCCGTGACCGACATGCGGATACGGCGCCAGAATTATTCCGGGTTTGTATTTGCGGATAAGGGTCGCCAGTTCGACGCGACGCTCAAATGTATCGAACAGTCTGCAGTCGCCCCAATCGAAAGTCTCAATCAGATCCGAGCCGAGCACCCGGGCGGCATCGACCGCCTCCTGCGCCCTTATTCCCGGGGTGCCCCCGGTACCCATCTCACCCTGCGTCAGGTAAACAATCCCGGATTTGTAACCGCGCTTGTTGACATCGATCAGCACCCCGCCGGTACCGACCTCGACATCATCGGGATGGGCCCCGATTGAAATTAGATCGTATTCCATATAACCATCCTCGGCTTCTATAAAAAAACCGGAAGAGAACTAATCTCTTCCGGTTAATATACGAAACAAATTCATTATTCTTCGTCGTAATTCGGGAAATTATCCGAATGATATTTAAGCAGGACCGGCAGGATATCATAAAGCATTCGTCCGCCGGTAGCCTCATAACCTTCGTACCCCTCATAATTATCGGGGGAATAATCCCTGACATATCCGCGCATATTCATATAACCCTGGAGCCAGCTCGCGAAATTGATCGTCTGGACATTGAAACCGTATTCGTCGTCGTTGGTGGTGAACAGCTTCACGGCCATATTGTCGAAGCAACCGGGATTGTTCTCGATAATCGACGAGACATTGTTGTCGAGCCACAAATCCCAGATAGGCTGATACGGATTACCGGCCGTATCAAACGGCAGGTGGAACGCGACATTACCTTCGGGATTGAGATATGTGAGAGTATCTTCGATAAATGTCGAATCAAGCGCCCGGGGCGGGTTCAGACTAATGATATTATCGATATCCAGGACATGCGGCGTAAAAGCTGTGCCGGCCGCCATCATCATTGTCCGGAGCGGGTTGCTGTAGGCCGTATCCATATCACGGTACTCTGCAAGTGATATATAATCACTGCCGGTTCCGGAAAGATTGCTGATAACATCTTTGAATAACGGTACAAAACCGCCGGTACCGGCGGCGCCGTCAAAATCAAGCGGGGCCGATATGGCCGAAACCGCACCAAAATTATCGGGATACATGGCCGCGATTCTTACCGCACCGTAACCGCCCATTCCGAATCCCGCGATAGCACGATCGGCACGGGAGTCGTAGGTATTGAATACCCCGTCAATATAATCGATAATGGAACCGCTGATCGGATCATTTTGAATGGAACCGATCGCCTGAGCATACTTCCCGCCAAAATAGGTGTTACCATAAAATGTTCCGCCATAGCCGACCGAACCGTCAATACAAACAATAATCATCGGCTGTATCTCGCCGTCGGCGATCATCTGATCGGCTATCGCGACAAGACCGTGGTTGAAATAATATGAATCGTCGCCCCGGAAAGGCGACATCATATAAAGCACCGGATAGCGCCTGCCGGTGGGTTCATAATCGGGCGGGGCGTACACTTTCAAATAGATACTCGGAACTTTGCGGACCGAATTGAACATGGAAAACGCCAGTTCATCTGCGGCCAGGTGTCCGCCGGGGAAAATATAAACACCAGTCAGCCCGTCACGTACTTCCGAATCCGGTCTGACAATATTATCTTCACGCTCACTGCAGCCAAAAACAAGAAGGGCCGCAGCAAAAACCGTAAATACTATACCAAAATTCTTAATCATTACCGGGCCTCCTAAAACCTGTATGAAATCCCGAGAACCGTCTGATAATTATCGCCTTCATAGTAAGCCGAGAAATTATCCATTAATCCATCGCCGTCAAAGTCGGTCTGGTTTGGGACATCGAGATCTTTATAATGGATGTATGAGGTGGCAATATCGAGATGCCAGAATCCAATTTCCACTCCCACACCCAGACTGTAACTGTATTTCGTGTTCAGGTCGATAAACTGCGGAATAAAGGTCTCTTTAGTCAAAGCCGTCTGGTCGACTCCGAAACCGCCGCGAAGCTCGGCAAAGTTGTTGAGCTTGTAACTTGCACCGGCCATGATCCGTCCGGCATCCTCCCACTCCACCGGAACGGTGATATCGGTGTTCATCAGGCTGATGGCGCGACCGAAACTCTCGCTGGGAAATCCCTCGTAATTGGTATAGGTAAATTCAAATCCCTCGAACTGGGACCAGAATACCCACTCACCATCAACGGCCAGGGTCAGCCTGTCGGTGGCCATGCAGGCAATACCGGCGGCAATCGAGTTCGGCGTATCAAAACTCGTTTCAAAATCGGCGCTGACCTCGGCGACATTACCATCGAGGAAATATCTTTCTTCAGTGGTATCGAAGAAATTTTCCGCCAGACTCGGATTGTCACCGAGATAATAGCGGAAATTCGATTCACCGTCGATATCAATCGATGTCTGCCCGGAGAATACCACACCAACATTGATTTTATCAGTTAATTTATAAAGCATACCGGCACGATACCCGAATCCCCAGCCCATGCCGTCATTGCTGTACCACTCCGGAATCTTGTCATAGGGACGATCGGCAATAGAGGCCAGATCGGGATTGGTCTCGTCGGTGTACGGGTTATCCCGAAGTATCAGACTGTTGTAATACAGGTCGCCGCGCAACAGCGACAGCCCGATACCCAATGATAACTTGTCTTCGCTGAATCCTTTGGCCGCCGTAACCTGAAAAGCGACAACATCAAGATTATTGTAAAACTGCTTCGAGGGAATTGTGCTCGTATTATAAACAGGAATATTGGCAAACAACTCCCAGCTCTGGTTCTGATCAAAGATTTGCATGATGGAGAAACCCATAACAGTCTCACCGAAAATCGGGAGACGGGTCAGAATGGCGCCTTGAGGGACATTCAAGACTTCATGCTCATTGTAGACTTCAACACCATTATAAAATCCGGATTCATATCCATTCCAGGTAATGTCTGGAATCGCCGTATAGCGATTATGAAAAACAGCCACATTGCCGGCAATATAATTGTCCTGTATCAGGTTATACCCGGCTGGATTGTAATATGCCGCCGACCAATCATCGGCCAGGGCTCTAAACGCCCCACCCATACCTCTTGCTTTTACTCCCAAGCCGTCAAACATAAACCCGCTGCCGAACGCACTGGGCAATATCAGCACGATTAGCAAAAGACAAAAGGCAAAAAACCTCAAAGCTCCCATTAGCATCTCCACATTAAATAAAACTGAACAACGTTTTCTCGACCTTCACCCGGGCGGTAAAATTAAATTAGGGCCCGGCGTTAACCTATTAACCTCAACATCAGGTCTGCCAAACAAAATGCAGACAAAAAGTTCAGAAAAATTACTATAATAACGCCGGTTTGTCAAGTCCTCGGGGGCTTTTTTTAAGATGAACCGGCCTTACCATAGAGAGGTTTATGCTATTCTTCAAGTAGAGACGCGCCGGAAACCGCATTTGCCCAATTTTTTGATACCGGAAATATGCCGATGATGAAGATATTTATCCTGATTTTCAGAATTCTCGTCCGTATCTGAAAATTCCCGCCCCGACCGCCACAATCAGGTAAACCAGACCGGCAATCAGAATTATGGTCGCTCCGGCAGGAAGATTCGGGCCGTAGCTGACCGCCAGACCGATCACAACAAAGATCATACTCAGAATCGTGGCCAGAATCATGGTTCCCCACATGGTTCGGGTAAAGTGACCGGCCACCGCCACCGGAAGGGTCAGGAGAGCTATGACCATCACCACCCCCACGACCGTTACAAGGATTACTACCGTAAGAGCGGTTAAACACAGAAGAAGTAAATAATAAAATGATACATTTAATCCCCTCACCCGGGCGAATTCTTCATCGAAACAGACTGCAGTGAGTTGATTATAGAAAAGCACACCAATAATTGCGACCAGAATATCGAGACCTATAATCAGCCACAGATCAGAACTGGTGACCATCAGAATATTACCGAACAGGTAACTCATTAGATCCTGATTGTATCCGGGAGTGCGTGAAATGAAAAGAATACCGACCGCCATGCCGACCGCCCAGAGAGAACTGATTACGGTATCTTCGCGCTCACGGGTCCGCAGACTGATCAGCCCGATTACCACCGCCGCCAGTATAGCCGCCACCAGGGCTCCATACAGGGGATGAAGATTATTCCATTTATAGGTTGCCGAAAGAAAATAAGCCACACCCATACCGCCCAGAATAGAATGCGCTATCCCGCCCCCGATATAGGTTATCCGGCGCGTGACGACATAAGTTCCCACAATACCGCAGGCAATACTGGCCAGAACTCCGGTCAGCATGGCATACTGAAGGAAGGCATGATTCATCAGGGCATCGATAAATTCACTCACCGTTTTTCCTCTTTCCGATATGCTTGTCATGCCGGACAAGACGCATCTCGCCGCCGAAAAGTTCTCCGATAAAGTTGCCTTCGAGTTCGCAGGTCGGATGCTCGGACACTTTGCGCTTGACACAAACAACCCGCTCGACATTGTCGCTGACAAAGGCGGGATCATGCGAGACCATGACAATGGTCAGGCGGGAATTGAGCTCACGGAGAAGATCGTACAATTCTTTTTCCACCAGCAAATCGAGATTGGCCGTCGGTTCGTCGAGAATCAGCAGATCCGGTTCTCCCGCCAGCGCCCGGGCGATTAAAATCCGCCTCTGCTGCCCGCCGGACAGCGACGAAAATGATCGCCGGCTCATATCCAGCAATCCCACCTCATCGAGAACCCTTTCGGCCACCGCCTTATCTTTTTTCCGGAACGGCCCCAACCTGTTTCCGTTTCCCAGACGGCCCATCAAAACGACATCGAGGACATTGATCGGGAATTGCGGATCGAGGTGGGCGAACTGCGGCATATATCCTATCCGCGAACGGGCCTCGGCCGGCTCAAGACCGAATACCCTGACTGTCCCCCGGCGGGGCTGAAGCAATCCCAGAATCAGTTTGACCAGGGTCGTTTTACCCCCCCCATTGGGCCCGACGATCCAGACAAAGTCATTTTTGCTGATCTGGAGATTGACATCTTCAAGAACCTTCAGGCCGTCATACGAAAATGTCAGCCCATCAATACTTACAACCTTCTCCCCGCTCATTATTCGGACAATCCTTTCTCCAGATAATTGGCGATATTTTTGAGATTTTTTAAATAATCTTCTGCCAGCGGATCGACTTTCATTACTTTTCCACCGACAGCATCGGCGATTGTCTCAGCCGCTTTGGTCGAAAACTGCGGCTGGACAAAGATTACCTTAATGCTGTCCGCCCGGGCCCGATCGATAAAATCGACCAGTTGTTTTGCCCTCGGAGCCTTACCCTCAATCTCGACCGCCACCTGCTTGAGACCGTAGCGATCGGCGAAATACCCGTAAACCGGATGAAAAACGTAAATCCGGCGGCCGCGGTACGGCTCAAGTTTACGGCTGATGGTACTGTCAAGGGTGTCCAGGTCAGCATGAAATTCAGTCAGATTGCTTTCGTAAATCACCCTGTTATCGGGATCAAGTTTTATCAGTTCATCACATATATTTCTCGCCATGATTTTAACCGCATGCGGATCGAGCCAGCTGTGCGGATCGAGGGCGCCATGAGCCTGCCCGTTATCGTGATCATCATCGAAAGTCTCCATCCGTCTCAGCTCAACCCCGGCCTGGGTATCGACAATATCAAGGTCGCGAAAGATTTCCCTGATTTTGCGAAGCATCTGATTTTCAAAGGGGACACCGATTTGAAAATAAACGCGGGCATGTTCGATATCGGACATCTGCCGCGGGGTCGGATCATAAGTGGCCGGCGACTGACCGGGCCCGACCATCACTTCGATATCGACAAAATCGCCCCCGATACGCTCGACAAAATACTTCTGGGGCAGGATACTGACAAACACCTTCATTTTATTATCTGTTTCGGGAAATGCGGAGACCGGAAAACCGACACTCAAGAATAAGCCCCATAGGATAATCGCGGCCGACAGTTGCGAAGATAATAATTTTCTATAAGATTTCATCTTCAATATTTGCCCCATTATTTCTCAAGCTCACTTTTTTGACGGGTACAGACTATGTGCATCTCATGGCAGTCATCGCATTCCTCCACCCGATGATCACTGGTAAATGTTTTCCAGTGATCTTTCTGGCCGGGGGTAAGGATACCGGTTCCCCGGCACAGCGGGCAGACCGACTCAAGCGCATGCATCACCACCGAGCGGATAAATTCCGAACGATTAGGGATTCCTTTCATCGCCTCGAGAAGAGTATGATCGGCCTTGAAAGTAACAATCTCGCTTTTATTCTTTTTCATAAGTCCATCTCGCTGATTGGCTGTTATCTCAGATTTATAATATTATTACGTTGTATTACCAATTGTCAATGGCCAAATCACAGACTTTTTTTATGGCGGTCGAATTTATCCCGTAAGCTATTATATATCAATGAGTTATTTACCGCCGCAACCGGGTGATCTCATTGATCGCCTTGTAAAATCCCATCTCGGCCGACTTTTTAAGGTGATATTCCGATAGTCTCCCATCGGTGGTTTTTGAAAGATAGTAATGAATCGAGGCCTGATCCGGGTCGCAGGCCAGCGCCTTGTAAAAATTGTCACGGGCGGTTTTATTTCTGTTCAGAAGATACATCTGAAAACCTGTAACCGCGTACGGGACGGCCCGCCCTGAATCGCCTCCGCCGAAAGAGTTATATCTCAGTTTAAAATAATTCAGACTGATATAGCTGAAAAACACTTCCGGATAATCAGCCAGCCCATAATCGGAATTATCAAGACAATCGGTGATCAGATTAAGATATTCGCCGACACTGTTTGCCGGTAATCCCAGACCGCGGCCACGTTTGATTATCTGGTAATTCAGGGGGTCAAACAGGTCGGACGAAACCCAGGCAGTGGTCGGATTCATAATCGAGTTTAAATCAGAGACATGGATCGCGCCCAGCAAATGACCGATTTCATGAAGCATCAACTGTCCGTTTAAAAAAGCGGCCCATTCCGATGTCTCCGGATTCGGCGGAGCCAGCCGGGCGGTCAGCGATATCTGCCGGCCGAGATCGGAGACGCCAATCCGCGATGGGCGTGTTCTTTCATAAAATCCTTCCGGCAAGTCCGGATCAAAAATAGCAATGGTCAGCGTATCTCGCCGAAAAGGCTCATTTTCAAGCAGTCGATCAAAAAGCCCGCTGATTCCGTTAAACGAAACCGCATCGACCGTCAGATCACCGAGTTCGACCACTTTAAGACCGAAACCGAACTGGCGCTGAAGCGAGCGAGAAATATACTGCAGGGCAAGATAAACATCGCCATCTTCAAATTCTTTCTGCCTGACGCGGATCCGTTT
>Ga0209834_10000770_pt1 | contig 18911 bp, 17 predicted proteins | sample Mar14236cmmetaG_FD_184134 | JGI IMG/M metagenome (GOLD analysis project Ga0209834, IMG submission 184134) | Marine hydrothermal vent microbial communities from Guaymas Basin, Gulf of California to study Microbial Dark Matter (Phase II) - Marker... ...
CATGAAGGAAAATTCTCTTACAAAAAAATTGCTTATGTGGACTTTTTTGAACCATTGAACTGGTACATAGTCTCATCCTTCTATGTAGAAGAAATGAAGGAACCCTCGAAGCGTATCTTCCGCAGAGAACTTCTTATCGCCCTTGCTTCCTTGCTTATTGCCTGCACAGTAACTTTTTTCCTCATTAGACGCTTCACAAGACCGGTAAAAATACTGACTGCTCATGCCCGGCAGCTTACAGAAAATAATTTTGGTATAACAGACTCGACTGAGTTAACTCACCTTATTAGAAGCTCGCATGACGAAATGGGACATCTTGCAGAAACCCTTATCAATATGGAAAAAACTCTGCAACAATATATCATGGATCTCAAAGAGACAACTGCTGCTAATGAGAAAATAAGAAGTGAGCTTCGAATTGCCCACGATATCCAGATGAGTATGCTACCTCAAACATTTCCAGCATTTCCCAAGAGAGATGAGATAGACATTTATGCAATGCTCGAACCGGCAAAAGAAGTCGGCGGCGACCTGTATGATTTTTTCTTTATTGATCATGACCATCTATGTTTTATGATCGGAGATGTCTCTGACAAGGGAGTACCTGCAGCTCTGTTCATGGCTCGAAGTAAAAGTTTGATCCGGGCTACAAGCATGTTGCTCAAAAAAGGAAAGGAAGGCATTCCTTCTCCCTCGGAGATCATTTCTGAGGTGAATAATGAACTCACACGTGATAATGAGCACTGTATGTTCGTAACGCTCCTGCTTGGAATCCTTAATATTAAAAGTGGCAACATATCTATCACAAATGCCGGGCACAATCTACCCTATCTTCTTAAAGAAAATAAAATAGAATTAATCGAACTTCCTCACAAAACCCCTCTCGGACTGCGGGAGAATATTCAATATACCTCTGAAGAGCTCATCCTATCCGATCATCAAAGTATATTCCTCTACACAGACGGCATCACTGAAGCCACAAATGAAAAGGATGAACTATTCGGAGAAAATAAATTAGAAAAAACTTTACGGACTCTATCAAATTCCAGTCCATATACAGTATTAAAAATGATTATAAAAGAGGTTCATGATTTTGCAGGTAATACATCACAGTCCGATGATATCACAATGCTTGCTATCCAGTATTTTGCCAAAAAAACAAAGGAGTAATTATGCACATCACAACAAATAAAGAACAAAACATACGCATTATCGGCGTTGACGGAAAGGTCGATTCCTTCACATCAAAAGATTTTCAAGACAGTCTTATAACACACATCCTTGATGGAGAGGACAAGATTCTTGTAGATTGTTCAAAACTTGATTATATCAGCAGTTCGGGCATTCGTGCCTTTTACTTTGCCCTTCGGGAACTCAATAGCAACGGCATTATTGCACTCTGTTCTGTGAACGAAAATATCCTTCATGTTCTTGAACTTGTTGACTTCCATGCAGATTTCCCGATCTTCAATACCCTCGATGAAGCATTAAATCAAATATGATCTGTTTCTTATTAATAAAACAAATATTAAGAATACAACAAAATGATCAACAATAGAAAGGAAATATAAATGAAAAAGCCACTCCTTGTTTTAATATTCTTACTTATTATGTTCACTGCAACACTTAATGCAGCGCCCGTTAAAAGCGTTGTAATCCTAAAATCCGTGTTCAGTCTTGTTCAGGAAAGTTTGTTTGTAATGTTTGTGTTTTTCCTGTTCAGTAAAAGTGAAACCTTTAAAAATGTATTTGCAGATAAGGCAACGCCATGGGACTCTGCAAAAACAATAATCCTGTTTGCAATTATCGGTATTTATGGTACAACTCTCGGCATTCCGGTAGTTGGAGCAATATCCAACATTCGTGACACCGCTCCTTTTATCGCAGGTTTTATCGGCGGACCAGTCATCGGTATTATTACGGGATTGCTGGCAGGATTGCACCGTTTTCTTTTGGGCGGGTTCACACAACTTCCCTGCTCTCTTGCAACCCTTCTCGCAGGTGTGATCGCAGGTATTGCTTCAAAATCTTTTAAAAAATCTCTGTCCTACTGGCTGCCAATAACTGTCGCTGTTTGCCTTGAGCTTTTCCACATGATACTGATCCTGTTGCTTTCAAAACCCTATTCACAATCCATCGAACTTGTAAAAGATATCATACTCCCAATGGTTCTTGGTAATGCGATCGGGATTTTCATATTTGTGTATATTCTACGAAATGTTGTAAAATTAAAAAACGAGTAATAAAGGAAATCAATTTTAAAAGAAATTATCATAGCTCTTTCTATAATTGGTCTCATTATGAGCTGTTTTATGTCCAATATTTTAAATTTTAATATAAGAATATTGTCCCTAAAAAATATAAATCAAGAAATTGTTGACACTAAATTTTTGGGGAAAGTTTTAGTCCCTCTAATATATAGGAGATGTAAATGAAAGAAACTAAATTACTGACTGTACTTGTTGATTCAACATCAGCGCACAAAGCTGTGGGAAATGTTGAAAACCTACTATTTATGACCTACAAAATATTAGACGCTAAACTAAACTACATTCAATTTAACTATTACAATAAGGAAAGCGATTAGAAAACAATAAAAAAATAAAATAATATCCCAAAAGGATTTTATATATGAAAAAAAACATTGTTGAAAAGATTCTTTCAGATCATATTATTGAAGGGAAGCCCAAAAAAGGCACAGAAGTAGGGATTAGAATCGATCAAACACTTACTCAAGATGCAACTGGGACAATGGCATATTTGCAATTTGAAGCGATGGGTGTTCCAAAAGTAAAAACTGAACTCTCGGTAAGCTACGTAGATCACAATACTGTCCAAATCGGTTTTGAAAATGCTGATGACCACAAATATTTGCAATCGGTTGCAGCGAAGTACGGAATTGTGTATTCAAGAGCCGGCAATGGAATTTGTCATCAGGTACAACTTGAAAGATTTGGGAAACCTGGAAAAACACTTCTCGGATCGGATTCTCACACTCCAACAGGAGGTGGGATCGGGATGATGGCAATTGGTGCCGGAGGTCTCGATGTAGCGGTTGCAATGGCAGGCGGACCATTTTACTTACCTTATCCAAAAGTAATTAAAATCAACTTAACAGGAAAACTCAGACCTTGGGTGGCAGCAAAAGATGTGATACTTAAAGTTCTTGAAATATTTACAACAAAAGGAAACGTGGGCTGTGTATTTGAATATGGCGGATCCGGAATAAACACACTGTCTGTTCCGGAAAGAGCAACCATTACAAATATGGGAGCAGAATGCGGAGTAACCACATCGATTTTCCCAAGTGATGAAGTTACAAAAGAATTCTTAAGAGCACAAGATCGTGAACACGACTGGGTAGAACTGATCGCAGATGACGATGCAGAATATGATCAAATTGTAGAAATCGATCTATCTGAACTGGTTCCAATGGCAGCAACACCACACAGCCCGGGAAATATAAGCACTGTAAGAGATATTGGTGAAATTGACGTTGATCAAGTTTGCGTTGGAAGTTGTACAAATTCATCTTATAAAGATATGATGACAGTAGCAGAAGTTCTAAAAGGAAAGAAACTTCATTCAAATACCAGCTTTGTAGTAGCTCCCGGTTCTAAACAGGTAATAGAAAATATTATCCGAGATGGTGGATTTGAGAGTATCGTTTCAGCCGGAGCCAGAATTGCAGAATCTGCATGCGGTTTCTGTATTGGGAACAGTCAATCTCCCAAAACAGAGGCAGTATCACTTAGAACCAGCAATAGAAACTTTTATGGAAGATCCGGCACAAAATCAGCAAATGTATATCTCGTAAGCCCGGAGACAGCAGCAGCAGCAGTGATCACAGGTAAATTTACAGATCCGAGAGATCTTGAAAAAATGGGAATAAAATATCCGGATGTAAAAATGCCAGATAGATTCTACATCGATGATTCAATGTTTGTTTTCCCGAAAGAAGTTAAGGGGAAGGTAGAAATTTATCGTGGTCCAAATATTGGTGATCCTCCTGCAGCAGAACCACTCAAAGATAAAATATACGGTGTTGTGACTTTAAAAGTAGAAGATCAGATCACAACTGATCACATAATTCCTGCAGGTTCAAAAATGAAATACAGATCAAATGTCCCTAAATATTCTGAATTCTTATTTGAAATAGTTGATCCGACATTCCATGATCGTGCAAAAGAAATTAAAGAAAGTGGAAAAGACAATATCATTGTTGCCGGACTTTCTTATGGTCAGGGAAGCAGCAGAGAACACGCTGCACTATGCCCGATGTATATGGGAGTGAAAGCAGTGTTGGCAAAATCGATGGAAAGAATTCACAATGCAAACCTTATCAACTTTGGAATACTTCCATTAAATTTCAAAGATGAAAAAGATTATGATGGTATCGATCAGGCAGATGAACTGGAAATACCTGAAATTAAAGAATCTCTTAAAGCGGGTAAGAATATAATTGTTAAGAATATTTCAAAAGGAACTGAATTCGAAGCAACTTATGATCTATCTGAAAGACAAAAAGAAATTCTACTTGCCGGTGGAACTCTTGCTTTTATGAGTAATTAATATGGTTCGAGTCGTGAGGAGTTTACGACAACGACTCGAAACCAGAAATAGATTACCTCGACTCGTCGTTCCTTACAAGTCGAAGAAATCTTATAAGTGAATTAGAGAAATTATAATAAAATAATCAGGAGAAGAAAATGGCACAAAAAGGTATCAGGGAATTTGACGCCAAAAGGATGATGTCTAAGGCGTTACCTGAATTTTCTAATGGGAAAATCAACTTTGAAGCTAAACAAGTTTTGATCGGAGATAATACGGATCTTAAAAAACTTGAGAAAGAAAATCCATGGATAGAAACAGAGAAACTTGTAGCAAAGCCAGATCAACTTTTCGGTAAAAGAGGATTAAATAATCTTTTATACGTGAATAAATCATGGGCAGAAGTACAGGAATGGATCAATGAGCGAATGAACAAAACTGTTACTATCAAACAAACTACAGGCGAAACCACAGGAGAACTAAATTACTTCCTCGTGGAAAAATTCGTTCCACACGAAGATGAATATTATATTGCAATTACAACTCACAGAGATAATGACACAATACACTTTTCAACAAAAGGCGGAGTAAATATCGAAGAAGTTTGGGATTCTGTAGTAACATTAGATATTCCCATATTTGCAGAAATTGATGATCTCGATGTGAAAGGATTCCTGCCAAAAGAGCTTGGTGACAAAACAGAAATCATTGCTGAATTCATCAAAGCACTTTATAAAATGCTGGTGGAATATCATTTTGTTTATTTGGAATTAAATCCATTCACATTCGTTGATGGTGCTCCGGTTGCCCTCGATGCTGTTGCAAAAGTAGATGATTATGCATCATTTCAATGTGCAGAAATGTGGGGTGATTTAAAATTTCCAAATCCATTTGGTCTTGAAAAAACACCGGAAGAAGAAAAAATAGATGAGCTTGACGAAAGAACAGGTGCATCACTCAAACTTACAGTTCTAAATCCTGAAGGAAGAATTTGGAATCTGGTAGCAGGCGGCGGAGCATCCGTAATTTATGCAGATACTGTTGTGGATCTGGGATACACAGATGAACTTGCGAATTATGGTGAGTACAGCGGTAATCCATCAACAGAATTAACTTATGGATATACAAAAACAATTCTTGATCTGATGACGCGAAAGAAAGACCCGCAAGGACGTCCTAAGTTTTTACTCATTGGCGGCGGAATTGCAAACTTTACAGATATTGCGAAAACATTTACAGGAATCATTCAGGCAATTGAAGAATATGAAGAAAAACTAAAAGAAACTAATGTAAAAATTTATGTAAGAAGAGGCGGACCAAATTATAAAGAAGGTCTGAAAAATATGAAAGATATGGGTAAAAGAATTGGCATTCCAATAGAGGTTTATGGTCCTGAAACCCACATGACAAAAATTGTTTCAATGGCACTTGGAACAAAGGTAGGTGAATAATGAAGAATTACGAACTTTTCGATGAAAATACAACAGCATTTATTTATGGTTCACAGCAAAAAGCGGCTCAAAGAATGCTTGATTTCGATTACTTATGTAATAGAGAAAAACCAAGTGTAACCGGTTTTATTACACCAACCGGCAGCGGATATTACAAATTATTCTGGGGCACAAAAGAAATTACCATTCCTAGATATTTAACTATAAAAGATGCGATCAAAGAAAATCCTGATGCAGACGTGATGGTAAATTTTGCTTCTGAAAGATCTTGTGCAGAATCGACAATGGAAGCACTTGGAACTGAGAATATCAGAACAATCATTATGATCGCAGAAGGTGTTCCTCAAAGAGATGTAAGGAAAATTGCGAAACTTGCAAAGGAAAAGGGAAAATGGATCATTGGTCCTGCAACAGTCGGCGGAATAAAGCCGGGCTGTTTTAAAATTGGAAATGCAGCGGGAACGGTTGAAAACATTAGAGATACAAAATTATATCGTCCGGGTTCAGTTGGTTTTGTCTCAGTTTCAGGCGGTCTTTCTAATGAAGGATACAACATCATTGCAAGAAACACAGATGGGATCTATGAAGGATATGCTGTGGGTGGAGATGTTTATCCGGCTACAACACTTATTGATCATCTGCTCCGATATGAATTGAATCCGAACATCAAAATGATGGTCGCTTTGGGTGAAGTTGGTGGAAAAGACGAATATCAAATCATTCAGGCAATTAAAGATAAGAAGATCACAAAACCGCTCGTTATGTGGGTTACCGGAACTTGCGCAGAAATGCTTCCCGGTGGAGTTCAATTTGGTCACGCCGGTGCAAAGGCAGATTCCAAAGATGACACTGCAAAAGCAAAAAATACTGCATTAAGAAAAGCCGGTGTTGTTGTTCCTGATTCATTTGAGGATTACGGTGAAAAAATCAAAATGACTTTCGATAAACTCAAAGCAGAAGAAAAAATTGAAGATATAATTGAACCAACTCCTCCAAATGTTCCGATGGATTATGCACAGGCAGTTGCAGAAGGTTTGGTGAGAAAACCAACAAATTTTGTTTCAACCATTTGTGATGAAACTGGTGAGATTCATAACTATTGCGGAATTCCAATTGATCAAGTGATCAAAGAAAAATATGGAATTGGTGGAGTTATTGGTCTATTATGGTTCAAAAAAGATTTGCCAATATATGCCAGAGAATTTATCGAGCTTGTAATTCAAATCGTTGCAGATCACGGTCCTGCCGTTTCCGGCGCACATAATACAATTGTTACTGCAAGAGCCGGAAAAAGTCTGATAGAATCAATTGTAAGCGGTATATTAACAATAGGTCCAAGATTTGGCGGAGCGGTGAACGGTGCTGCAAAACACTTCTCATGGGGTCTTGAAAACAATTTAGAACCACGTGAATTTATTAATCAAATGAAGAAGAAAAACGTTCGTATTCAGGGTATCGGTCATAGAATTCATAGTATCGATAATCCTGATGAACGTTGTGAGATCATGATGAACTTTGCAAAAGATCATTTCCCAAAACATCCACTTCTTGATTATGCACTTGCAGTTCAAGATGTTACCACAATGAAGAAAAACACACTTATCTTAAACGTTGATGGTACTATTGGTGTATTATTTGTTGATCTTTTAAAAAGCTTAAACTATAAAGACAAAGAGATCAAAGAGATGATCGACATGGGATTCTTTAATGCATTCTTCATTATTGGAAGAACAATGGGATTTATGGGTCACTATTTTGATCAGAAACGTTTGAAAACCCCGCTATACAGACATCCTTGGGATGACATACTTTATGATGTTCCGGAAAAACCGGAAAAGGTTAAATAAGGAGATGTAAAATGACTATTTCAAAAGGCACTGAAAAGATAATTTATACGAAAGTTGATGAAGCGCCCACACTAGCAACTTACTCTTTGTTGCCAATAATTAAGGCTTTTACAGATGAAGCTGGTGTTACCGTGGAAACAAGAGACATTTCTCTTGCCGGTAGAATTATAGCAAACTTCCCGGAAAGACTGGTTGATGATCAAAGAATTTCTGATGATCTGGTGGAACTGGGTGAGCTTGTAAAAAAACCAGAAGCAAATGTCATTAAGCTGCCATGTATCAGTGCTTCGATTCCTCAATTAAAAGCAGCAATTAAGGAATTACAGGAAAAGGGTTATAATATTCCAAGTTATCCGGAATATCCAAAAAATGAGGAAGAAAAAAAGATCAAAGCACGATTTGACAAGATCAAGGGAAGCGCTGTAAACCCTGTTTTGAGGGAAGGTAATTCAGATCGCAGAGTTCCTAAACCTGTTAAAAACTATGCCAAAAAGAATCCTCATCCAATGGGAAAATGGTCACCTGAATCTAAATCTCATGTTAATTTTATGACCAGTGGTGATCTGGCTTCTAATGAAAGATCTAAAACAATCTCCAAGGAAAATGTTGGGGACTGTAAAATCGAATTTGTTAATCCTCAAGGAAAAGTAACTATTCTTAAAGACAAATTGCCTCTCATTAAAGGTGAGATAATTGATGGAACCGTGATGAGTAAACGTGCTCTAATAAAATTCCTGGAAGGATTGATCGAAGATGCGAAAAAAGAAGATGTACTGTTTTCCGTGCAACTGAAAGCTACTATGATGAAAGTTTCCGATCCTATCATTTTCGGGCATGTTGTTTCTGTTTTTTTCAAAGAAGTTTTCGAAAAGCATGCTGACACATTTGCAAAAATTGGAGTAGATCCCTGTAATGGTCTTGGTGATCTTTACGAAAAAATTAAAGCACTTCCACAGGAAAAGCAAAAAGAGATAGAAAAAGACATTAACGCCTGTTATCAACATAGACCAAAATTGGCGATGGTAGATTCAGAAAAAGGAATAACAAATCTTCATGTTCCGAGCGATGTAATAATCGATGCGTCAATGCCGGCAGCAATCCGCAATTCAGGTAAAATGTGGGGGCCGGATGGAAAACTTCATGATACAATGTTTGTGATTCCGGATAGTAGTTATGCCGCAGTTTACAAAGAGGTAATGGAATTCTGTAAGACACATGGTGCTTTTGATCCGGCAACAATGGGGGACATCTCAAATGTTGGCTTAATGGCACAAAAAGCAGAAGAATATGGGTCTCAAGATAAAACATTTTTATGTCCCGGTGATGGAAAGGTAATAGTTACTTCTGCTTCAGGACAAACGCTTTTAGTACATAAAGTGGAAAAAGACGATATCTGGCGTATGTGCCAGGTAAAAGATCTTCCAATTCGGGATTGGGTAAAACTTGCTGTAGATAGAGCTCGAAAAAGCGGAGCACCTGCTATATTCTGGCTGAATAGTTATAGAGCTCACGATCGTGAACTTATCAAAAAAGTTAAAAGATATCTTAAAAAGCATGATACTGAAGGACTTGAAATCCGCATTATGACACCAATCGAGGCAACCCGCTACTCCCTCGAGCGCATGAAAGAAGGAAAAGATACTATCTCTGTTACAGGAAATGTGTTAAGAGATTATCTTACAGATCTGTTCCCGATCCTGGAAATTGGAACTAGTGCCAAAATGCTGTCAATTGTACCTTTGATGAAAGGAGGTGGTTTGTTTGAAACCGGAGCAGGTGGTTCTGCGCCCAAGCATGTTCAGCAATTTACTAAGGAAAATCATCTGAGATGGGATTCTCTCGGAGAATTTCTCGCTCTCGCTGCTTCACTGGAACATTTGAGCATTAAAACCAAAAATAATAAAGCTCATATCCTGGCAGAAACTCTCGACCAGGCAACTGAAACATTCCTTACAAATAGAAGATCTCCTTCTAGGAAAGTAAAAGAATTGGACAACCGAGGAAGTCATTTCTATCTAACAATGTATTGGGCAGAAGCATTAGCAAATCAAACCAATGATGCTGAACTTCAAAGACGATTTGCTAAACTTGCAAAAGAACTTAAAGAAAATGAATCTGAAATTGTAGAAGAATTTATTGAAGCACAGGGAAAGCCGGTTGATCTCGGTGGATACTATAAACTTAATGATGTAAAAGCAACAAAGGCAATGAGACCGAGTGCAACTTTCAATGCAGTTATGGATTCATTTAAAATGAATTAATGAAATTGAAAGAAATCATGATATTCCCTCTCCATCCAGGTGCAGAGCAGTATTATAAAGACTGCGGATTGTGGCAGGAATAGCCCGAAAAGAATATTGAATATCGAATAATGATTAAGTCATAATTAAAGAAGGTAATGCTTCTACATTCATTCCTATTATCTTCTACCCTATAGTCTATCAACCTTCTGCAGGAGTGGTTTTAAATAGTAAAGTTAGAAAATTATTAATTATAACTGCGAAACTTCAGTTAAGTAATTTAAAAATCTTGCTAAGTTTATTATCTCTTCAAATATTGTATCCGTATCTTTTAAAAATTTAATAATGAAAATTGATTTTGCAAAGACAGGAAGTTTTGAGGATTTTAAAGAATATTTAAACTAATTCTTTCTAAATAAAAGATGTAAATGTAAAAAGTGAATAAGATATTAAGGATGGTTCAGTAAAAAACAATAGATTTTTGAAAGGAGGATTTCAAAGTGACTAAGAAATCAAAAAAAAAGAAGATTCCAACCCTCGAGCAGGACCCGTATTTAATGCGGATTGATAAAGGTGAAAAACTCTATAAATTATTTTTCTTCCGACCCATTGCAGGCAGGCAAAATTATTTCGAGTACAGGATCATGACAAAAGAGAAAACCAATGGTTTGCTGGAAATGGTGAGTTATAATTTTAAAATTGTGGATGGTGTTCCGCAAAAAAGCTCGATAATGCGCTCTCCGGAAGTTCCCAAAGATAAAATGAATGAGGTTGTTCAGAATATGAGAATAAGCACAAATACTTCAGAAGGAGAGTTTGAAGAATTAGACCTCTCTATATTTGAAACTTTAGAAGAACAGATAGAATTTTTGAAGAAGAAAGATAGAGCTGATGCAATGTATATTTCGTGAGAAAAGGAAAAAAGAGAAACACCATTTTCATGCTCCTCTATACTTCGGAATTTACACTCTTTGAAAATGAATATCCTGAACTCGATGAAGATATAACCAATCGTGCAAAGAAAGAAATGGATGATGGATATTTGTCACAGGATTATTATAGAAATCTGAATGCCAAGCTCGAACTTATCGGAGACAGGGAAGAAACTTTCGATTATGATTCCTATAGTTGGACAGAGCACATCAGCAGAAAATTGGGGCAATGGGAACCCTCTCCAAAAAAATTATTGGAACAGCTTAAAAAAAGAGGATTTATTTTTAAAGATACTAAAAATGAATGATGAAACATATTTGCCAATTTTCTTCTACCAAACGAATTACATTGACGAGAAAAAACAGTTTAATAGAATTTGTATTAATAAACTTTTTAAGTAAGCAATATTTTGCTGGAGCATATTCATGAGAAACGCATTTGTTGGTTATTATAAGCCCACAGAAACCGAACTTACCCGGATGTGGGAAAACAGTGTATTTGTTCTTGATGCAAATGTGCTGCTAAATCTATATCGTTACTCAGCAGAAACCAACACAGAAATCCTCAATACCTTTCAACAGATGGGAGAGCGCATCTGGATTCCATATCAAGCCGCACTGGAATATCATCAGCGTCGTTTGCAGGTTATCGAGCATCAGGAAGATTCCTATCTTGACCTACAGAAATTTTTAAAAGAGATACAGGATGAGTTGAAAAATAGATTGCTATCTGATGATCATTCCTTTCTTGCAGACCAGCTTATAGACAAAGTTGTTAAAATTTTTAAAGACCTCGAAGTGAAGCTGCATGAAAGAAAAGAGGAATATCTTTCCCTCTTTGAAAATGACAAACTTCAGGATGCAATTTCCAATCTTCTGGAAAGAAAAGTCGGCAATAATTTCTCAAAGGAACGCCTTGAAGAGATTTATAAAGAAGGCAAGATACGCTATGAAGATGAGATTCCCCCAGGATTCCATAATGAAGATGCCAAAAGAGATATCGACAAATATCGTGATCTTATAATTTGGTATCAAACAATTGAACATGCCAAAGCGACATATAAACCGATAATCATGTTGACTGACGAAAAAACCGATGACTGGTGGCTGAAATTCAAAGGCGAAATAATCGGACCCCGCCCGGAGCTTATTCATGAGATGCGCAATAAAGCAAATGTATCATTTTATATGTACCGTGTAGATCCATTCATGGTAAATGCGCAGAAATTCCTCGATGTTTCCATCAAACGTGAAGCCATTGACGAGGTTCACAAATTCCGTATCCGTGATGACAAACGCATGGAAAGCAAAGACGATTTCACAAAAGCACTCCGCTTCCAGCGTGACGCTGTTGCAAAACTTTCAGAGGAACTTCAGGAACTGGCAAATCAAACTGAAATCTTCAATGTCCTCGATATTTCCAAAGCCCTCAAACAATATACCAATCGCCATAAATCACATCTGGAAGAAGTGGCAGAAGATACGACCGCTGACGATTCTGATAAAAACAAATAAAACTTATTATTAAATACTTAAAAAATAATAGGGATTTTATGAAAATAAAAATACCTGTAATATTATTGTTTTGTCTTGTGCTTCTTTTGCCAAACTTCCTCTTGGGACAAGAAAGGCAAGAGATTTCCTTTATGGTGCAGTGGTTTCCGCAGGCACAATTTGCCGGCTATATCGTTGCCCACGAAAAGGGATTCTATAATGAAGCCGGTATTGACGCAACTATACTTTTTTCTGACGGAACGGACAGTCCCCTGCAGGAAGTGCTGGATAACCGGATTGAATTCTGCACGGGCTGGCTTTCCCAGGCGATCATGATCCGCTCCGGGAACGAACCGATCCTCAACATCTGCCAACTCTTACAGAAATCATCTTTGATGCTCGTGGCGAAAAAAGAGAGCGGAATTAAGACTGCACAGGATTTCGAAGATAAGATAGTCAGCAACTGGGGAGGAGATTTCTCGATCCAGCCCATCGCCTTCTTCCAAAAACAGAACATTCAGCCGGACGTGATACCTCAATCCTTCAGAATTGACGGATTCCTTGTCGGCGCTATTGATGTGACCTCTGCAATGTATTATAATGAATATCATAAGATACTTCAGGCTGGTATTGACGAAGATGAGCTTGTGACATTCTTCTTCACAGATTATGATCTCAATTTCCCTGAAGACGGTATTTATTGCAGAGAAGAAACCCTTCAAAATGATCCTAAAATGTGTAAAAATTTTATTGATGCCACAATAAATGGCTGGGCTTATGCATTTCAAAATAAAGAAGAAACCCTCGATCTGGTCATGAAATATTGCAGGGAATATCACATGCAGACAAACCGCTCCCACCAGAGATGGATGCTCGGCGCTATTGAAACTGCCATGACCTACCAGGTTGGAGATGATCCAGAAAATTGGGGCATCCTCAAAAAAGAGGATTATTATACTGTTGCCGAAGAACTGCTCAATCAGAAACTGATCACAACCATTCCTTCATATCAGGACTTCTACAAGGACGTTGCTCATGAATGAAGGAAAAGTAAAAGTTAAACGCCCTTTGGCTCGCAAGCTGCTTCTTTGGATCGGTCTTCCGCTGCTGCTGGTCTATATTATTGTGATACTTTTTACCTATTTCTGGAGCGGAGATAACGCTCTCAAACAAATGAAGGAATACCTTTTTGAGCTAACCTCTCACCATGCATGTATGCTTGACGGCAAATTTCTGAAAGTGTCCGGAGCATCGATCGGTATTGCCGATGCCATCGATAAATTCTCAATCCCAACTAAGAATGAACTTTATTCTCTGATGAAAAAGAAATTAAGTGAAAACCGCAATATTTACGGAATGGCAACTGCTTTTGATCCCTTTGCTTATAATAATAAAATTAAGCTTTTCTCTCCTTATGTGCACCGCACAGATAAGGAAATTCAAGAGTTTGATCTCGCTGAAAGCTATGATTACACGCTTCAGGATTGGTTCATGATACCTAAACTACTGAGAACGTCTTACTGGGGTGAACCATATTTTGATGAAGGCGGTGGAAATATTCTGATGGCTACCTATTCACAGCCAATGTATAAAGATGGAAATTTCATCGGCGTCTCTACCGCGGATATATCACTCGATGATCTTGAACTGGAAATGAGCAATATTCGCATCATGGCGGGATATACATTTATCATCACCAGAACCGGTACATTCATCTATCATCCCATCAAAGAATATATGATGAACGAGGGCATCTTCAGTCTTGCCGAGGAAGATGAACAGCCGGAATTGCGCGCGATCGGAAAGAAAATGATCGCAGGAGAGCAGGGTATCACAACTTTTAGGGATGTGAATACAGGTGAAAAAAGTTGGCTGGTCTATTCCCCTATTCCTGAGTGCCATTGGAGCTTTGCTGCTGTGATCCCCGAAAAAGAGATCATGAAAACTGTCAATTCGATGGTGCTCAGGCAGGTCTCTATTATGGTCATCGGACTGCTCATAATCATGCTTGTTATTCTATGGGCTTCATTCGGCATCACAAAACCGATAAAAAGATTACTCGGCTTTGCCGATAAGATATCCAAAGGCGATCTTGATGAAAAGATCACAGGCATTAGTGGGCATGATGAAATTCATGAGCTTGTTAAAGCATTCAACAAAATGACCTATGATCTTAAACATTATATCGCCGATCTGACCGTTGCTACAAAGGAAAAAGAATCTGTGGAAAGCGAGCTAAGGATCGCACGGCAGATCCAGGAATCCCTTCTTCCACGAATTTTCCCGCCATTTCCTGATGCTGAAGAATTCGACCTCTATGCTAGAAATATTCCTGCAAAAGAAGTTGCCGGCGACTTCTTTGATTTCTTTATGCTTGATGATGAAAATATTGCTGTGATAATTGCTGATGTCTCGGGCAAAGGTATTTCCGCCGGATTGTTCATGGCTGTTACAAGAACACTTATGAAAACCGTGTGTGTGAAAGATATCCCACCAGCAGAAGCAATGAAAAAAGCAAATATCGTACTCTGTCAGGATAATGATGCCTGCATGTTCACCACGCTTTTCCTTGCGATCTATAATATTAAAACAGGTAAGATGAAATGGACGAATGCCGGTCATGACGAGCCCATCATCATCTCGGAAGACGGTTCCTACAGGATACTGAAAACCTTCAAAGACATTGCGCTTGGTATTGATGAAACCTGCGAATATCACGAAGGCGAAGCACAATTGGAAGTCGGGGAAGTAATGGTTCTCTATACTGATGGCGTAATAGAAGCTACCTCGCCGGAAAAAGAATTATATGGAGAAGAGCGATTTATTAAAATACTCAGCAAAAATGCTGATAAAACATTAGTCGAAATTCTCGATGTCGTTACAGAAGACCTCGATGGATTCCAGAAGGATAATCAATTTGACGATATAACGATCCTTCTTTTAAAAAGAGAAAAATAATACGAGGAGTTTCATTGAAAATGAAATCATTCTTGTTAATACTGATTACCGTTCTTTTATTGATCACAACGACTTTATCAGCCAAAGCGAGGGGTATTGTTTTTGCTTTTGACAAAGACCACGCACCCTTTTCTTTTATTGAAAACGGCAAACCGGCTGGTTTTGATATCGACCTGCTCAATCCAATATTTGAAGGTTCAAAATTTGGTTTTGTGCCCACTGAATTCAAATGGAGCGATGCGCTGGTCTCTTTGCGAAAAGGTGCAAAAGTAGATCTCATGTCCCAGATAGACAAAACTCCAGAAAGAGAAAAGATATATGACTTCTCAGACGAGCCCTACCTGATCGATGAGATCAGAATTTTTTCAAAAGATAAGACGATCAGTACTTTTGATGACCTTGTCGGGAAAAAAGTAGCAGTGCAAAAGGGAAGCTATTACGAAGAGATTCTCAAAGAGAATGAACAGATCACCATTGTGCCTACGGAATCCGAGATTGATGCCCTCGATGCGCTGGATAATAATATTGTGGATGCCTTTGTCGGACCGACAAGTGTTGCCAAATACATCATTAAGAAAAACGGCTATGAAGATATTATCTCAGCAGATGAACCGTTGGAAATCAGCTATATGTATTTCGCTGTGGACAAAGGCGACAAGGTGTTGCTGGAATTTATTAATGAAGGAATACAGCATCTGAAAGATAACGGCATTTATGATGAGATCCATAAAAAATGGTTCGGAAAAAATGAACAAAAAGAAGAGCCAGGGTGCGGAAAACCCTGCAATCATCCCTGCGGTAAATAATCTCTTCGCCAACATACCTCCAAATCTTGAGGTAGAATATTTTAAAAACATCCTCGAGAATGAACATTTTTTCCTTGAGAAAATAGTTTCGGAAGGGCAAGTTACTCCACCGGACACATGGCTTTGTGAGGACATGAACGAGTGGGTAATACTTTTAAGTGGTTCTGCAAAATTATTTTTTAAAAATAATAATTCCACTGTTGAGCTCCATACTGGTGATTATCTTACAATTCCAGCTGGCACACATCATAGAGTTGAGTGGACAGATCCGAATACAAAAACAGTGTGGCTGGCGCTGCATTATGCTTCAAAAATAAAGGATTAACATGGGCATTTCACTTATCAACCACATGGCTGTGCTTATAGTTGTTGCCTACGTGCTCACGCGGACAAAACTCTACTCTGAAGTCATAATTGAAAAGAAAATTACCCTGAAGAACGGAGTAATTCTATCACTAATTTTCGGGCTATTCTCTATTTATGGAACCTTAAGCGGCATCAGGATTTTTGATGCGACTGCGAACATCAGAGATCTAGGTCCGGCAATTGCAGGGTTGATCGCGGGTCCTCTCGTTGGTGTTGGTGCGGGTCTAATTGGTGCGGTTCACCGCTTCTTTCTCGGCGGAGTAACAGGCGTTCCCTGCGCCGTAGCAACACTCTTTGCCGGTCTATTCGGCGGTATTATATTTCTTGTAAGAAAGAAAAAAATTATAACAATAACAGGCGCTATCATTTTTGCGGTGCTGCTTGAACTCTTTCATATGGAATTGGCATATTTCTGGAGTCTCCACACAGGAAAAATAAGCCAGACATTCGGAATAATAAAGAAAGTAATAATTCCTATGATATTTGCAAACGGTGTGGGCATTGCAATTTTTATCTTTATCGCAAGGAACCTTGTAAAGGAGCGCAGAATTGAAGCTGAGAAATCTAAGATCGAGCATGAACTGCGTATTGCACATGACATTCAAATGGGGATCATCCCCAAAATATTTCCTCCTTTTCCTGACCGTTCTGAATTCGATCTCTTTGCTATCATCGAACCTGCAAAGGAAGTTGGAGGCGACCTCTATGACTTCTTCTTTCTTGATGACAACCACATGTGTTTTTACGTAGGAGATGTATCGGGCAAAGGAGTGCCTGCTTCGCTTTTTATGGCTGTCAGCAAAACCCTTATAAAAGCCCATGCTCAATCCGGCATGTCTTCTGCCGATATTCTTCATCAAGTAAATAATATGCTCTGCGAGGAAAATGAATCCTGCATGTTTGTAACGGTTTTTCTGGGCATTCTGAATATCGAAACAGGTGAAATTAATTATTCAAATGCCGGACATAACATTCCCTACATCATACATAATGACGGCTCGATAACAAAAATACAAAACACAAAAGGAATAGCGCTCGGTGTCCTCGAGGATTTCCAGTTTGAAACAAAATCTACTTTCCTGAAAAAGGATGAACAAATGTTCATCTTTACAGACGGGGTGAATGAAGCGATCAATATAAAAAATGAGCAATTTTCCCTTTCTCGTCTTGAAAAGATAATCTCAGAATGCAATAAATGCACTCCCAAAACAACAAGTATGCGCATCATCGATGAAGTCTATAGCTTTCAGGGCGATGCTGTCCAATTCGACGATATAGCCATTCTCGTTCTTCATTACAGAGTGTGAGGTTCTCATGAAATCATTAATAGTTCACATAAAAAATTTGCTTCCCGAAATCGCACGCGTGACAGAGAAATTCGAAATTTTTGCAGAAGAAAACGAATTGTCACATCGAATTATCTATGATATTTCTCTCTGTCTCGATGAGATCATAACCAATATTGTATCCTATGGCTTTGATGACGATGCTGAACATATCATAGAAATCCAATTCCACCTCAAGGAAAAAGAGATCAAACTTGTTTTTATCGATGACGGAATTGAATTCGATCCCGAACAAAAAGAGGACCCGTTTCACCTGAAACATTCAGTCGAGGAAAGACCAATAGGTGGGCTCGGTATCTACCTCGTGAAGAAGCTTATGGATATCATAAAATATCAAAGAGTTGAAGATAAAAATATCTTAACATTGACAAAATTCTTGAAAAAATCGAACTAAAGGAAATTGAAAAAATTTCTTATCCATTATCGGAGGATTACATGGAAATAAAGCAAGATAAACATGGAGATGTCGCTGTTCTCAATCTTATAGGACGTCTTGATGCAAATACTTCTGGTGAACTGGAAAGCATCCTTATCCCGTTGATCGACGGGGGAGAGAAAAAGATACTTCTCGATTTTTCTGCACTTGAATATATCAGCAGTGCCGGACTGCGATTGCTTCTCCTTGCTGCAAAAAAACTACGCAATAATAAAGGAGAGATCATTCTCTGTAGTATGAAAGATTTCATCAAAGAGATTTTTGAAATCTCCGGATTTACACCTATCTTCAAAATTGTCGATACAAAGGAAGTTGCACTGAAAGAATTAGAATAAGCGTAATAATATTTGTTGATTTTCAGGGATTCTTTACGAAAAGTGAAGAGTCCCTTTTATATTACAGTTCTTATGGAATAATTGACTAGGCAGACTGGACTTCATTCCGCCAGCAGGCGGAGGATGGAGTTCAGAATGCAGAAAAACCC
>Ga0209834_10000771_pt1 | contig 18848 bp, 18 predicted proteins | sample Mar14236cmmetaG_FD_184134 | JGI IMG/M metagenome (GOLD analysis project Ga0209834, IMG submission 184134) | Marine hydrothermal vent microbial communities from Guaymas Basin, Gulf of California to study Microbial Dark Matter (Phase II) - Marker... ...
CAATCGTTCACTCAGAGTTGAAATTTTTTAAAAACTGTTTTATGCTTTTTAAAAAAATGAATGTACTACTTGTTAATCCCTGGATATATGATTTTGCTGCTTATGATTTGTGGCTAAAACCTGTTGGCCTTTTAAAAATTGCCTCTTTCCTTGAAAGGTTTGGATATAGAGTTCACATTGTAAATTGCCTTGAGAGAAACCATCCTCTCTTAAAGAAAAAATATAATTTTTTCTCTCAGAGGGAATTTGACTGTGGCAAGTTTTTCTCCCAGGAGGTTGAAAAACCCATCCTGCTTAAAGATATTCCCCGAAAATACAAAAGATACGGTATTCCTCCGGATATATTTGAAGAGGAACTCTCAAAAGTCCCTCTCCCTCTTCTTGCAGTTGGGATAACATCAGGCATGACCTACTGGTATCCCGGAGTCTTTGAGGTGATAGGAAAAATAAAAGAAAGATTTCCCTCTGTCCCAATAGTCTTAGGTGGGATATATGCCACATTGTGCCCTGAACATGCAAGAAAACTTTCCGGTGCAGATTATGTTGTAAAGGGAAGAGGAGAGATTTCCTTTTTAAAAATTCTTGACGGGATATGTGGGATAAGAAGAGATTATTCAAAAATCCACCTGGAAAAGGAAGATGAAAGGACCATTCCCTCCTACCATCTTCTTCGGGATGTAAAATCAGTTGCAATGCTGACCTCAAGAGGATGTCCTTTAAGATGTAGCTACTGTGCATCCCACCTTCTTGAAGAAAAATTCATCCAGTACCCTCCCGAGAAAGTTATTGCTGAAATAGAATACTATGTGGAAAAACTTAAAGTGAAAGATATCGCCTTTTATGATGATGCCCTTCTTTTAAACCCTGAAAGACACATAATTCCCATTCTTGAGAAAGTTATAAAGAAATTTAAAGGAAAGGTAAGATTTCACACCCCCAATGGTCTTCATACAAGATTTGTAGACAGAAAAATAGCAAAGCTTTTTTATGCTGCAGGATTTAAAACCATAAGGCTTTCTTTTGAATCGGTCTGCCCCAAAATTCAAAAAACCTCCTGCAATAAAGTTACAGAAAGTGACCTTTTAGAAGCTATAAAAAACCTTGTAAATGCAGGCTATAAAAGAAAAGATATTGGGGTTTACATAATGGTTGGTCTGCCAGAGCAAACTCTTGAAGAGGTAATGCAGACCGTTAAATTTGTCCTTAAAGAAGGTGTAACTTTGAAAATAGCAGAATTTTCACCAATCCCTGGAACAGCTGAGTTTAAAAAAGCCTTAGAGAAAACCTCCCTCCCTCTTGACAAAGAGCCTCTTCTTCAAAATAACTCAACTTTTTTCCTATGGAACAAAAACATAACCTTAAATGACCTTTTAAGGATAAAAAATCTTATCAAAAAAGGAGGAAAGGCATGAACCACAAATCTGAAAAACCTCTAAGAGGGAAAGTTGCCATTGTCACAGGTTCAACAAGAGGGCTTGGAAAGGGAATGGCTCTTGCTCTTGCAGAGGCAGGAGCAAACATTGTTGTAACAGGAAGAACTGAAGAAGCACTGCACCAGGTATCTCAGGAAATAAGAGAAAAAAAAGTTGAATCTTTGCCTGTGAAGCTTGATGTGAAAGATCCCTCAAGTATTAAGGAAATGGTTAAAAAAGTTGTGGAAAAATTTTCTCGAATAGACATCCTTGTAAACAATGCAGGAACAATTGTGAGAAAACCTGCTCTTGATGTGACTCTTGACGAGTGGGAAACTGTTGTAAATACCATTTTAAGGGGAGCTTTTCTGTGCTCTCAGGAGGTTGCAAAGGTTATGATTGAGAAAAAGATAAAGGGGAAGATTATAAACATAGGTTCTGAAACATCAAAATTTGGTATACCGGGAATAATTGCCTATGTTGCAGCAAGAGGTGGGATTGCTCAGCTTACAAAGGGACTTGCTGTTGAATGGGCAAAGTATAATATATGCGTTAACTGTATTGCCCCAGGTTATTTTGAAACTGCCCAGACAAAACCCCTTTTCTCTGATAAAGAATGGGTAAGCTGGGTGAGGAAAAGAATTCCCATGGGAAGAGAAGGAGATGCCATGAAAGATTTAAATGGAACAGTCGTGTTTCTTGCATCCGATGCCTCTGATTACATAACAGGCCAGATTATTTTTGTGGACGGGGGACTTAGCGCATCTCTCTTCTAACTTACTTCCCAACAAGAATTATCCGAAGATCCATAACATTGGTATTGGTGGGGCCTGTTATAAAAAGGCCCCCCATTCTTTTAAAGAAATTGTAAGAGTCATTGTTACCAAGAAAAAAATAGGGATTTATATTTTTTTCTCTTGCTTTTAAAAAAGTATCCGGCGAACAGAAAGCCCCTGCTGCGTCTGTTGGGCCATCTGTCCCATCTGTGCCTGCGCTTAAAATAAAAACATCCCCCTTTACATCCTTTAAGTCAATGCAGGATGCAAGACAAAACTCTTGGCATCTCCCACCTTTCCCCTTTCCCTTCACCTTCACAGTTGTTTCTCCACCTGAGAGAATACAGGCAGGAGGAGGGACAGGATTTTTAGAGGACAATATTTCCTTTGCTATTGCAACGTGAACCTTTGCCACGTCCTTTGTCTCCCCTTCAATAAAAGAGGAAAGAATTAAAGTGTTATAGCCAAGATTTTCCGCTTTTTCCTTTGAGGCTTTTAAGGCAAGAATATTACTTCCAACAATAAGATTTACAACTTTAGAAAAGAAAGGATCCCCCCGCTTTGGCGTCTCCTCCACCTTACCTTCAAGACCCTCTTTGAAGCGATTTAAAACAGCTGAGGGAAGTCTTTTTTCAAGGTCGTATTTTTTTATTATCTGCCAGCAATCCTTAAAGGTAGTTGAGTCTGGAACAGTTGGACCTGAGGCAATTGTGTCCAATCTATCTCCAACAACATCGGAAAGAATAAGGGTGTGAAGATAAGAAGGATAGGCAAGTTTTGCAAGTTGCCCTCCCTTGATTTTTGAAAGATGTTTCCTTATAGCGTTTATCTCCTCAATTGAAGCTCCGCATTCAAGGAGAAGTTTTGTAACCTCCTGTTTTTCCTCAAGGGTTATACCTTCAACAGGTGAGGGTAAAATTGCCGATCCTCCTCCTGAGATAAGACATACAACAAGGTCGTTCTCCTCTGTTTTCTTTAAAAGAGATATTATTTTCTCTGCTGCTCTTACACCTGCCTCATCAGGTATAGGATGCGATGATTCAAGAACCTTGATTTTATCAAGTTTCCCACCGTATCCATACTTTACCACGACATATCCATCAAATATCCTATCTTGCAAGACCTCTTCAACTGCTTTTGCCATGGGATATCCTGCCTTCCCCACTCCCACCACAAAAACCCGCTTTATTTTTTTTAAATCATAAACTTTTTCGCCAATTTTTAATATATCCCCTTTTCTTTTCAAAAACTTTCTCACAGCACGCGAAGGCTCAACAGCATCAAGGCCTGCAAAAAAAATTGACTTTGCATCCTCTAAGAGTTTTTCAATCCTGTCTTTCCTCAAATCCTTCCTCCACAAGTTTTTTAATGTAACTTTTAATCTCCTTTACAGTTCCCTCATTTTTTAAAGCATAGCTTATATTTGCCTTAAGCCAGCCTGCCTTGGAACCAACATCATAATACCTTCCCTCAACAAGACAGGCATAAATAGGTCTTTTCTTTGCCAGATTAAAAATACCATCGACAAGCCACACCTCATTATCTTTTCCGGGAGGAGTTTTTTTTAAAGCGCCAAATATATCAGGAGTGAGGATGTATCCTCCAAGAGAGGCAATCCTTGAGGGAGCTTTTTCAGGACCCGGTTTTTCCAGGATACTTCTCACTTTTAAAACTCTTTCCTCTATCTTTTCTCCATCAATTATTCCGTATCTTCTTGTTCCCTCATCATCCACAGGATAAGCTGTTAAAACAGGGTTTTCGTATTTTTCGTAAACTTCAATAAGCTGCTTTAAGCGGGGCACCTTACTTTCCATAATGTCATCCCCCCACAAAACAGCAAAGGGCTCATTCCCCACAACATGCTCTGCATTTAAAACAGGTGTTCCATTACCATAAGGTCCCTTTTGCCTTATATAGACAAAATCAGCCATATCTGATATTTTTCTTATCTTCTCAAGGAGCTCTATCTTGCCAGCTTTCCTGAGATGCTCTTCAAGTTCAGGGTTGCTATCAAAATAATCCTCTATTGCTCTTTTGTTTTGAGTTGTGACAAGTATGACTGTTTCTATCCCTGAGGAAACTGCCTCCTCCACCACATAGTGAATGACAGGTCTATCAACTATGGGGAGCATTTCCTTTGGCTGAGATTTTGTTGCAGGAAGAAATCTTGTGCCAAAACCCGCAACTGGAATAACTGCTTTTTTTACCTTTTTCATGGTTTTCCTTATAAAATTTTAAATTCTTTGTGTTAAAAGCCTGTGTTTTTCTCGGAGCATCTTCCTTACAGGAAGATTGTAGGGACATTTTTCCTCACACTCCCCACATTCTGTGCAATCCTCAACATTCTTGGGGAGCCGGGTATACATCTCCTGGCACATTTTTTTAACCTCCTCAACACCCACCTTAACTTTGTCTCCGAGCTCCTGGATAAGATAAATATGAATTCCCTCAGGACAGGGCATGCAGTACATACAGCGCCTGCAAAACTCCTTCTCAAGCTCCTTAACAGAATCTTTAAGTAAAGATAGCTCCTTTTCTGAAAGAGGCAAAACTTCTTCACCTACTTTCACGTTCTCTTCAACCTCTGAAGGCAAAATCATTCCGGGAATTACAGTATCTACCCCCTGCTGCAAAATCCAGCGAAGACAAAGAGATGGGTGAGGAAGAACACCACCTGCAAGTGGCTTCATTATAATTGTCCCGACACTCAAGTTTTTTGCCGCTTTTATAAGAGAAAACTTATCCTCCTCATCTTCTACTATATTAAAGGGAAATTGGACTGTTTCAAACTCCTCTCTTTTTTCAATTGCCTCTTTAAGGAGGGATGGATTGTGACCTGTTATACCTATATGCTTTATTTTCCCCTTCTCTTTAAGTTTTAAAAGACCATCAAGTGCACCTCCGCAAGATATGACCATCTCAAGCTCAGAGGATTTGCTTACATGATGAATCTGGTAAAGGTCTATAAAATCTACTTTTAGCCTTTTAAGTGCCTTTTCAACGTGCTGGATAGCCTCCTTTTCCTTTCTGCAGGGAGACTTTGTCGCTATTATGCACTTATCTCTTTTGCCCTTTATCCCCTCACCAATTTTCACCTCACTATCTCCATACCCTTGAGCTGTATCAAAAAAATTTATTCCTCTATCAATTGCAAGCCTTATAATCTCTCTTGCCTTTCTCATGGGAAGTCTTTGAATGGGGATCCCTCCAAATCCGATAACAGATACCTCAAGTCCTGTTTTTCCAAGCCTTCTCTTTTCCATACCCCCTCTCCTTTCTTTATATATCTTTATCTTAATCTTATTAATCTTACCAAAAAATAAAAATTCCATCAACCATCGCATTAAAAGCACTACTATGTTTATTCTTTACAGGCTTTTTTGTTGTGATAAATTGAGAGAAAAAATAAAAGGGGTAAAAAATGCAAAACCAGGATATCCTGAGGTACGAAAGGCAAATAATACTTCCCTTTATAGGAGAAGAGGGGCAAAAAAAGCTCGGGGAAGCAAAAGTTCTCGTGGTCGGATGTGGGGGGCTTGGGTGTCACCTCGCAAACTATCTTGTCAGGGCAGGCATTGGAAAGGTAAGGATAGTGGATAAGGATAGGGTAAGTCTTCAGGATTTGCAGAGGCAAATCCTATACGATGAAGAAGATGTAAAAAGCCTCTTCTTCAAGGCAAAAATCGCCTCTGAAAAACTTAAAAAAGTAAACTCCACTGTCAGGGTAGAAGCTTTCGTTCTTGAAGTAAAACCTGAAAATATAGAAGAGCTTTTAAAAGATATTGACCTTGTTCTTGATGGGACAGATAACATAAAAACGCGCCTTTTGATAAATGAGGCCTGCATTAAATACAATATCCCCTGGGTTCATGGGGCAGTGCAGGGAGCAGTGGGTATGAGTATGACAATAATTCCCGGTAAAACTGCCTGTTACAGGTGTCTTGTGGAAGAAAACCCGCAGGAGCCTGAAAAACCAATCCCTATCCTTAACACAATCCCTGCAACAGTTGCCTCAATTCAGGTGACAGAAGCATTTAAAATAATAACAAAAAGCCCTGGTGTTAACAGAGACCTTGTTTACATAGACCTGTGGGAGAGTATTTTCAGGAAAATAAAGATTAAAAGAAGAAAAGATTGCCCGGTCTGTGAGAAAAAAATTTTTAATTTTATATAAATATCCTCTGTCAAATGTTGAGACCCGACCCCACGAAGAAGATATCTTGTCTTTTAATGGTAATTTGATAAAATGTGAAGATAATTTTTCCTCCTTGGTTAACAAAAGAAGGAAAACTTAAAGGAGCGCTCCCATGAGAACAAAAACCTTCAAGCAGGGCATCCACCCCCCTGAAAAAAAGCAGCTTAGCAAAGAAAAGAAAATAGAAAAAATGCCTCTTCCTCCAAAGCTTATTGTGCCTTTATCCCAGCACACAGGGGCACCCTGCAAACCTCTTGTTGGGAAAAAGGATAAGGTGGAGGAAGGCCAAAAAATAGGTGATAGCGATGCATTTATCTCCTGCCCCATCCACAGTCCTGTAAAAGGAAAAGTTACATCTATTGAGAGATGGCCACATCCCACCCTGCAGGAAGCAGAGGCAATAATAATTGAAAGCGAACAAGATAGCGAAAAAGACTGGCCTGAAAAGGAAGTTGACCTTTCCTCTCTTTCTCCGGAAGAGATAAGAAAAAAAGTAAGAGAAGCTGGCATTGCAGGAATGGGAGGTGCAGCTTTTCCCACTCATGTGAAGCTTTCCCCTCCCTCTGAAAAGAAAATTGACAGCGTAATTTTAAATGGCTGCGAATGTGAGCCTTACCTTACGTCAGACTACAGGACAATGCTCGAAAGACCGCAGGATTGTCTTTTTGGTCTGAAGGCAATCATGAGGGCAGTTGGTGCCAGAAGAGGGTATATAGGTATTGAAAATAACAAAAAAGATGCCATAAAGATAATGCAGAATTTAACTTCAAATGAAGAAGATATTGAGGTTGTTCCTCTCAGGACAAAGTATCCCCAGGGTGGGGAAAAAATGCTTATAAAGGCAATTCTGGGAAGAGAGGTCCCCTCAGGAGGACTTCCCCTTGATGTTGGAGTGGTGGTAAACAATGTAGGAACAGCCTGTGCTGTCTGTGATGCTTTAAAAAAGGAAAAGCCTCTTATAGAAAGAGTTGTAACAGTAACAGGAGAGGGAGTTAAGAGGCCTTCAAATCTTCTTGTCCGAATAGGAACACCTCTTAAAGATATTCTTGAATACTGTGGACTTAAGGAGAATGCAAAAGCGATTATAATGGGGGGACCCATGATGGGAATTGCTCAGCATACTCTTGATGTTCCTGTTATAAAAGGAACATCAGGAATTCTTGTTTTGACAGAGGAGCAAATAGCAAGAGATGAAGAACAGCCCTGCATAAGATGCTGTAGGTGTGTTGATCACTGTCCTGTGGGACTTTTCCCTACAACTCTTGCAAAACTTGTTAAAGCAGAAAGATGGGAAGAACTTGGAGAATACAACATAATGGACTGCATAGAATGCGGATGCTGCACCTATGTTTGTCCTTCAAAAATACCAATTGTTCAACTTATAAAGTGGGGTAAAAATGAATTCAGAAAAATTAAAAAATCTTAAAGAAAAAACAGAAAAGGTGATAGAAAACTCCCAAAAATACCTTATGCCAACCTACTCCCGCATCCCTATAGTGCCAGAAAAAGGTGAGGGTGTAAGGGTGTGGGATAAGGAAGGAAAATGTTATATTGATCTTGTCTCGGGCATAGGTGTTATGGCAGTTGGTTATTCTCATCCCAGAATATGCAAGGTAATAAAAGAACAGTCGCAAAAGCTTGTGCATTGCTCAAATCTTTACCATATAGAAAACCAGGCAAAGCTTGCCGAAAAGCTATGTCAGATTTCCTTTGCTGATAAGGTCTTTTTCTGTAACTCTGGTGCAGAGGCAAATGAGGCTGCTATAAAACTTGCAAGAAAATTCGGCTATCAAAAAGGTGCCTTTGAAATAGTCGCCATGGAAAATTCCTTCCACGGAAGAACCCTTGCAACCTTAGGTCTTACAGGACAGGAAAAATACAGAAAGTGGTTTGGTCCTTTTCCTCCAGGGTTTAAGTTCTGCGAGTTTAACAACGTAAAAAAACTAAAAGAGATGATAACCTCAAAAACCTGTGCGATAATAATGGAGCCCATTCAGGGAGAAGGTGGCATAAAAGAAGCTTCTCCTGAATTTATTGAAGCTGCAAGAGAGATTTGCACAGAAAAAGACATTCTTCTTATCTTTGATGAGGTTCAATGTGGTCTTGGGAGAACAGGCAAGTGGTTTGCCTACCAGCACTTTGGAGTTGAACCTGACATAATGACTCTGGCAAAACCTCTTGCAGCAGGACTTCCAATTGGAGCCTGTCTTGCTAAGAAAAATATAGCAGATATTTTTTCACCTGGAGACCACGCCTCCACTTTTGGAGGAGGCCCCCTTGTAACCTCTGTAGCTCTGGAGGTCCTGAACATTATGGAAGAGGAAAAGCTTGTGGAAAAGGCAAAAGAGATGGGAAAGTATTTCAGGAAAAAACTTTTATCCTTAAAGGAAAAATTTCCTTTTATAAAGGAGGTAAGAGGAAAGGGGCTTATGCTGGGAATGGAACTTGATATAGAAGGAAAGCCTGTAATGGATAAGGCAAGAGAAAAAGGGCTTTTAATAAATGTCACAAAGGGAAAAGTGCTAAGGTTTCTTCCTCCTCTTATTATAAAAGAGGCAGAAATTGATGAGGCAGTATTTATTCTTGAGGAAAGTTTCAAGGAGATTTAATAAACGCAAACTCTGAACACAAACTAAAGTAAAATGGCAAAGAAAAAAAGCAGTTTTGCAATAGGAATAGATGTTGGAGGAACAAACATTAAGTCTTTGCTTGTTGACAGAGAAGGCAAAGTCCTTGCCTCTGATACAAGAAGGAGTTTTGGAAAAGAAAGCAAAGAAAAAGAAAAAGTCCTTTCTCAACTTTTTCTCTCCATTAAAGCTCTCAAAGAAGAAGGAGAGAAAAAGGGCGTATCTTCACATCAAATTGCAGGAGTTGGAATTGGAGCACCTGGTCCTTTAAACACCGAGGAGGGAATAATTTACCAGGCTCCCAATATCCCCTCATGGAAGAATATTCCTATTGTCAAAATTGTTGAGGAGAGGATAAAAATTCCCTGTTTCTTAGAAAACGATGCCAATGCTGCAGCTTTGGGGGAGTGGTGGTTGGGAGCAGGACGGGGATTTGACTATATTTTGCTTTTGACCCTGGGAACAGGTATAGGAGGTGGAGTTATAATAAAGGGGGAAGTTTACAGAGGTGCAAGAGGTTGTGGAGCAGAAATTGGACACATGATAATAAAAGAGGGGGGAATTACCTGCGGATGTGGAGCAAGGGGATGTTTTGAGGCTTATGCTTCTGCAACTGGAGTTGTAAAAAGAGCAAAAGCCCTTGTAGATAAAGGATACAAAACTTTATTGAGTGAAAAGGAAGAGCTTGCCTGTGAGGATGTTTTTGAGGCAGCAAAGAAAAAAGATGAGATTGCTCTCTTTGTGGTGGAGGAGACCTGCAGGTACCTTGGGATAGGCATAGGCAACCTTTTAAATATATTTAACCCTGAAATTGTTATATTAAGTGGAGGTATGGCAAAGGAGGAGAAAATCCTTCTTCCTCTTGTGAAAAAATATACAAAGCTATTTTCCCTTAAAAGTTGCTTTGAAAAAGTTAAAATAGTGAGAGCAAAATTAAAAGATAGGGCAGGTGCTTTTGGAGCCTGCGCCACTGTCTTAAAAAAAGAGGGTATGATTTAAAATGCATATCTTGTGTATATTTCTCTATGATAACAGGTTTCTGGAAGATTTTCTTGAGGTTTTTGTCGAGGAGGAGATTGAGGAAGTTTTTGTCACCGAGGCAGAGGAACTCAGAGAGCTTCTTGCTTTCCGTGTTCCTGTTTTTAAGGAACTTCAGGTAACTCTTGGAAGAAGAAAAAAAGAGTGCAAACTGATACTTGCAATTGTCGAAAGCGAAAGAAAAATTGAAAAGATGGTGCGAAGCTGGAAGGAAGATCTTCAGCTTGAAAAAGAAGAAGTTGCTACTATATTTAGTTTCCCTGCAAAAGTCTGGCATATCTCGCCACACATTTATTAGTTTGGTTGACAGTTTTATAGCCAAAACTTGAAGATTGGAAAGGGTCTATGGACATAATTCTTGCTATTGGTCTTGCTTCTATCTTAGGGTTTGTGGGGGGGAAGCTTTTCAGCAGAGTGAAAATACCTGCGGTTACAGGATGGGTGATAATGGGAGTTTTGATGGGGTGCTCTGTGGCAGGTGTTTTCTCTCAGGAAATTTTGTCCCGTACGGGAATAATCTCCGATCTTGCCCTGGGGTTTATAGCTTTTTCTATTGGAGAAGAGCTCACCTTATCTAACCTTAGAAGACTTGGAAAGTCAGTTGCTGTGATGGTTTTATGTGAAGCATTTGGTGCCTTTTTCCTTGTAACAGTTTCCACTTTAATTTTAACAGGAAAACTTTACCAGGCTCTTCTCCTGGGAGCTATTTCTTCTGCCACCGCTCCTGCTGCAACTGTCATGGTAATTCAGGAAGTAAGAGCAAAAGGAGACCTTACAACCGCCATACTTTCCATTGTTGCCATAGACGATGCAATAGCTCTTATTTTATACGCCTTTGCTTCATCAATTGCAAAACTTTTCATATCACCAGGGACATCTTTTTCTTTTCTTTCTGTCTTCCTTAAACCCACAGAAGAAATACTTGGAGCATTGGTCCTTGGATTTGGGATAGGAGTTGTAATAAGCTTTTCCTCACGCTGGATAAGATCCTCTGTGGACTTTTTCGTAATTGTTGTAAGCGGAATTTTAATAAATATAGGCATATCAAATTCTCTCGGATTTTCTGAACTCCTTGCCAATATGAGCCTTGGGATGACAATAGCAAACTTTTCTCCCCGTCATATAAGGAGAATTTCCAACATATGGGGAAGTTCCACTGTTATTCTTTACATAATGTTTTTCTGCCTTGCAGGAGCACACCTTAATGTAAAAGTCATATCTCAGATAGGAATACTGGGACTTGTCTACACAGGCATGAGGATGGTGGGAAAATTCTTAGGAGCATCCTTTGGCGCAAAAATATCAGGTGCACCCCGTGTTGTCCAGGAATACGTGGGGCTTTCCCTTTTCCCACAGGTAGGAGTTGCCCTTGCTCTTGCAGTGGTCGTTGGAAGAGACTTTGGAGCATATGGGCCGGAGGGAAGGTATCTTGCCACTCTTGTTATAAACCTTCTTTTATTTACAACTGTTATAACAGAGATAATAGGACCTTATCTTACAAGGTGGAGCCTTATAAAAGCAGGAGAGGCGTCAAAGACATCTTAAAGTTTAAAGAATTTTAAGAGCAAGGAGGAAAAAATTAAAGCCGAGATAATTTGTGTGGGGACAGAGCTTCTTCTGGGGGATGTTGTTGATACAAATTCCTGTCAGATAGCAAAAATTTTAAACTCTCTTGGAGTGGATCTTTTCAGGAAAATCTCTGTGGGGGATAATTTTTTAAGAATAAAAAATGCGCTGAAGGAAGCTCTCTTAAGAGCTGACATTGTTATAATTTCCGGAGGGCTTGGTCCAACAGAGGACGATCTTACAAGAGAGGCAGTAAGTGAAGCTCTTGGGAAAAAACTTTCGGTGAGAGAAGATGTTTTTAAAAGAGTAAAAGAGAGGCTAAAACATCGCAATGTTCCAGAAAAAGTTATTTTAAAGCAATCTCTTGTCCCTTCTTCAGCAGAAATCATACAAAATCCTGTGGGAACCGCACCGGGAATTGTAATTGAAGAAAAAGGAAAAATTATAATCCTTCTTCCAGGAGTTCCCCGCGAGCTTAAGGCAATGCTCCCTGAGGTTGAAAAATACCTTGAGAAAAAAGTGAAGTCTTCCTCTGTGATAAAATCTCGTATCCTCAAAGTGTGGGGGTTAACAGAATCTCAGGTCAACGAAAAAATAGCCCCTTTAATGGCTCAAGAAAACCCAACTGTTGCTCTTCTTGCAAAAGAAGGCGAGGTACACATTCGCATCACTGCAAAATTTCCCCCATCCGAGGTTGAAGAGAAAATAAAAAGTGTAGAAAGTATAATAAGAGAAAAAATCGGAGATTATATCTTTGGAAAAGATGAGGATACCCTTGAAAAAGTGGTAGGAAATCTTTTAATTGAGAAAAATATAACTTTAAGCCTTGCAGAGTCCTGCTCAGGAGGACTTGTCTGTCATAGATTGACAAATGTTCCAGGTATTTCCGCAAGTCTTCTCGCAGGTGTTGTAAGCTACAGCAACAGGGCAAAATCCGAGATACTGAAGGTTCCTGAAAGGCTTATAAAGGAAAAAGGAGCTGTATCTTATGAGGTAGCCCTGAAGATGGCAGAGGGTGTGAGAAAACTAACAGGCTCTTGTGTATCTCTTGGAATAACAGGTATTGCAGGACCTACAGGTGGAACTCCTCAAAAGCCTGTTGGACTTGTATACATTGCTCTCTGCGCAGAAGAAGGGAAGTTCTGCCAGAGGTATATTTTCCCCGGTGAAAGAGAAATGGTAAAATTAAGAACTTCCCAGGCTGCCCTTGACATTTTAAGAAGATACCTTCTTGGCAGGTTGGAGTTAAAAGAATAAAAAATTAATTTAGCAAAGAGGGAGAAAAAAATGGAGATAATAAAACCAGAGGAAGGAGAAATACTTGATATAGAGCTTGAGGAGGATTTTTTAAAAAGGAACAAGAAGCTTGCCGAAGAAAACAGAGTTCTTCTTGAAAAACACAAGGTGAGAGCAATTGACGTGATGGGTTCTATAGGCTCTGGAAAAACCTCTTTAATCGGGCTTTTAAGCTCTTTTTTAAGCAAAATTTTTAAAATAGGCATAATAGCAGGAGACCTTACAACAGATATAGATGCAAAAAGACTTGAGGGAGAAGAAATTAAAGTGGTGCAGATAAATACGGGAAAAGAATGCCACCTTGATGCAAATCTTGTTAAAAAAGCTCTTCAGAATCTTGAACTTGATAAAATAGACCTCATCTTCATAGAAAATGTGGGAAACCTCATCTGTCCTGCAGAGTTCCCCTTAGGTGCCCATAAAAGAATTGTGGTTGTTTCTGTCACAGAAGGTCCCTGGATGGTAGTAAAACACCCTTACATTTTTGAAGAGGCAGATGTTGTTGTCATAAACAAGGTGGATCTTTCTGAGGCAATGGGAGTTTCACCGGGAAAACTTGCAAAAGATGTGGAAAAAATAAATCCAAAAGCAAAAACAATACCTGTAAGTTGTAGGAAAAAAGAAGGGATAGAAGAAGTCATAAAGGCTCTTAACCTTTAAAAATACTGCCAAATAATGCACGACCTTTACATATCTCAACAAATAGCACGGGAAGTAATAAAGAAAGCAGAGGAGAAGGAAGGTTCTGAAGTCCTGGAAGTGAAGATAAAACTGGGAGAATTAACCCATCTTAATCCGGAACAGATAAAATTCTGGCTGAAAGAGCTTTTCAGAAAAACCTGTGCCTCAGGGGCAAAAATATTAATAGAAAAAATACCTGTAACCATAAGATGTAAAAATTGCGGCTACAGAGGAAGGATAGAAAAGGCGCTTTCGGAATATGAATATCCTATCTCTTTTTCTCTCTTCTCCTTGAATTGTCCTGAATGTGGAAGCTGTGAAGTGGAAGTTGAAAATGGAAGAGAATGTATGCTGGAGAGAATAAAGTTAAAAGTGAAATAAAGGGTATGTAAGCAAGTTATCAGCTTATTACAGCAAGCTCGGTCTCTCTGTTAAAAATCTTCCCTTTTCTTACAGGAAAAGAAAATTCAACCTCTTCTCCCACCTCAGGGAAAAATCCGCAATCCTCCACCGTGGCTATTAATCTGTTATAATCAAACTTTAAGAAAAGGTGAGCTTTATTGTCTACGGTAAGCTCTCTATCCTCAACTCTTGCCTTAAATATGAAATAATCACCGGGACTTTCCCCTCTTTCTCTCACCTTTATATCCTCAGGTCTCATTCCAAATATTATATCTTTTCCCACAAGATCTTTTTCTTTAAGTTTTTCCTCCCACTCAGAAGGAACAGGTATTTTTATATAAGATAGAGGGTCAACTATAAAAAATTTCCCTGCTTCCTCAACAAGGCCAAAATGCAAAAAGTTCATGGAAGGATTTCCAACAAACCCTGCCACAAAAACATTTGCAGGATGATTGTAAATTTCCTCAAAAGTTCCCACCTGCTCTATCCTTCCCTCCCTCATAACTGCTATTCTGTCCGCAAGAGCAACAGCCTCTGACTGGTCATGGGTAACGTAAACTGTTGTAATGGAAAATTTGCGCAAAATCTTCTTTATCTCTGTGCGGGTTTTTATTCTGAGCTTTGCATCAAGGCTTGATAAAGGTTCATCAAGTAAAAATACACTCGGGTTTCTTATAATGCACCTTCCAAGAGCAACTCTTTGTTTTTGTCCCTGAGATAAGGTGCGGGGCATTCTCCCAAGAAGCTCGCGAAACCCAACTCCAAGAGTTTGAGCTGTAAACTCTATCCTCTCATCGATCATAGGCTCAGGCCATCTTCTTATCCTGAAAGGAAAGGCGAGGTTCTCCCTTGCTATCATGTGAGGATAAAGGGCATAGGTCTGAAAAACCATTCCTATATTTCTTTCTCTTGGCTTAAGTCTTGTGACATCCTTTTCGTCAAAAAATACCTTCCCTTCCTCTGCTCTCTCAAGTCCTGCAATAACTTTTAGAAGGGTAGTTTTTCCACAACCTGTTGGACCAATTACTCCGAGAGTCTCCCCTTCTTTTATATCAAGATAGACATGGTCAAGGGCAAGGATGGCAGAGGCTTTTCTGTTTTTCTCAGAAATGAAGAGCTTTTCCTTGTAATATCTTTTAACAACACCTTCAAGGCGGATACTGCTCATTTTTAATCTATAAAACTTCCTCCCTCTATGTCCTTTCTTATAACTCTGTAATTTTTATCAAAATCAACATCTATTCTTATAAGATTGGGACATTTTTTTCCCAGGATTTCCTTTCTCAGGTTATAGGCTGCACCTTCCTCCCCTGGTTCAAGATAAAGATTCTGAATGTCTGTTCTTCTGTTAACGTGTATTGTTATCTCTTCTCCGCACTTTCCACATTTCACTTTAAAGGGAATAAAATCTGCAAGCTGCCTTCTTTCTTTTGCTTCCCTGAGTTTTTTTGCCAGTTTATCAAAAATACCCATCTTCTCTCCTTCTCAATATCTGGTGCCGGAGGAGGGAGTCGAACCCTCACGGGGAAACCCCCACTGGATTTTGAGTCCAGCGCGTCTACCAGTTCCGCCACTCCGGCAAACACTCTTGCTTTTATTATATCTAACTCAGAGCAAAGATGCAAGTTCTATTTTTTACAAGTTTAGATACACAGACAGATCAAGACCGCACCCCCGGTAGTTTGCCAAATTTCAAAATCCTTTTTACAATTAAATTGAAATGTAAGCTTGTCTGTCTGATAAGAATATTTTTTTAAGTTTTCTATAAGGTTGGCTATTAGTTTGCATCTTTCTATCTTTCTCGTGATGTAAGCTTTTTAGCCCTCAAACTCATAAAGTATACGAGATTCAGCTTTATAAGAGTTCGCTTTAGTCGGATTTTGGAAAATTATGCGAACGAAATTTGGGTGATTGGTGTTAGTTTCAACAAATTTGGACTCTCACATACGATAGATTAGATTACAATATCAATAGCAAACAAATATGAACAAATTAAATTTGTTGAGATTTTAGTGGCTGTTTCATTTACGATTACAGCAATTACATGATTAGTTATTTTCTTCTTATCTAAGAGTGTAAGACAAGAAAAGCATCAAGATTTTTAGGGATTACTAATTACTAAACAAGTTTGGGCAGTATCCATGAGTGGTCAGGGGTAATTTCTAATTTTTATGATCTTTACACTAATACATTTAGCTTTTGTGTACCCGCTGTGTTGATATTTACTCTTCGGAAAATTGCCTCACGTTGTTCGGCAACTTCGGATACGCTCCAGCCGTTACACGCAGTTGACTTTGGGATGTCGCCGAAAGTAAAAAAACAAAAGGATATAAAAACATGAAAAGAATAAAAATAGTAAGTTTTCAAGCAAAAATGTTCAATAAAAAAGCTTCTGCTCCCAAAAACAAACCAGATCAGATTATTAAAGCCATCGGGCTAAAGCTCGGTCAAAGTATTGCTGATATAGGTGCAGGGGGTGGTTATTTTACACTAAGATTTGCTGAAATAGTAGGTGAGAAAGGCAAAGTTTATGCTGTTGATACAAATCCAGGATTTTTACAATTTATCAAAAGTAAAGGCAAGGAAAAAGGGTTGGACAATATAGTTACAATTTTAATCAAAGATAAACTGGATTTACCTGAAGAAAGCTTGGACTTCATATTCATGCGCAATGTCACCCACCATATACCAGATCGTGTGAAATATTTTAAGGATGTAAAAAAGTTTTTGAAACCTCATGGCAAGATAATCATAATAGAGTATAGAAAAGGTAAACCTTTTACTTTTCGTGGGATGTTTGGCCATTATATTCCCAAGAAAACCATCATGCAAGAAATGAAAGAAGCAGGATATAAACTGGAAAAAGAATTTGATTTTTTACCAGAACAACATTTCACAATTTATAAGGCAATAGATTAATTTATAAAAGGGGGCAGTAAAACAGAGGAAGATAAAAGACAAATAACAACGAGATCAGCTCTCAACATTTGACATTAGGAAAAAAGTAGATACATTCTCTCTCCTTTGGCAAAACTTAGATGTTGTGGTATTATTAATTTGAAACAAGCCAGCAGAGAGGGTAAAAGATGAAAACTATCCTTTGTTACGGAGATTCCAATACCTGGGGCTATAATCCTTTAACTAAAGAGAGATATTCCAGGGAGGAAAGATGGACGGGTATCTTGCAAAAAGAACTGGGAGAAGATTATGAGGTAATTGAAGAAGGGTTAAATGGAAGAACTACGGTCTGGGATGACCCAATTGAGGGTTATAAAAATGGCAAGGAATATCTTATCCCCTGCCTTGAATCTCACCGTCCGGTTGACCTTGTCATAATAATGCTTGGAACCAATGACCTGAAAAAAAGATTTTCTCTTTCTGCCTTTGAGATTGCCAATGGAGCTAAGGTTCTTGTAAATATCGTTCAAAAAAGCAAAGCAGGCCCAGGAGAAATAGCACCAAAAGTTCTCTTAATGGCTCCCCCACCTGTGGGGAAACTAACAGAACTTGCAGAGGAATTTGAAGGAGCAGAGGAGAAATCAAAAAAATTTTCCTATCATTTTAAACGAGTTGCCACTGAATGTGGCTGTGAATTTCTGGATACCTCTAAAATAATTGTGTCCAGCGATATAGATGGAATTCACTTTGAAGTCCAGGAACATAAAAAATTAGGTCATGCTGTTGCCAGAATGGTAAGGAAAATCCTGGAATAGTGTATTCCTATTCTATTTTCTCTCCTCTTCAAACCGGTCTTTAATAAAAAGAACCACCCTGTGAAAAGACTTTGCTAAAGATAACCTGTCTATTGCAAAGGCAAAAGATGCTATCCCCACCAGAACAAAAACAATACCAAGGACTCTGGAAAACTGGTAGAGCATCTTCACCTCAGAGAGGATAAAGTTTTGATGAATAAAAAAGGGAGCCTTTTGGGCGACAGCTAACCTGCCCACATAAAAGTACACACCTATTCCTGCTGGTATTAAAACTAACCCCGCAGCAATTATAAGCCACAACACCACTATTTCCGCCCTGTACCATTTTAGCTGCTTTTTGATTATTTTTTCTATAGAATATTTGGGCATTTTTTGTTTATTAGATATTTTTTTGTTAGTTTTTTAACTCAAGGCTCTACTTGTAAAAACATCAATGATCTTTTTCGCTATTTCCACTTTAGCCGACGTAAATGTTTTTTTGCCCTTTTCAGATTTTATCTTTTGACACAAAACAGATTTTGCAATTTTTATCTTTCCAGCACATGCAGGAGAGAATCTTCACTTTTAAATTAAGCTGAAACTCATCCGCCCAGGTTTGAAAATCTATCTGGCAAATGTCATTTGGCAAAACATATTCTCTTTGAGACCTCTTGATTATCTCAAACCAGGGACATTTTTTAATCAAGAGAGTCAAATCCTCACCATTTTTTAGTTTTATCTCATACTGATAATCCTCGGCTTCAAGCTTTACTTTTATCCCGCGGATAAAATTCTGAAGATTATCTTCATTAAGATTAAGAAGTTTTTTTACCTGCCTTGCCTGTATCTTGGGAAGCACCCTCCAGACATCTTCATCGATTTTTAGTGCTTTCTTTAAAGAAAAGTGCTTTTCCACCATTACAAACCACAGACCATCAAGAGCAAAGTAGGACCTTTTAAAATACAAAGTTTTAATCTTATCAAAGTTTTCCATAGCTTCCCTATTTTTATACATCTTCACAGCTTGTCAAATTTCCATCACAGATCTTAACTTAAGGCTTTATTGTAAGAGGGTTAACTCTTGGAAGTGTTAAGGGGTAATACCAGGCTAAGGAAGGGAAAAAATTTTACTTTCAAAAACTCCACTTATGCTGTTCCACCCA
>Ga0209834_10000772_pt1 | contig 18844 bp, 8 predicted proteins | sample Mar14236cmmetaG_FD_184134 | JGI IMG/M metagenome (GOLD analysis project Ga0209834, IMG submission 184134) | Marine hydrothermal vent microbial communities from Guaymas Basin, Gulf of California to study Microbial Dark Matter (Phase II) - Marker... ...
AGTAGAGGTGCTCCGCCTACTAGCCCAGGGGCTCGACAACGAAGCCATCGCCCAACGGCTGGTGGTGACCAAGCGGACGGTGCAGAACCACGTCAGCAACATCTACGGCAAACTGGGCGTCGCCTCCCGCACCGAGGCGATGCTTTACGCTATCCGTCACGAGTTGGTGCAGGTCTCACCGGCAAGAGGTGCGCCCGATGCGTCTTGAGGCGGCTCGCTTGGTAGGGGCGCGGTCACCGCGCCCCTACTGGCCATTTGTCCTGTTGGCGCTGGTAGTCCCGATACTGGTGGGATACGACATCTATTTTCAATGGCGCACGCCGGTGCTGGACTTTATCTTTGATGGAAACACGGGCCTGATCCACGAGATCCCTTTTGGGAGTTTTGCCGACTGGGCCGGGCTGCATGAGGGCGACGTCATCCTGAGCGTGGATGGTATTCCCTTTGCCGAATGGCACGACCTGTCGGTAGGGAACTATGCGATGGAAATCGAGCGGGAAGGCCGGCGTCTGACACTAGAGTTGCCGGTCGTTCCGCTGGCAAAGGTCAATCTGATGCCCCTGATTAGCGCCGTCGTTGTCGTCCTGGCCTTTTGGGGCGCCGGCACATTGCTGCTCCTGCGGCGCTTCCGGCAGAAGGAGGTGCGACTCTTCTTCCTGCTGGCTCAGACCATCGCCATTGCCCTGCTGCCTCCGCTGGCTCACCCCACCCCTTGCCCCACTCCTCGCTGGATGTTTTCTCTGAGCGTCGCCTGCTTCCACCTGGCTGCCCCCCTTCTGCTACACCACACTCTCACCTTCCCGGTGTCGTTGGGCGCCTCCCGCCAGCGCCGTTGGGGACTGGGGTTGCTCTACGGGCTGGCGCTGGTGGCCGTGGCCGCCGGCCTGTCGCGCACCGGCCTGAGATGGCGATTGAGCGCCTTCTACACTGCTCTGGTGATCGCCGTCGCCGTCGCCGTCCTCGTCTACGTCTACCTGCGCCGGGCCACTCCCGACGGGCGGCGTCGTTTGCGTCTCGTCGTCTTTGGCACTGTCCTGGCTGCGATCCCGCCAATTCTCTTTTACTTCCTCCCCTCTATCACCAGAACGCCTCCTCCGATGCCGGGATGGATGGTGAGCCTGTTCCTGATCCTCGTTCCGCTGGCTTATCTCTGCGCCACCGCACGTCACAACTTGTTTGGCATAGACCGCCTGCTCAACCGGGCACTGGTCTACGTTCTCCTCTCACTGGGGATTCTGCTCCTCTATCTTGGGCCCTTCCTGATGATCTATCGCTTTCTGCCGGGCGATCTGTTGCTCCAGACAATGATCGCCGCCGGGCTGACATTGCTGGTGGGTCTGTCATTCGACTGGACGCGAACGCGAGTGCAGCAGTTGGTGGATCGTATCTTCTACGGCGGTTGGTACGATTATCCAGGCGTGGTGGAGACGGTCAGCGATGCCCTCGCCCGTTGCCTCGAGCGGGAACAATTGACCGATGTGCTAACCCGCCAGGTATCGGAGTTGATGCAATTGCGCGACGCCCAGTTGCGGATCGGCGAGCCGGACCAATTCACCAATCTCCCAATCTCCCAATCTCCCAATCTACCAATCTACCAATTTACCTTCCAGGGCCAGGTGCGCGGCCTGTGGACTGTGCGGCAGCACCGTGACGGGGACGACTTGAGCGCCAGCGACCACCGCATCCTCGAGACGCTGGCCCGCCAGGCCGAGATTGCCCTGGGCAACGTACTCCTGGTGGAAACCCTACGCCGTCAACTGGACGAGATCCGCACCATCCAGCGCCAACTGCTCCGCTCCCGCGAGGAGGAGCGCGCCCGCCTGGCCCGCGACCTGCACGATGGCCCCATCCAGGCCGTGGTGGGTTTGAATATGCAACTGGGCTTGCTCCTGGCTGAGTTGGACAAGTTGGCAACTTGTCCTACGCCGCCAGTGGAGGCCCTGAAGAATATGCGGGTTGAGGTGCGGGAGTTGCTGGCCGACCTGCGGCAGGTATGCGTCGAGTTGCGCCCGCCGATGCTGGACACGCTGGGGCTGGGGGCCGCTCTCCGCGCCCTGGCCCAGGATTGGTCGGCCCAAAGCGGCGTAGAGGTGCGCCTCGAGTTACCCCCCGGCGCGACGCTGCGTCCATTGCCGGACGAAGTGACCGTCAACCTCTACCGCGTGGTGCAGGAGGCGCTGACCAACGTGGCCCGCCACGCGGAGGCCCAGCGAGTTACTATTCGGCTGGCCTGGGAGGACTCGCGTCTCGTCCTGACCATCCACGACGATGGGCAGGGCTTTGTCGTGCCCGCCGCCCTCTATGACCTGGCTGTGCGGGGCCACTTTGGCCTGGCCGGGATGCAGGAGCGGGTCGAACTCATCGGCGGTACGTGGACGGTGGAGTCGGCCCCTGGGCAGGGAACGACTGTGCGCGTGGTGAAGAACGTGGATTGGCAGGATTAGCGGATCAAAGTTGACAGACTCAAGACCCTGTGCTACACTTTGGGCCAGGTGATAGTTATGAAGACACTGACTCTGAAAGAGACACAGGCTCCCTACACCCTCACCTTCGACGAGGTCACGCTGGCCGAAGGGCCGGTGCACGTGCTGCGGGGCGAGCAGACCATCGGCGTGCTGGTGCCGCCCGACGAGTACGAGGCCTTCCGCGCTTGGCGAGCGACACAGTGGCGCCGAACGCGGATACAGCAGGCGCACGACCCGTTCGAGCGCGAAGTAGCGGCCTTTGAGCGCATCCTTCCCGAACTGCTGCAAAAGTACCGTGGCCGGGTCGTGGCCATCCACAACGGCCACGTCGTGGAGGTGGGCGATTCCAAAGCAGAAGTCTCCGAACGGGTTCACCAGCGCCTGGGGGACGTGACCGTCTACGTCCAGCGGGTTTCGGAGCATCCCCGAATTTACAAGTTCCCATACTTCAAAGTGGTGCGCTGATGTGGCCCTATGACCGTGACGTTGAACCACCGGCTCCGTTCCTCAGAGTCCTGGTACATCCTCCGGGGCATCCCGATGTGGCTCAAAGTATCCGCGCCAAACTGGACACCGGTGCAGACGTATCGGCTATCCCTGCCTCCCTGGTAGAAGAGCTGAGCCTGTGTCCTGAAAGTCAGTTGCTCATTGAGGGCTACGATCTTCGCCTGGTCACGCTGCACACCTACTACGTCGCGCTTGTGGTTGCCCAAGTACGCTTCCGGCGTCTGGAGGTCATCACCTTCCCCGAAAAGTACGTGCTCCTCGGCCGCGACGTGCTCAACCATTTTTACGCCCGTCTGAACGGCCCTGAACTGATGTTCGACCTCAGCCCCACGCCGCCGGAGTAGACAGACCCTTTACTCATCCTCCAAAGGCGGTACTCCAGTACCGACTTTTCCCCCAGAAAACAGTACCCCGCCCCGATGACACACAGACAGATTTATGCTACACTGATACCGATCCGCAAATCCCGCCCATCCGTGTTCTGAAGGAACATACTATGATCCGTGTCCTGATCGTGGACGATCAGCCCGCCTTTCGCCGCCACCTGCGCCAACTGCTGACCTACGCCGGGCTGACCGTCGTCGGCGAGGCGGGGGACATCCCCGAAGCGGAGGCGCAGGTGCAAGCCCTGCAGCCCGACCTGGCGGTGGTGGACGTGAGACTGCCGGGAATCAACGGGCTGGAGGGTACAGCCTATCTCAAAGCATTATCCCCCAACCTGCGGGTGATTTTGGTCAGTGCCTACCGCGACCAGGCCGAGGTTTTCCAGACGGCTGCGGAAGAGGTGGGCGCCGAGGCTTTCGTCCCCAAGGATGATCTGGACCTGGGCGTGGTGCGGGCGTGGGATCAATGAACAATGAACAAAATCCGTAAATCCTGCCAATCCGTGTTCTCAAGGAGGTGATGCGCAGGGAAAGAACCGTGAACAAAGTTGACGTGCACGAACTTGTGGTACCCGTAATGGATAGCATACGCAAATATGTGTCACATAACAAAGGGGGCGTGATGAATGGCAAACGTTTGTTAAACCTGATCTTTGTCCTGACTCTGCTGCTTTCTTCCTTGGTCAGCGTAACACTGGCCCAGGAACCAGAACCGCAGGCGGAAGAGCTCGGCAGCGTGCCTGGCATTGACTCTCCACCTGAGGTGGGGATAGGAGAGAGCACTGCTCTGCTGGCTACAGCCTTCTCCGGCGGCCCCGACTATGACAGCGGCTGGGTCTCGCTGGCGCAGGACGAGGCCAAAACGCTGACCCACAATTTGGGCGGGGATACGGATGACTACGTGGTGGATATGCAGTACAAGTACGGCAGCACCGTCAACCAGCGCTACTACGGTGGGGCCGATTTCGGCGCCAAGACATTCAGTGGGACGCGGGAAGACGACCGCGTGGGAGCTTACTGGCGCACTCTGACCACGTCCAGCATCATCGTCTACCGGCGGCCGGAGGATACCTACGCCGAACAGGTGCGCATTCGTATCTGGGTTGACCCCTATCCTGACTACGACAGTGGCTGGACCAGCCTGGGGGCAGGAGCAGCGGTCACCACATTGACTCACAGTCTGGGCGGTAATGCCGACGATTACGTGGTGGACATGCAGTACAGATACAGCGGTAACGTCAACCAGCGCTACTACGGCGGGGCCGATTTCGGCGCCACGGCCTTCAACGGCACACGGGAAGACGAGCGGGTGGGGCTCTACTGGCGCAGCCTGAACAACTCCACCATCGCTCTCTTCCGGCGTGCTGAGGATGACTATGCGGCCCAGGTGCGCATCCGCATCTGGGTCAGGCCCACTCCCACCTACGACAGCGGCTGGGTGTCGGTCAATCAGGACCAGGCCAAGACCTTGACGCATAACATTGGTGGCAATCCAGAAGACTACGTGGTGGACATGCAGTACAAGTACAGCGGCAACGTCAACCAACGCTACTATGGCGGGGCCGATTTCGGCGCTAATCCCCCCAGCGGGATGAATGAGGACGACCGCGTGGGGGCCTACTGGCGCAGCCTGAGCAGTTCGAGCATCGCCGTCTACCGGCGCCCGGAGGACATTTATGCCCCCCAGGTGCGCATCCGCATCTGGTGCTTTTGGAAGCCGCCTGTACCGGATTACGACAGCGGTTGGGTCAGCCTGGGAGCGGGGGCGTCGGCCACGACGTTGACCCATAACCTGGGCGGAGACGCGGACGACTACTTCGTTGACATGCAGTACAAGTACGACAGCAACATCAACCGGCGCTACTACGGCGGGGCGGACTTTGGCGTTACAGCCTTCAGTGGCACCCGGGAAGATGATCGTGTGGGAGCCTACTGGCGCAGTCTGGACAACTCCACCATCACCGTCTTCCGGCGCGCTGAAGACGATTATGCCCCAGAGGTACGCATCCGCATCTGGCGTATGCCCAAGCCCGACTATGACAGTGGCTGGACCAGCCTGACGGCCGGGGCAGCGGCTACAACTTTGTCCCACAATCTAGGGGGCGACTATCTCGACTACCTGGTGGATATGCAGTACCGAACATCTGCTTTCTATGGTAGAGTCAACCAACGCTACTACGGTGGGGCTGATTTCGGCGCCAATCCTCCCTCCGATGCCAGTGAAAATGATCGCCAAGGCGCCTACTGGCGCAGTCTGGATCTCTCAAGCATCACTGTGTATCGGCGTCCGGAGGACATCTATGCCCCCGAGGTACGCATCCGCATCTGGCGCACAGCCCAACCCGACTACGAAAGCGGTTGGCAGGTGGTGGGCCAGGATGCTACAAAAACTCTGTCCCACAACCTGGGCGGCAATGCGGAGAACTACCTGGTGAACATGATCTACTACGATACCTTGGCCAACTATGTCAACCAACGCCACCTGGGCGGCGCCGACTTTGGCGCCAATCCTCCCTCGGGCTACAACGCTGACGATCGGGTTGGCGCTTACTGGCGCAGCCTGACCGATTCGAGCATCACCGTCTACCGCAGGCCCGAGGACGGCTTTGCTGACTACTTGCGCATCCGCATCTGGGTGACGCCCTACCGGGTTTACTTACCTCTTGTGACGCGAAACTACTAGCCTTGGCGACTGACCGGGGCGCCTATGGCGTCGGCCTCTGTGGGCTGATGCTGAAAGGAGGTGTCTGTGCATCCAACCGTGTGACCGAGCGATGGATACCTGTCTGGACAAGTGTGGATACACCAGGAAAAGGAGGGCAAAAATGAACACGCGTAAATGGTTAGTCGTGAGCGGGGCTGTGATACTGGCCCTGGTGCTGATGGGAGGTGGCGTCGGGGCTGGGATAGCAGCACCCGATTCCGAGCCTGTACCAGCATCGTCGCCGGTGCAGGTCCAGGCACAACCCGCACCGGTTGTGATTAATGAGGTGATGCCCAAGCCAGACGTGGGTGGATACGAGTGGGTGGAACTGACCAACCGCATCTACCACATCTACCTGCCTATAGTGCTCAAGGGCTTCGGCGGGGGTGGCATGTCCGGCCTGAGTCCCGTCGCCCCCATTGGTGGCGTGTCCGTTGGGGCCGATCTGGATGGGTACGAGATCACCGACGAAGATGGAAACATCTACACTATCCCCACCGCACTGCCACCTGTACCGTCAGGAGCCTTCGTGCTGATCTACTTCGCGGATGGCACCGATGACTATGACTTTAGCGACAACAAGGCGGTCCTCTATGCCGGCAGTGGCTTGGCTAACACCTTCGAAGACGCTGGCGACCAGGTGGCCCTCTACTCCGGCAGCACCCACAGCGCCGATACCATCGTGGACTTTGTAGCGTGGGGAATCGAACCAGAGGAGGATGCAGCCAACGCCGCCGCAGCCGGCATCTGGCAGCCGGATTGGTTCGCCACCTTTGAGAGCGGCTTTGGCGACACCTCGGACGAGGATCTCCTGGCTCCCGACGAGTCCCTGGGACGCTATCCCGGAGGCTCCGCCAGGGTGGGGCGGCAGGCGTTCGCCGAGTATCAGAGCGACCAACTGACCCCCGGCGAAGCCAACCCGGTACCCCGGCCATCCTTCTACACCCCTGAGGACGAGGCTATCGTGGAGACCACCGGCTTCTCCGTAAGTTGGAGCCCGGTGCCAGGAGCAACAGGCTATCGCTTCCAACTGGACGATGATTTGGCTTTTGACAGTCCTATCCACGATACCACTATCACCGAGACTCACTTCAAGCCGCCTTCGCCGCTGCCGGCAGGCACTTACTATTGGCGCGTCAAGGCCATCGGCGGTGAAGAGGGGCCATGGATGGGCCCGATTGAAATCGGCATCGTGGTCTTCTCCTCAAGGGCCGAAGCGAGTGTATTGGCCGAAAAAGTCCTGGGCATTACACCCGTTCGCCAGAACAAAGACTCCCGCCTGCTGTGTTTGGATGGCGATCCGGAGGGCGATCCGACGACTGACAACCCTGAGAACGCCTGGGATGCCGTTGCGCCCTGTACGGTGCCGCCCTGCACGAATACCACCAAGTATGAGCACGGCACAATGTACTGCGTGGTCGCTTCGATCCGCATGATGGCCTCCTACTATGGCGGCAACCTGACCATGGACCGCATCGCCTACCATATCGCCCAGGAATGGACTGGCAACACACACGCTGGCACCAACGATAACAATCCTAACAACGACCTGGCCCACGACGACGGGTGGAGCTACCACGACGAGGAGGACGAGGGTATCTCATGGGCCCTGGGCACCACGCTCATTGCTACCGACGGCAAGCCGAGTTTCAACGACATCAAGAACTGGATAGACGCCGACCGCCCCATCATGTTCCGCAGGCCAGGCCACCTGATGGTCATGGATGGCTATCGTGAGGAGAATGGCGACCAGTATATCCACATCCTCGACCCGGATCAGCCACCTGACTGCTGGCGCTGGCAGGACTACTCCACACAGGACATGTTTGGCTACTGGCCTGGGCCAGTCAGCGCGCCCGGCGTGCGCTCCGACGAAGCCAGCGTCTCCACCGACAGCGATGGCGACGGAATCATGGATTTCGACGAGATCAATCGCTTCTCCACGAGTTCCACCAACTCGGATTCCGACGGCGACTGGGTCCCGGATAAGAAGGACATGCGGGAGTACGTCTTCGATGCCGCCGGAAACTACTCCTACCGCAACGAGGATTGGGATGGCGACAGCGACCGCAAAGAACTGGACTGCGACAACGACGATGACGGCTCCCCCGACGGCTGCGAGGACACCAACTCCAACGGCATCTACGAAGCCGGCCTGGGCGAGACGGACAACTTTGACGACACCGATGACCAGGACTGTGTCCCCAGATTCGAGATAGCCTACCCCACGCACGTCCACACCCTCAACGCCGGAGCGTACAACAACCCCGACAAGATCCTGATCCACCTGTGGGTGGATGTGCCCGACTGCTGGCCGGCCCCATCGCTCTCGCCGGGCGACTTTGCGGTCAAGGTCGGCACCCAGAGCGCCCCTGCCCCCATCCTCGGCTATCCCGTAGGGGATGAGTACTGGATCCTGGTGCAGGCACCGGGGCAGACCACGGCCGACTTTTACGACCTGGAGGTGACCTACGACGGCACCCTCACCGGCAAGGAGACGCGAGCAATCTACTACCTGCCTCGTCTGACTACCGATGAGGTAATCGTGCTCGATGTCTCGGGTAGTATGAGTTCATACGACAAACTGCCCTCGGCCCAGAACGCGGCCCGCTTGTTCGTGGACCAGTGGACGACCGGGGACATGATCGGCGCGGTGGCCTTCTCCAGTACAGTGGGCATCCCCTATCCGCTGGAGGAGATCGCGACCCTCGGCGCCGGCGGGGAGCAGGAGGCGGCCAAGGACGAGATTGACGACCTGATCTCTGGCGGCGCGACGGCCATGGGCTCGGGGCTGCTGGAGGGGCAGGATCAACTGGATACCCGGGGCGTCCTCACCCACGAACACTACATGGTGCTCCTGAGCGACGGCATGGAGAACGTCTCACCTCTCTGGACCGATGCCAGTGTCCACGACACCATCGTTGACGCCGGGACTATCGTGCATGTGGTGGGGCTGGGACCGTCGGAGGCAGCCTGGTACGACCGGCTGGAGGACGTAGCCGACGAGACCGGCGGCGAGTTCTGGCCGGTGGACGAGAGCGGTACCAGCCTGGCCGGCCTCAGGTCAATGGCCGCTTCACCCTTCCCCGCTGCTCTGCCTAATCGCCTGGCCGATGCCTACAAGTCGGCGGCGGAACTGGCAGGCCACATGCAGCGGCTGTGGGAGGCAAAGGGCTACCTGAACCCGGATCAGCCCCGGACCGTCACTTACAAGGTGGAGGTGGAGCCGGGGCTGGGGGAGGCCATCTTTAGCGTCAACTGGGACGACCCCGACAGCAAGGTGGAACTGTCGCTCAAAGACCCCAACGGCGATCCGGTGACCGAGTCGCCTCCCAAGGTGACCCGTCAGACCGATCCCACTCACGACCAATATCGCATCCAGACACCAGAAGATGGCACTTGGGAAGTCACGCTCACTTACGTGTCTGGCAAGTCAGAGATCGAGTACCTGGTCTTCCTGGCTGCGCCATCCAAGACGATCATGGGCTTTCACCTGGGGCTGCCGCCTGATGAGCGCATCGTGGGAGCCAAGATGCTTATGCTGGCCTACCTGGCCGACCATAAGCCCATCGCCGGGGGCATGGTCTCGGTGACCGTGCGCCTGCCCAATACAGAATGGCAGGTCGTCGAACTCTTCGACGATGGCGAGCACGAGGATGGCGAAAAGGACGACGGGGTCTACGCCAACACTTATGTCCTGCCGGACATTGGGCTTTATCAGCTCAAGGTATGGGGAGGTGGCGAGAACAACTCTGGTCAGCGTTTCGTGCGCCGCCTGACCCGCGGCTTCCACGTGCGGCCCAGGGTGGCCTATATCTACAAAGATGACTTGACGACAGCCACGAGTTACGAAAATTTGCTGGAAGGGCACAGTCTGGCGGTTGACCTGTTGCCGATGACGGTCGTATCCACTACGGGGGTTTTCGATCCATACCAGTTGATCGTCGTTGGCCCCGACACCGGCTACATGTCCAGTTGGGATGGCAGCGCAGGCGTCAATAACATCGCTCAATCGGGCAAGCCAGTCATCGGCCTGGGCGAAGGGGGGTATGCCCTCTTTGGGCGGTTGGGTCTGGACATCGGCTACGGTCACGGCGCGCATGGGAGTGAAAACCGCATCCATGTCGTCACTCCCACCCATCCCATCTACAACACGCCCTATCCCATCCCTGTGCCTCCCAAGGACCCGATCCTTACCGTCTACACTTCGACGACCAACGTGAGCATCCACATACCCGACCCACCCGTGGACGTGACCCTTCTCGGACGCGAACCGGATCATCCAAACCACTACCCCCTCGTCCAGCAGATACGCTATCTGTTCTGGGGTTTCGACTATGCCCCCTCGGCTATGACCGATACCGGACGCCGACTCTTCGTCAACGCAGCCTGGCACATGATACCGTAGACGGGTGGCTCCGAACATCTGATGCGAGACAACTGCCGCCTGGACTGGTTCACGCCGCTGACCAGCGGCAGCGGTGGCCCGGCCAGTTCCACCAACACGCCGTCAACCTCACCGTTGGCCAGTCCGCCATCGGCGCGTCCGCCAGCGCGAACTATGAGGGCTGCCTGGGCTACTGGTGCGGGACAGCGGTGGAGTACAGAGTCTATCTGCCGCTGGTGTTGCGGAATCTCCGATGATCGGGAAATGTCACGATGCACTCAAAGGAGACTGATCGGATGGATGCACGATGTTTCTGCGGATTGATCTCCGCGCTGGCCCTGCTGGTGACAGCATCGAGTGGGGTGGGATGCGCTCTAACATCGGCCCCTACCAGCGAAGCAGTGTGGCACACACCAGTTTCTCTTGATCTGACGCCGGTGGGCGGGGATGACCTCTGCCCGGCGCTCGCCCCGCCCACCGGCTCCACCGTCACCGTCTCTACCGTCACCGAGTTACAGGATGCCGTAAACGACTCGACCTCGGGCACCACGATTCTGCTCACCGACGGTACCTACAACCTCGACGGAGTCTACCTGCGCTTCGACGTGCCCAACGTGACGCTGCGCTCGGTCAGCGGCAGCCGCGAGAACGTCGTGCTGGACGGCAACTATATCACCACCGAAATCATCCAGATCGTCGCCTCCAACGTCACCATCGCCGATCTGACGCTGCGAGAAGCATACTACCACCCCATCCACGTCATGTCTACCAGCAGCGCGGATACGACCGGCACGCTCATCTACGACGTCCACATCGTTGACCCCGGCGAGCAGGCCATCAAGATCAACCCTTACACCGGGGAGAACGCCCTTTACTTTCCCGACGATGGTGTCATCGCCTGCTCTCACATCGAACTCACCGACGCCGGGCGTCCCCACATCCGCAACGACTGCTACACCGGCGGCGTGGACGCGCACCAGGCCCAGGACTGGGCCATCCGTGACAACCTGATCGAGGGCTTTTGGTGTGACAGCGGACTTTCCGAGCACGGCATCCACCTCTGGCGCTCGTGCCGCGATACGCTGGTCGAGCGCAACGAACTGCGGGACAATGCCCGAGGTATCGGCTTTGGCCTGGTGACCAGCGGCGAGGGCATTCGCACCTACCCCGACAACCCCTGCCCCGGCGCGGGCGGCGGGTACGTGGACCACTATGGCGGCATCATCCGCAACAACTTTGTCTTTGCCAGCGACAGCGGGTTGTTTGCCTCCGAGTACGGCTTTGACTGCGGCATCTGCCTGTGGAACGCCTGCGGCGCGCGAGTCCTGCACAACACCGTCGCCTCGACCCAGGCGCCTTTTTCCTCCGTCGAGTGGCGCTTTGATTACACCGATGTGGACATCATCAACAACCTGGTCAGCCACAACCTGATGGACCGGGGCGGCGCATCCTATCTTGAAGCAAACCTGGAGAGCCAACCGCTATCCCTGTTCGTGGATGGGACAAACGGCAATCTCCATCTGCTGGCCTCGGCCACCGCCGCCATTGACCAGGCGGCCACTCTCCTCGACGTGAGCGACGACTTTGACGGCGACACGCGCCCCATCGGCAGCGCCCCGGACGTAGGCGCCGACGAGTATGGTGCACCCATCACGCCTACGTCGCTGACCCTCACCGCCCCCACCGGCGGCGAGTCCTGGCCGGTGAACGACCAGCGGCAAATTCGCTGGGCCTCTACTGGCACCATCACCCACGTGAGCCTGACCTACTCCAGCGACGGCTTTGCCACGCCCCACGTCATCTCCTCGCCCGTCGCCAACACCGGCGTCTACACCTGGACGACGCCTCTCACTCCGACTCACTCGGCGCGGGTGCGCGTCGCCAGCATCGTCAGCCCCACCACCATCAGCGACACCAGCGGTGTTTTCACCCTCTACGATCCCAGCACGCTTACCAACACTACCTACCTGCCGCTCATCATGAACAACTATGTCTCTCAGCCACAAGACCGTCGCATTTATACTACAAATCTCGTCTACAAAGGCGCCTTCACGTACCCTTCTGGCGACGAGTGGGCCTACAGCGGGCATGCGCTGGCCTATTACCCCGGTGGCGACCCCGGCTCACTCTACGCAGCGGCCCACACTTGGTACGACCTGGTGGGCGAGATTAGCATCCCCGCCCCGGTCATCTCGACCAATTTCGCCGCCCTGCCCCGCGCCGCCGCGCTCCGCTCCCCGACCGACATCGCCGGTGGCTGGAAAGACAACTGCACCTACAACGACGATTGCGAGTACCGCGAGGTGGACGGCCTGGCGTACCTGCCCAACGTGGACAAGGTCGCCTGGAACTTGAACGATTGGTACAACGTCGGCGGCTACGACCAGGACTCGCTGGGCTGGAGCGCGCGCGATATGAGCGGAGCGCAGGGGGTGTGGCACATCGGCGCCCGCCCCTCCAGCAACGACGTCTTTCACAACGGCAAGACCAGCGACTATCTCTTCCCGGCCCCGCAGAGTTTTGCCGACGCCAACCTGGAGGGCAAATGGCTCATCGCAGGCAAGCACAGGGAGGCCGGGGCGTTCGGCGGCTCCCAGGGGCCAACGCTCTACGCCCTCGCCCCCTGGGAGGATGGCAACCCTCCCACGTCCGGGCAGAACCTGGACGCGCTGGCCCTGCTGTACTATCCCGAAATCTATGCCTGCGTGGACGACCCGGCAGAATGTCATTTTCCGGGCTACCGGCCCGCCGATGACTGGGGCGGCGGGGCCTGGGTGCAGAGCGCGGGCGCGAGCGCCGTCCTGATATTCGGGCGCAAGGGGCTGGGGGACGGTTGCTACGGGACGCCCGAAGAGTGTGGCGGAGACCCTTGCCGCCCCTCCAAAGGATACCATGCCTATCCATACCAGCCGCAGATCCTCTTTTACGACCCAGAAGAGATAAAGGCGGTGCTCGCCGGGAGCAAAGAGCCGTGGGAGGTACTGCCTTACGAAATCTACAGCCCGGCGGATAAAATGATCGGCGGGGAGTGCGCCACGCTCGGCGCCGCAGCCTACGACCGGGAGAGAGGACTGTTGTACGTGGCCGAGCGGGAGGCCGGCCCATCGGGAGAGACGGTGGTACACGTGTGGGAGATTCGATGAAACATAAAGAGGAGAATAGAATGAACGTCAAACGTCTGCTTCACCTGATAGCAATTCTAACCATCACCATCGGCTCCACCGGGCTGTTGGCCTCGGCCGCGCCCATCCTCACCCACACTTCCAACCCTCCCGCAGGTTCCGAACCTGCGGGAGGGTTCACTCCTACGGCCGATGACCCCAGCCCGCCCGCCTCCCCCGTCAAACTCATCTTTATCCACCACTCCTGCGGCGAGAACTGGTTGGCCGACGATGATGGTGGCCTGGGGCTGGCCTTGCGCGACAACTACTTTGTCAGCGACACCAACTATGGCTGGACGGTTGGTGGCAACGACATCGGGAGCCTCACCGACATCGGCCACTGGTGGGAGTGGTTCCGCGGCGCTGATAGCGCTGCCTACATGAGCGCCCTCTACACCGAATACGGCCAACATTCCTGGTACTCCCGAATGTCAACCGACCCCGGCGGTGAGAACGAGATCATCATGTTCAAGTCCTGCTATCCCAACTCTCACCTGGGGGGTAATCCAAGCGACCCGCCGACGGGCGATCCGAACCCTTTGCGCGGCCAGGATGCCTGGTCAGAGTACCACACCGTGGCCAACGCCAAGGGCATCTACAATGACCTCCTGGAGTACTTTGCCACCCGTCAGGACAAGTTGTTCGTCGTCATCACCGCGCCCCCTCTACAAGAAAGCGAGACCGACGCGACCCACGCAGCCAACGCTCGCGCCTTCAACGACTGGCTGGTGGACGACTGGCTGGACGGCTATTCCTACAACAACGTGGCCGTCTTTGACTTTTACAACGTTCTGACCTCCAATGGCGGCGACGCCAACACCAACGACCTGGGGACGGAGACTGGTAACCACCACCGCTGGTGGAGCGGCACGGTGCAGCACATCCAGACTGTGAGCAACAACTACTCGGCCTATCCGGGCGGCAATGGAGGGGGCAGCCACCCCACCGCTGCCGGCAACCTGAAGGCCACCGGCGAGTTCGTCCAGTTGCTCAACGTCTACTACAACCACTGGCAGGGGGGCGCTCCCCCCGCCCCCACGCTGACGCTCACCGCTCCCAATGGCGGCGAGAACTGGACGGTGGGCACTCAACATCAAATCCAGTGGACGTACACCGGCGACATCAGCAACGTCAGCCTGGCCTACTCCACCGACAACTTTGTCACGCCCCACGTCATTGAGGCGACAATCGCCAACAGCGGCAGTTACGACTGGACAGTGCCGGATGATGTCAGTACATCGGTGCGGGTGCGGGTCGCCAGTGTGGTCAGTCCCACCATTTATGACGACAGCAACGCCGATTTCACCATAAGCGCAGCCGTCGCTGCCACCTACACTTTCAACGCTGTCATCACGCCGCCCAACGCCACGTTGCCTGTCACCTACGTCTGGTCGCCTGCACCCGCCAGCGGGCAGGGGGAGGCCAGCGCCACTTACCAGTGGGACAGCGGCACCCACGTGATCAGCGTGCAAGCGACAAACTGCGGCGGGACGGTCAGCAACACGTACACCTATACCGTCGGCGCATCGCAAGCGATTGCTCCAAGCCCTCATCGCGCCACGGCGCAGACGACGGTGGTCTTTACTAGCACGGCCGACGTGACCCTGGCTAACGATGTCTTTACCAACGCCAACGTGGGCGGTCTGGAGAATTTGCAGACTTATTACGGCGACGCCGAGAACCGGCGCAGCCTGATGATCTGGGATTTGTCGGCGCTATCTGGTGACATCACGATTAGCGCCGCTACTGTGGAACTGTACCGTTACCACACGTATATGGACAATGATACCGAGATTGCTCTATACCGCGTGACCAGCGATTGGGTTGAGGGCACCGGGCACGACTTTTGGCCCGATGCCAGTTACGTCCCCGACGGCGCGACGTGGCTCACTGCTACCGCCACTGTGCCCTGGACCACGCCGGGCGGTGATTATGACCCTACCGCTCTGGACCAACTCACTATACCGACCGGGATGGCACTCGGCTGGATGCACCTGGACGCCACCGCCGCAGTGCAGGCTTGGGTCGGGGGCAGCGCGTCCAACTATGGCCTGCTCCTCCGTCCCTTGAGCGGCGAATGGACCGATCATCAATTCTACAGCCGCGAGGCCGTCACCACCACTTTGCGCCCGCGCCTGGTCATCACCTACACCAGCGGCGCACCCGCGCCTACGCTGGACATCACCGCCCCCACCGGCGGCACAAACTGGCCCGTCAGCAGCACGCAGCAGATCAGGTGGAATACCACCGGCGTCGTCACCCAGGTCAACCTGTCCTATTCGCTGGGCGGCGGCTTTACGCTCATCGAGTCAAACGTCACCAACAGCGGTAGTTATGCCTGGACGACGCCGGTCACCCCGACCACCTCGGCGCGGGTGCGCGTGGAGAGCACCATCAGTTCCACCATCTCCGATACCAGCGACACCTTCACCCTCTCCGATACTGGCGTCTTCACCAGCACCGTCTACCTGCCCCTCATTTTGAGGAACTATGCGCCCTGCATCTCCCTGACCGGTGTGACCATCAGTGAGGCCAGCAGCAGTGCGCTCATCCAACTGTCTGACCTGACTTATCTGGGCGCGTTTAGGCTGCTCGACAGAGCGACGGGTGCGCCTGACGAGGAGAGTTGGTAGTAGGATATCCAGGCTCCTTGTAGCGAATCGTTGTTTGCTGGTTCGTCGTCAGTCGCCCGGCGCCATCGAGGCACCGGGCCTCCTTTTTTTCCTGGCAGTGGTGTCCCTCGCGCCCAACCAGAGGGAACGTATTTGCCTTTTTTGATGTCTGATGGTAGCATAGTGGAGATTCAAGATTTCTGGGAACACAACATCGAATTAGGAAAGGAACGAATTTCTTGCTCTCGATCCGCTCCAAATTCGCTGTATTCTAAATTCGACTCTCAGGAATCACACCATAGAACCTCCTTTGCCTGTCTTGCTGCGTGCAACTCGATCCGCTCCAAATTCGCTGTATTCTAAATTCGATGTTGTGTTCTGCGGACACAACGTAAACTTGCCAAACAACGTGTCTCCAATTCGTTTTTTTCCAAATTCGTTCTAGTGTTGCCCCCCGAGGAAACAATTGTGAACTCTGAACAGAAGCCACTCCCGCCCCTGCGCGGTCGCCCCCGGCGCATCGTCCGAGTAGTCTGGATGGCGCTTGCGATTCTGACCTTGATTGTCTTTATCGCCTCCATGTCAGTTCACTTTAGATATATTGCTCCCCTCGTCGAGTTCAAGTTCCTCGCCGTGTACGAAATCGTCTTGACTATTATACAGGTGTTGGTGTTTTTCCTCACCGCCGTGGCGATCTTTTGGCACAAGTCAGACGATCTGATGGCAGTCTTTGTCTCCATCGCGCTGCTGATGTTCGGAGTGGCTATAGTGCCCACGTTGGACATGCTGATGATGACCCAGTCTGCGTGGCGCTGGCTCGCTCTCATCGTGCGGTATCTGGGCATGGGATTGATTCTGATTGTCTTTTACACCTTTCCCGATGGACAGTTTGTGCCCCGTTGGACGCGCACACTGTCCTTTATCTGGGTGGGGTGGCTATTGGCCTGGTCACTCTTTCCCACTGTGGAATTCGATCCAAACAATCTGGCTCTTCCTCTCCGCTTTCTGGCTTTTCTGATTCCATTGGACGCCGGCGATTTCAGGACCATACTCTACTACACGCGCGTTTTCAGCCTGTCACTGGTGTTACTGGGCTGGTTTGGCAGCGGCATATTTGCTCAAATCTACCGTTACACGCACGTTTCCAGCCCGGTACAGCGGCAACAGACCAAGTGGGTCGTGTTTGGTCTGACGGCGGCGGTAATAGGGTACTTTGGGTCTCGATTGTTGCTCGCTGTCATTCCATCGTTCCACCAACTCGGTACCTCCCGATTCATCTACCATCTGGTCGTTAAACCGCTCTCAATGTTCCTGCTGCTCCTCGCTCCGCTAACCATCAGTATCTCAATATTGCGCCGCCGGTTGTGGGATATTGACCCCATCATCAAGAGCACGCTGGTCTACACCGCGCTGACGGGAGGAGTGGCGGTCGTTTATCTCGGCGGTGTGTTTGTGTTTCAAAAGACATTCCGCGCCATCACTGGTCAGCAGTCCGACGGGGCGATTGTCATAGCCACTCTGATAGCCACTGCCCTGGTCAGGCCCCTGCACCGGCGCCTGCAAGACTCTATTGACCGCCGCTTTTACCGGGAACGGGTGGATTTCGGGCGCACGATTACGAACTTTGCGCGTGAGGTGCGCACTATCATTGACCTGCCCGAATTGCTGCGCGTGCTCGTCAGTCGCACGACCGATCTGTTGCACGTCACATGTGGCGCAGTCTTTCTCCGTGACCCGGACGGCGCGTTTCAATTGACCGAACCGTTCAACTTGCCATCGGACGGAGCGGCCCAGTTATCGTTGACACCCGATTTGCTCGGCCGCCTGCGGAATGGCCATCCAGTCTCTCCGTTCAGGGATGAGCACTTTGAACTGTTCGTGCCGCTGATCGCGCCCCGGACGGAAGGCAGCGAATTGGTGGGAGTGCTGGCCCTCGGCTCGCGCCTCTCTGGTCAGGGCTATTCGCGCCAAGACCGGTCCCTGCTGACAAACCTGGCCGGTCAGGCCGGCACGGCCATCTACGTGGCTCGGCTGATCCAGGAGAGGGACGTCGAGGCCCAACACAGGGAAGAGGCCGAGCGCCGTCTGGAAGCGCACCGCAATTCACCCATCGGGCGGGCGGAGGCGTTCGCGGAGACCCTGCTCGCCAGGCCCGAGGCCGCGCTAGTCGAACTGCATCGCCTGGCCCAGGCAGCCGGACAAGACCCGAACGCGGCCAGCCTGATTGACCACCTGCCGGGCGTTCTGGACAGCCTCGGCGCCGGGCCGATCTCTAAACTTGCCGAAGGGTTCAACTATCTCTTTACCAGCCAGTTCGAGCCCGAGGTGCTACCGGTCGGTCTGCGCACCCTCATAGCCCAATTGGAAGATCCTTCGGCCGGTGACTTGCACGCCACCAAAGCGCTGGCAACCTACCGGCTGTGCCAGACGGCACTGGACGCCAATTCCATCGCCCAGATCACGTTACTCTTGCCATCCCTGCCAGACGAGAAAGAAAAGGAAGCGCGGCCAACGGCAGCCACGACGGTCACCAGCCCCTTCCAGGCCCTTACCCAGGCTCTGTCCGGGTTGCGTCCGGTGGCGGAGGCCCTGTACGCCTACGAGCGCATGGATACCTCCCAGGAC
>Ga0209834_10000773_pt1 | contig 18843 bp, 23 predicted proteins | sample Mar14236cmmetaG_FD_184134 | JGI IMG/M metagenome (GOLD analysis project Ga0209834, IMG submission 184134) | Marine hydrothermal vent microbial communities from Guaymas Basin, Gulf of California to study Microbial Dark Matter (Phase II) - Marker... ...
TTTATTGATATTTCTTATATTTCCTCTTGACAAACTAAATATTTTTGATACACTATAAGCATTGTTCAGGAAAAAATAGGAGATAGAGATGTTTCCGACAAATTTAGATGCTTTCAAAACTTATCAAAAAGAACTTCACCAGCGGGCAGCACATCAGCGCTTGGTGAGATCCCTGGAGCGCCCTTATCGCTGGTCAGACAAGGTTTACACAGCAGTCGGCCGGATGTTGATCATCGCAGGGCAGAACCTGGTGAAACGCACTCAGGCAGCTCACTAGGACTAGAAATAATATTTGATTTTCTATCCCGATGGGAGGGAAAAATGTATACAACAAATTTAGAAACTTTCAAAACCCAGGAAAAAGAACTTCATCATCAGGCAACACAGTATCGCCTGGCAAGAACCCTGGAACAGAAAAAATCACTGATCAACAGGATCTACAGATCCCTGGGCCAGATGTTGGTTCTTTCCGGTCAGCAATTAATCAATCATTCCCGGGCAGAAGCCCACTAAGATGGTCTTAACAGACAAGGAGTAAATCATGCATCCATTACCCTCACAATGTCCTATCTGCGGCGGAGAAGTTGTAGTGACCCGGATCAACTGCCGGGATTGCAATACCACCATTGATGGTCAATTCTCATCCAGGACATTTTCCCAACTAACTGAAAAGCAAATGGATTTTGTTGAGACTTTCGTCCGGTTGGAAGGCAAGATCACCCACATGGAAAAAGAACTGGGGTATTCCTACCCAACCATCCGCAAGCTGCTTCATGACGTGATCAGGGCTCTTGGTTACGAACCGGGCGGGGACGAGATCTCCAAGCTTTCTGAGGAAAAACGCCAGAAGATCCTCAGCGACTTGGACGAAGGCGCGATCAGCTATGATGATGCGCTTAATCAGCTCAAAGATGAGGAGAAATAATAATGGCGCAACACAGTATTCCCGTTGAAAACATCTCCAAATTGGTGGTGGTCAGCGTGGGCGGCTCTCTATATCTAAGTGGCTGGAATCAAGATGAGATCCGCATCAAAGATCTCTCTGAAGAAGATCGGGTCGAAACCAAGAAGGATCGGGTCGAGATCCATTTCCCGGATGACGGATTCATTCATATCCCTCACCACCTGGAAGTAGAGATCCAGTCTGTGGGCAGCGATGCTGTGATCAAAAGATTTAATAACGGCATGAAGATCTTGACGGTTGGAGGCGACCTGACAATAAACGATGTCAGCGCCGCTGCAGCCGGATCCGTTGGCGGTGACTTGATCGCCAGGCGGGTGCATGGTGATCTAAAAGTCGAGAACATCGGAGGGGATGCCCTGATCGACATCGTCACGGGCCAGATAAGCCTCCGGAATGTCGGCGGAGATATTGTCATAACAGATGTAGGCGGCGGCATCGAAGCCTCAGCTGGCGGAGAAGGCACAATTGATTTTCATCCAGTACCCTGGCAAGCCTATAAAATCGAAGTCGGCGGGAGCCTATCTGCCACACTGCCAGAGGAAAGCAATGCCGACCTGGTCATCAAAAGCGCTGCGAAAGATATCAGTCTGACCATTGGCGAAATAGATATCAAGTCCAGGGATAATGAACTATCCCAGCAGTTAGGAGAAGGTGGTCCAACTGTAATGTTGTCAGCAGGTGGCAAGATCTTCATCTCCGGAGATGATTTCAGCGTATTTACAGGCATCAAAATGAATATAAAGGATTTTGGGGATTTCGGCGCTGATTTTTCAGCCCAGACCGCCGATCAGATCAAGATCAGCCTGGACGATCTGGAATTGGATCTTCGGGAATCACTATCCGGTCTCTCCGATACCCTGGAAGGGATCGGTATATCAGAAGAGAATATGCGGAATATCGGTATTCAGATTGAAGAAAGCAGCAAAATGGCGGCAGAAAAAGCCGAGCTGGCCGCAATCAAAGCCCAGGCAAAGGTTGAAAAGAAAATTGCCAAGGCACGTCGTAAAGCGCTTAAAGCTCAAGCCAAAGTGAAGGAATTTGATCTGGGAGATTTCCTGGAGACCCAACAAGATAAACGGGCGGTAAATGAAACTGAGCGGCTATTGATCCTGGAAATGCTCCAGGAAAAGAAAATCTCCCTCGATGAAGCCGACCAATTGCTCAAGGCTCTGGAGGGAAAGAAATAATGACATCCGAAAGCGAGCGCTTAGAAATCCTGGAAATGATCCACAAGGGAACCATCAGCCCCGATGAAGGGCTGAAGTTAATCGAAGCTATAGGTGAAAGTGACGAAATTTCAGAACTGGAATATACCTCAGCCAAAGCTGAGCTGGAAGAAATTATTGAACCAGTTGCAACCAATGATTACGTCCAGGAAATCGATCAAGAGGACCTCAGCAAGATCAAGGGCTGGTGGATCATTCCCTTCTCGATTGGGGTTACCATCACCGTCCTGGGCGGCGTCCTGATGTACTGGGCCTGGGCTGCCCACGGCATTGGTTTTGGTTTTGTCGCAGCCTGGATTCCTTTTTTGATCGGCATTGGATTATTGGTCCTGGGCTGGAACAGCCGCACTGGGCCCTGGATTCACATCAGAGTCAAACAAAAACCCGGGGAAAAACCAGAAAGGATCGCTATCAGTTTTCCGATCCCAAATCGTTTTTTTGCATGGAGTCTGAGGACTTTTGGAAGCTTTATCCCTAAAACGAACCTGTCTGGCACGGACGAGATCCTTCTTGCCCTGGGAAATTATTCCCGGGGGGATGCGCCGTTGACCATAGATGTTGATGAAGGTGATAACGGCGAAAAAGTAAAGATATATATCGGTTAGGATAAATTCCTAAGAAGGAGCAGGAACATGGTTACCAGCGAAGAACGGATGAAAATCCTCAAAATGATCAGCGACGGGAAAATTACGGCGGAAGAAGGCTCAAAGTTGATCTCAACCCTTTCTCAGAGGAGTGAAAAAACCGGGAAAGCCGCCAAACGCTCCCTCTCCAGTCAGATGCTGCGGGTCCGGGTTACTGATATGTCTACCGGAAAAACCAAAGTAAATGTCAACGTACCTATGAAGTTGGTAGATGCCGGGTTGAATATCGCAGCCCAGTTCACTCCCGAGATGGAAAACGCACAGATGATGGAAGCCGTAAAGGAAGCCCTGTCTGAGAATTTAACCGGGAAGATCGTCGATGTGATGGATGAAGAAGATCAGGAACATGTGGAGATATTTATTGAATAACCCCCTATTTTTGTCAGGTGTACCAAAGAAAAAAGCCCGGATATCCGGGCTTTTTTCTTTGGTAGAGAAGATCTTTTTATCTATTTTTCGGGCACATCTTCAACGTCAGCTGTGACAATATCCTCTGAGGCCGGAACGTATTCGGGAACAACGATCATCATGATGATATAGGCCCAGAACAATCCACTGACAGAGGCGAAGAAACCCAGCACAAATACCAGCCGTACAATTGTCGCGTCGATATCAAAGTAATCCGCGATTCCGGCGCAAACACCGCCGACCATTCGGTCTTCTACTGAACGATAAAGTCTCTTATACTCATTAGCCATTTCTAATTCTCCTGATTATTAATCATTTTCATCTACCAGAATATACGGTAATTTCGAATTTAAGTTGTACCAGATAGGCTAATTCAGCCTTTCTACTTCAAACTACTCATCTTTTGATATAATGAGAGGAATAAAACAGCAGAGGTACTATGGATATTTACGATCAGGAAGCCCCATCAGTAAACATTAGCGACCGTTTGCGCCAGCTCCGGGAAGAACGAGAACTTTCCATCCGAGGCCTGGGTCGCCTTAGCGGATTATCCGCAAACGCGCTCAGCGTCATTGAAAGAGGCCTGTCTTCACCATCTGTGAGCACGCTGTATAAGATTGCCACAGCATTAGAAATACCTGTAACTGCCTTTTTTGAAGAAACTCCTCCCAAACAGGACGTTGTGATCGTCAAAGCATCTGAACGCAACCGAATCCCCCTTTACCGGGGTTTGTGGGAAGGGCTGGGCGGCTCCCAATATGAAGGTTCTGTCGAACCATTTATGGTCACGCTGGAAGCCGGCAGCAGCAGCGGGCGGTTTCCAATGTCCCATTCCGGCCATGAGTTTGTCTTTTGCCTGCGGGGTGAATTTACCTACGAGGTTGGCGAAGATACCTACTCTCTTGAAGCCGGCGATGCCCTGCTATTCTCGGCCAACCTGGAGCACAAATGGCATAATCCCGGCAAAACAGTTGCCAACGCCTTGATTATATTGTGCGGGTTCAGACCCGGTGAAAGCCCCAGCAAATACCACCTGGCATCAGGAAAAACAGAGGAAGAGTAAAACCATTCCTCCAAAATAAAAAAAGCCTTGTAAATTTATTACAAGGCTTTTTCGTTTTAAATCTCTGGATCTATTTCTTACACAAAAACTATCTGAGCGCCTTCTGTCAGGTCCATAAATTCCATGGCGCCAAGCACAATTGCCCCATCTACCAGGTCAGCCTCTGTTAATTTCATCATATCCATGGACATTTTGCAGCCATAGACATTAGCCCCGGCATCAATCAGCTGCTCGATGAACTCGGGAACTCGCGGAAATCCCAGTTTTTTGATCTCTCCCCGCATCATCCAGGAAGCGGCCGCGCTCATTCCGGGCAGTGCACCCAGGAGTGTTGGGATATGGAACCAGGGATGCATATTGGGGTTGCCCACGGTGGCAACATTCAGGTTCTTCATTTTTTTCTTGGTAATCATATCCAAACCCCAGAAGGTGAAGAACATTTCCACATCAATGCCGCTCATTCGGGCAGCATTGGCAAGGATCAGCGGCGGATAGGCCATGTCAAGCGATCCTTTGGAGGCTATCAGAGCTAACTTTCGGTTGCCGTTTGTACCTGAACTCTTGTGTAAAGCGCGTGATGGTTTCGCCATTAATATCTCCTTTATCTAAATGCAGCCGGTGGGTTTCTTTAATCCTGCGATATTGGCAGCAAGCTTCGCCGGGCCGTCCGGGAAGAGCTGATAGATCTCTTTCATATCCACACCAGTTTGTTTGGTAATGCGGCGTAGTGTTGGAGGTTCGCCGCTTTCCTCAAAATCTGTCCGGGCAAAATCGATCACATGCCAATGGCGGTCAGTCAGTTCTACTTCCAGCGCCTCAGCAATTGCTTCACCAATTTCTTTGGTCCAATCTGAAGCATTAATCATAAATCCTTCATCATCAAACTCTACGATATCAAGAATATCCTGGGTCATAATTTAATCTCCTTTAAACAGCTTGTGAATTATTTTCCCGGGTGTCTTCACCCAGGGCTTGTAACATCTTTACCAGACGGGCAAACGCCCTTCTAGTTTCCGGCTGGTTGGCGTCCCTCGCCAAGGACACAAGCGAAGGCGTAGAAGTTCCTTCGTTTTCCTCGGCGTGAAAAGCTTTTAACATCCTGTTCAAATCCGAGAGAGTATTTTCCCTGGTAAGGGTATTAAAGATATCTCCAGCTTCGGTAAATACTCCGGTCTGTTCCAGCTTGTCCAGGGCTTCAATTGTGGATGAAAATACCTGTTTGCCAAGAATTTCCACTTCGTCCGCTATGCCCATCAGCGACTCAAACCGGTCCATCATTGACATGATCAAATGAGTATTTCTCAAGACTCGCTTTAACAGGAACAGCAAATCCTCAAGTTCAAAATCGGTCCCGATCTCTTCCAACTCGTTGATGGTGAGATGGATCAGCTGATTTCCGATAGGGATCAGATCAGCTTTCAACTCATCAAATTCCCTGGCCCGCCGCTGCCGAATCTCAGCCTGCTCGGTCAAGAAGGCCATCTGTAAGGTTATTTGGTCAACTTTCTCGTTAATCAAAGCAAGGTCTTTATCCATGGGTCACTCTCATTGCCATTTTCCGGCCATGGTCATCTGGGATTCAAAAGGCATATCACCGCCCTTTAAGAGCACATTCCAATACACCCAGCGGAACATCATCTTTCCCCAGTGGTTAGCCGGCGACTCCTTCAGAAGGGAAAATGGCCCCAGTCCAGGGAGCGGATATTTTCCAGGAAGCGGCTCCACATCGTAGTTAAAATCAATCAGGATACCCTGATCAAAGCCGGATTCGATAAAACAGTTGGCATGACCGTCAAATTCAGCCAGGGGTTCCAATCCTTCCATATGGCGCAGCATGTTATCCAGCAGCACATCCAGCATAAAATGAGCCACGGAGCCTGCTTTTGAGGTCGGCGTATTGCCGGCATCACCGATCACCCAGATGTTTTCATATTTGTTTGACTGGAGGGTGTGTTTATCGATCGGCACATAATTCAGATCGTCGCCCAGTCCGGAACGGGCAATCACTTCAGCGCCCATATTGGTGGGAACAGTCACCAGGAGATCGTAGGGAATTTCCCGATCATCCCATGATTTTATGGCTTGTTTTTTATTATCGACCTGGCCTATATTGAAGTTGGTTTCAAGGTTGATGCCCTTTTTTTCCAGCATGCTGCCAAGGATACTGGCAGCGCGGGGTTTTGTAAAAGCGCCGTCCAGGGGAGTCGCATAAACAATCTCGACCTTGTCCCGGATTCCTTTCTGATGGAAATACCAGTCCGCCAGGAATAGGAATTCCAGGGGGGCAACCGGACATTTAAAGGGCATCTCAGCCACATTAACTACCATCCTTCCGCCCTTCCAGTATTTAAGGAATCCCGCCAGATCTGCTGCACCGTCCGGTGTGTAGAAATCAAAGATGTTTTTACGCCAGCCGCCGCCATCCAGCAAACCATCGGTTTCAGAAGGTTGGATATGGGTACCGGTAGCTATCACCAAGTAATCATAAGAAAGGGTCTGCTTATCTTTTGACAGCACTACCCTGTTCTTTTCTGGTTCGATCATTTCAATATCTGAAAGAATCAAATTTATACCCCGCGGTATAAAATCCCGTTTTGGTTTTTCAATGTCGCGGGGAGAATATATGCCAAATGGGATGAATAATAATCCCGGCTGATAATAATGGGTTTCATCACGATCGACGATCACGATCTCCCATTCTCTTTCGTCTAACTCATGAACCAGCTTATTGGCAACCATCGTGCCGCCAGTGCCAGCGCCCAGAATAACCACTCTTTTCATTTTTAAAACTCCCAAATTTACCTGTAATCAACCAATATTATGTCCGATCTTCCTCACCAATATGGTTAGTGAAGAATGTAACAAGGGTTATGTTACCATGTTACATTTATTTAAAGAAGTACACGTGTGATATCTTACAGATCTTTAATGTAATATTTTCCCTAAGAAATCAAACCTAAGTCTAAAAATCTTGCTTGATCCATAATCAAACAGGGCGGCGGGACGTATTTTCTGTATAATGTAAGAAAAGCAGGCTCAACCAGGATGGTCGCTATGAAACTCAATGTCAAAGCTTTTGCACTGGCGGGGGGTATAGTCTGGGGGCTTAACTGGTTTGGCCTGACCTGGTGGATGATGCTCACTAAAGGCATCACCCATGAGAAGATTGCTTTCATAAGCGATTCCTACGTTGGTTTCACTGTCAGCCCGCTGGGCAGCCTGGTAGCATTAGCATACGGTTTCGTTGACGGTCTTATCATCGGCTTAATGATCGCTTGGGTCTACAATAAGATCGCTCCTCGCCTCAGATCCAAAGATTAATACCTTCAACAACAATGCAAATAAAGCCGGGCTTTCGAAAGCCCGGCTTTTTGTTGCAGTAAACTTCTTTTTCAGGGCCTGGTTTTGAACCCAAAGACCAGCATCACAAGCCCAGTCAGGAAAGGCATTGAACAAAGAGATCTAATTGATCTAACGGCAGAAACACCGCCATCTGCACTCGCTCCCGAATTACTCTCTGGCACTGATAATCGTGACGGCAAACTACTGATCCCCTGCTCTTCAGAAACGATCTGATAGGCCTCGCCATCCACCACGAAGATCACCCGCTCTCCCAGGGCGAAGTATTTTCCCCATTCCGGCCTGGTGGTCAGCAGCTGGTAATAGACATCAGATCCAAATCCAATATCAGTCACTGGCATTGCAGCCGCATCGTACAGACTGTCAATCCAGATCTCTCCCTGCAGGAAGAAGGTCTTATCTCCCACATACTTCAACCGGGGCTGCTGGATATCACCACTATACTGATCTACCGGCACCCCTGCCTGGGGCACGGATTCTGCGGAGCGTAAATTAGATTCCGCATCTGCCTTATCCACAGCTTCTGCCCCAACCGCCGAGCCGGAATATTCCCGGACCAGTTCGTGAGCTTGCTCTTCCCAACCATCACCACTAAATAGATCATCTTCTTCCACCAGGAACGATGTATAGGGAGTGATGATCCCATACCGGATGCTGAGCTGGATCACAGCATCTACCCACTCAGAATTTTCTCCCTGATGACGGATCTGGTTCAGCAAATATCCTATTTTTCTGGCGGCCCACAAACGAGGGATAAAACTGTTCACTTCACTGAATCCTGAGTCGGCCTTAAAATTCACCTTGAGGGAATAAACATACTTCTCGGAATTCACTGACCCGGTCAACCGGATGGTTGATTTCCCAGATTCCCCTGCTGCCAGGCGGTAGCGTCCGGCGACCATAAGCTGGGTACCGGAAAACAGGTCGGGCAGCTCCGGGGGATAGATCTCCTCCACCATTAAGCCCCCGAAATCAAATTCAAGATTGGACAAAACCGGGGTCTGGATTTTTGAAAAAAGCTCTGATACCTCTTCGTCAATCCGCTCATGGGGGCGCACATAACTCACTAACCCCCGATTATCTTCTGCCAGGGTATCCAGAAGCTCGGTATTCACATCATCCCCCACGCCAAAAGCAAATAAACGCAGGTAATGGGTTGAATTATTCTTGGTATTGGACAGGATCTGATCGATATCTGTCACCCCTTCAGTAGGCAGTCCATCAGTCAAAAATAGCAGCACCAGCGGCCGGCCAGTATTGCTATCCTCAGATGGATTGCGCTGCGCGATAGCTTCCAGAAGAGCCTGATTGATATTGGTACCTCCCAGAGCGGGTTTATTTTCTATCCAGGAGATGGCCTGGGGAGCTTTTGAAACCGGCTGGAGCTGATTGGCGAAATGTTTTACCCCGGTCGAAAAAGCGATCACATTAAATCTGTCCTCCGGGTTGAGATGGGTCAGGATATACCTGGCGGCCTCTTTGGCCTGGAAAAGCTTATCACCCTCCATGGAGCCAGAGGTGTCCAGGACCAGGACGATATCCCTGGGAACTACCTGGTCAATCTCTACCGATGGCGCTGCCAGCAGCAGGAAATAACCCTCCTGCCCAAAACTATTTCCAGCTTCCAGATCGGGATAGGTTAGCAAATTCAAGCCAACAACATCATCACTATGGGTGTAGATCAATTCAAAATCCTGGTCCGGGAGCACGTTGTACTCCTCATAACCCAGCGTCACCTGATGATCTCCCTCCCTATCAATATAAATCCGATCCTGATGAGTTGGAGAATAGACTGCCCGCAGAGGCCGGGAGGACGATAACTCGATCCGCACAGAACAATCCTCCAGGGCCCGGGCAGAGAATTTCTCTGTATTCAGCGGATAAACATATTTGATCAAGCCGTTTTCCTGGCTCAAGACCTGGCTGTATTCCAGCTCGATCTTCCTTGTACCTCCTGGGGGGATGGGGTAGATCCGGGCCTGGACTGCCCCTTTTCCTATGTATTCCAGCAGAGCAGGGTCACGGCGCTGACGGACGATATTCTCGTAAATCATCCGGGCTTCATCGGCGGGCAGGATCTCCCCCTCAATGGGTTGGCCATCTACCCAGAGCACAAACTTGGAGATCGAAGCACCATCCGGGATGGGGAAGATATAAGTCCCTTCCACTTCCCAATCATTTTCGTTCAGGAATTCCTGTTCAACTCTGGTTACCGCGATCTGGTCCGAGATAGAAACAGAAACCCGGTGATAACGAATGGTCAGCCAGGTTTCTTCCAGGGGAGGAGGGTCCGGCCAGGGCGGCGGATCCGGAATAATAATCCCGTCTGCCAGGGCAGGTTGAGCAAAACCCAACACGGCTAGTAAAACCAAAACAAGGCTGGTGAAGATCTTGAATTTAAATCGTATGGGGGAAACCATGGCTCTCCTCCTGATGATATTTCGCTTGTGAGAAGATGACGGTCAGGAGCCCTTAAAAGTTCCCTTCAGTTGGATCAAATAGGAAGATTCTTCATTTATCCCGATAGATATACTGCATATCAGGATGTTCGGTGAAATAATAATGAGCCCAGATATAGAGGTGATTAAAAAGGGCTGCCAGCAGGGCGGCCTTGGAATTGAAGATCAACCCAATCATCCAGAGAGCCAGAAATGCATAGGTGTACATGGCGTTGGAGGACCATTTAAAGATACCTTCCCCAACAAAGGGAAGCTCCCGGTACTCAGCGGGTTTAAAGTGGTCCATACCCAGCGCTCTTTCTGCGCCAAAATACTTAATGAAAGAATATATCATATAGGCCACGATCCCCAGGCAGACCCCGATCAAAGGAATATTGATCCAGAGAGGAATGGCCAGTGTTCCCCGATTGGCGATCGCCAGGGCAAAGATTGTAATCGGCCGCGCCAGGAACAGGATCATAAAGCCAACCGCCCAGGCAGTAAAAGCACGCTCGCCCAATGTTTTGGACAACCAGCCGTAATATAATTCGCCCCGCCAGAAAATCACCACGTAGATCTGATGCAGAATAGGAAACAGGACAGACAGGATCAACCAGGTTCTTGTCGATAACCCTAGAAACGACCCCTCCAGGATATCTCCCCGGGCAGCAAGCCAGATTCCGCCAACCAAAACCAGAATGGAAAGTAAATGATAACCTTGTTTTTCTAGGATCTTCATAAGCCCTTGTTTAGAATATTTTCGGAATAAAACGCTTGGTTTGATCCATATAATCCTGGTAGGCACCCCCGAAGCGTTCCAGATTATACCCTTCCTCTGTTCGGGCTGTCAGGTACACACCGATGATGGTAGTGATCACCAACCCAATTCCCAACAATGATGGGTCCTTGAGAAATACGCCCAGGCTGAATAACAGCAGCGAGGTATAAAGAGGATGGCGGATATATTCGTAAACACCGCTGGTGATCAAGCTGGTGGTATCTTCAAATTCGCCCTCCGGGTTTCCTTTAGTTTTGATCAGGAAAAAGCCCTGGCCTACCAGGTATAACGAACCAATCAGGCAGATCCAGGAGATAACTTGCAGAACAGAGAACGGCTCGAGGAACCAGACAGTGGCATTCAAAAAAATCAGGCTCAGGATGCTTTCAAAGGCCAGAAACCGGGAAAAACGATAAGGATGAGAACGAGCCAGCGTAAACCCCAGCAAAATAATTGTAAAAAGAATCCAGGCCAGGAAATAAACCATTTATACCTGCTTTGAGAGCAAATCGGCCTCAGCCAGCTTATCCAATACCTGGGAAATCCCTTCCACTTCCAGGTAGTGTTCCTGGTTCAGCTGATTGGCTGGATCATCTTCATGAGACCAGGTGGGATGGTTGGCAAGGTGAACTGCCCATCCTCCCAACTCCAGGATCGGGAGGATATCCGACCTCAGCGAGTTGCCTACCATTAAGAACCTTGCTGGATCTATGTTGTACCGGTTCAGAATGCCCTCATAGACAGCGGAAGATTTATCACTGACAACTTCAATGGCCCGGAAATACTGAGCTAATCCCGAGGCCGCAAATTTCCGCTGCTGATGCAGCAGATCCCCCTTGGTGATCAACATCAATGGAAATTTGGCGGATAGTTTTTCCAACAGCAGGCTGACCCCTTCAAAGACTTCAACTTCTTGAGATAGCATCTCCTTGGCCAGTTGGATCAATTTTTGGATGTCAGATGGGTGGATCCTTTCCTCTGTCATTTCGATGCCGATCTCGATCATCGAGAGCACAAAACTCATCACACCGTATCCGAAATACTGGATATTCCCAACTTCGAATTGATCGTAATTTTCAATATCTGCAGTATCCAGGCCGTATTTCTGGAGGATTTCCAGAAACCTGTCTCTGCCTGCTATATAATATTCCTCGTTTTTCCACAGCGTGTCATCGGCGTCAAAGGCGATCCAATCAATCATAATATCCTCAATTTCTCAGTTCAGCTGGACGGCACCCAAAAACCCGGTTGTTATTGCTCCCTGCTTGGCGCCAAACCGGCAGGCTTCTTCAAGATCCTTTCCCTGTCTTAATGCCGAAACTACGCCGGCCGCAAAGGCATCCCCTGCGCCAGTTGTATCTACGACCTGTTCTGCCGGAATTCCCGGAATACGCATGCTTCTCTCTGGCATAGCCAGCCAGCAGCCTTCCGCTCCCATCTTAATGATCACTGACCGGACTCCTTTTTCATGGAAAACACTGGCTGCCCCAGCAGGATCTGATAGGCCGGTTATGATTTCCGATTCCTGGAGATTGCACATGAACAGATCCAGGTTGGGCAGGATATCCCATAATGGTTCGGGGCTTTTCATGGCCGGGGAGCGGACCACATCCAGCGAAATAAAAACCCCGGCTTCCCGGATGTGGGCCAAAGTGTCAGCAAAGCCAGGTTTAAGCAGTCCAGGCAACACGAAATACCCGGCAATGTGCATAAACCCCACTCCTTGTTCTCTGAATATATCTAGATTGAGGATCTCGCCCACAAGTTCAGCATTGGCGCCGGAAGTATGAATGAAACGGGGCTGGAGTTCGCTATCGACCAACCCTACACTGACACCGGTGCCTTTATCTGGGATCCGCTTAACGTAGCGGGCATCAACGCCCTGTTCATTCCAGGCATCTATCAGGATGTCTGCTGTCTGGTCATCTCCCATACAGGCAACCAGGAAGGGCTTTTCCCCCAACCGCGCCAGGTCGATGGCAACATTGGATGCACAGCCGCCAGGAGTGACCGCCGCATCCTGGAAGGCAATCGAGTCGTAGCGCGGCACATCATCCACGGTCTTGCAGATGACATCCAGCGTCACGTTGCCAAAAACAAGGATAGAACCAGGATCAGTTCCCATTTTTAGAGAGGATCGGAGGGCGTTTTTTCCGCCAGTCTTCCTTTTCTGTTACTTTTTCGTAAGCTCGGGCGATCCGGAGCAAAACACCCTCGGAATAATCCAGCCCCAGGACTTGAGCGCCAATCGGCAAATTCTCCTTATCAAATCCAACCGGGAAGGATAATCCCGGGATGCCGGCATGATTGGTAGTGGCTGTCAGCTGGTCAGAGTACGCCATCATAACCGAGTCGCCGTAGACACTCCCAATCGAGAAGGCAGTTGAGGGAGCAGTCGGTGTCAAGAGAGCATCAAGGTGATACTTGCCCTTGGGATCGAAGATAACTTCAAAATCCTTGCGCATCAAGGCCCGGGCTTTGAGAGCCAGGTCATAATACCCCTTATCAAATTGAGCGGCACTCAGGTAGATCCCCATTAACATGCGCAGTTTGGGTTCCACACCAAAGGCTTCCCCCCTGGTCTTGCGGTACATTTCGCGCAGATCAGTAAAGGGTTCTGCTGTCCGGTAGCCGTATTTCACGCCGTCATACCGCAGCAAATTCGAGCTGGCTTCCACACGGGAGATCACAAAATAGGTGGGCACACCGTATTTAGTATGCGGCAGAGGAACGTCCATCACTATATCGGCGCCTAGCTGGGCCAGGAAGCCGGCCGTACTGAGGACCGCGTCCTTGATCTGGGGGTCGATCGGGTTTTCCACCAGCTCCATGGATTCGGAATCAAAATATGTCACCCGGAAAAACTCTTCCGACAGGCCGATGCGAAGACCGCGGATATCCTTTTCCATTTCTTTCAAATAATTCGGCACGGGCGTCGTGGCTGAAGTGCTGTCACGGGGATCCTGGCCGGCGATGGCCTGAAGGGTCAGGGCAGCGTCGGTCACGTTGCGCGCCAGCGGGCCCGGGCAATCGAGGGAGGAGCCAAAAGCTATCAATCCATAGCGCGAAACCCTGCCGTAAGTGGGTTTTAGCCCCACTGTTCCACAAAATGAGGCTGGATGGCGGATCGATCCTCCAGTATCTGTCCCCAGGGAGATGGCACCTTCCCCAGCCGCAACAGCTGCGGCCGAACCGCCGGAGGAGCCGCCTGTCACCCGGCTGGTATCCCAGGGGTTCCTGGGCACCGGCTTGTAGGCAGAAGATTCACTGGAAGACCCATAAGTGAATTCATCCAGGTTAACCTTGCCTACCATCACGGCACCGGCGTCCGCCATGCGCTCGACCACTGTAGCCGAGTAAGGGGAGATGTAATTGGAGAGGATCTTGGAGCCGGCCGTGGTCTTGATGCCCTTTACAGTAAAGATATCCTTGGCTGTATACGGCACACCGGCCAGCGGGCCGGGGTTCTTTCCCTCTTTGACCTGTTTGTCAATTTTCTCGGCTTGCTGCCTGGCATAATCCTCAGTCACCAGCGTAAAAGCATGAACCGTAGAAAGGTCTTCTTCAGAGGAGGCTTCCGGCGCATCTACCTGCCCGGTCCGCCCATCCACCCGACGGATCCGTTCCAGCGTATCCTCCAGGACCTCAACCGCGGAAACCTGTTTGGTTTTGATTAGATCAACAATGACATATGCGGGAAGATCACAGGTTTTCATACTTAATCCAACTCCTCATGGGATATATCCGGAACAACAATATACCCATCTTCCAATTCCGGAGCCTGTTTGAGGATCTCATCTCGGTTTGGATCCTGGCGGGAGATATCCTCCCGTGGGGCAGCGCTGTTCAGCTCGTCATAGGGGATGCCATGCGCTGCGGTCCCGGTCTCGGCATCGATCGGGATCGATTCCAGGATCTCAATGGAGATCATTTGATTATTCAATTCCTTGCGGAGGTATTCTGCTTCGTCTGCCGGCAGCTCTAAAGAAGCCAGATCGGCCAGGCGTTCGAAATCTTCAGGGGAGATCTTGTCGGTCATAATTCATTCCTTATTCTTGTGCTGTCAAAACAGTATCTGTATTTTATCATTGAAAATTTGGAGCGTTTTAGCCTAGAAAATCGTTTTTCTGGTTCAGAGCCGGATCAAAATTTCCTTAAAAAGTGTCATTTGCTATCTGACGCCTTTCTCGCCTGATGGTAGAATTATGGCTCGATAATGAAGGGCAAAACCAGGAAGGATGGTCAAGTATGTGCGGGATTTTTGGCATTGTTACCAAAGAAACGCAAAATCTCGGTCCAATCTTAATAGGCGCGGGAGAGCGGTTATCCTATCGGGGATATGACACGGTTGGCGCGGCCACCCTGCCCCAGGAAGGCAAGGTCGATCTCCGGAAAGACAAGGGCAAAGTTCAGCAAGTAGCTGAGAAGTACAACTTCAAGGAAATGTCCGGGGACCGGGCCATCCTGCAGCTGCGCTGGGCTACCTTTGGCGCCCCTTCCCAGATCAATTCTCAACCTCACCTGGATTCGGACGGCGACCTGGTTGGGGCCCACAACGGCAACGTGGTCAACAACCTGGAGCTGATGGCAGAGTTCAAAGCCGAAGGCATGGTCGTTCGTTCTGAAAACGACGGCGAAAGCTGCGTGCACGCCGTGGAACGTTATTATGATCAGGGCCATGACATGGTGGAAGCCATCCGCCTGGCCACCAAAGACCTGGAAGGGGACTATTCCTTTGTGATCGGAGCGGTAGGAGATGACCGCCTTTATGCGATCAAGAAGGGCTCCGGCCTGGTAGCAGGTGTAACAGAGGATATGGTCTGCATCGGTTCCGATCTTCCGTCCATATTGCCAATCACACGCAGGATCCTCCGCCTGTACGACGGTGAAATCATCACGTTCTGGGCTGGTGGATATGAGATTACAAGCGTTGAGGATGGCAGTACTATTGAACGCCTCCCAGAAGTAAACGAAGAGACCATGGAGATCGCCCAGAAAGGCGGCTACCCTCATTTCATGCTGAAAGAGATCCACGAACAGAGCCATGTGGCAGATGAACTACTGCATTTGCTGGATAATTCCCCTGACGTAGATCCATTATTAGAGAAACTCAAAAATGCCCGGGATATCTATGTGATCGCCTGCGGGACCAGTTACCATGCCGGGCTGCTGGGCTCGATCTACTTTAACAAGTTCGCCGGGCGGGCTGCGATCCCGGTTCTTGCGCCCCAATTTGCGGCCCAGTATGGAAACTCCGTTGGGCCGGAAGACGTGGGTATTTTCATCAGCCAGAGCGGCGAGACCAAAGATGTGCTGAACGCCATTAAAATCGCTAGAGAACGCGGTATGGGTGTGTTGGGTTTGGTGAATGTTGTAGGGTCAACCCTGATGCTGGAAAGTGACGTGCACCTGCCGTTGGCATGTGGTTTCGAGATCAGTGTGCCGGCCACCAAGACCTATCTCAACCAGGTGCTGGCCCTGCTGTATGTGGCTCTGCGCTGGGGAGAGCAGGATACGAAAGCTCTCAATAAAATACCAGAGCTGATCGATCTGGTCATTGAGAAATCAGAAGAACAAATCGCTCCCATAGTTGAAAAGGTCAAGGATTGGGACGACCTTTACAGCCTGGGCTACGGGATGACCTACCCTGTCGCGCTGGAAGGCGCCCTGAAGTTCAAAGAGATCACCTACGCCCACTGTGAGGGCATCCTTTCTACCGAATTCAAGCACGGTCCCCTGTCGGCTGTCGTTGAAGGGTACCCGGTGCTCTTCACTGCAGGCCCGGATGACATTCCCTTGATCGTCAGCGGGATCAATGAGGTTACCTGCCGGGGAGGACACGTGATCGCGATCGGTCTTAAAGACTCCCGGCTGGAAGGCAACGCCTCGCAGACATTAGTGATCCCGAATCTAGATCTTCCGGAAAATCTTCAGGCAGCAGCCCTGGCCTTGTTGAGCGCGATCCCCCTCCAGCTGCTGTCCTATCACTGCAGCCTGGCGAAAGGATTTGATCCTGATTTCCCGAGGAATTTGAGCAAGACATTAACTGTCGACTGAGATGTTCAGCTGACAGACGACCGGGGAAAAGAGACCGGGGTGGCGAGACCGGCGGATGCCTTGCATCCTGACCGGGTAAGCAGAGACGGGGCGGGAGAGAAGGGGTATCTCAGGGACATTGTGACTTGGTGACTGTGAGATTGGAAAAGGGAGGAAGGGAATATGCCAGCAAATCTAGCGCTGATTCTAACTTACATCATTTTTATCTGGGTGGTGATCCTGCACACTTTTGAGGAAATAGCCTGCGGAATCATGGAACTGGAGCTGGGCAAAATTAAAGTGACCCGGAACAAGTATCTGTTTGCTGCCAGCGGTATCTCAACTCTCAACCTGGGCACACTGATCCTTCTGATCCTTGGCATCCCGGCTGGTTTCTATCTAGCATTATTCACCTCTACTATCATTGGTATCCTCCAGGCGGTCGTCCACAGTATAGGATATATACGAGAGGGGAAAAAAGCCCGGGGAATAGGGTCTGGCTTCTACACTTCCATACCGTTGGCAATCGTTGGGCTGATCGTATTGCTGCAAATCATTCAGATCATCAGCGCTTGATTTAGAACTCAGGCACCTACCTATCCACTCCATAGTTCATAATCAATCCAGGGGGCTCTTCACGCCCCTTCCTCCTTTATTCAGGACATGGGTGTAGATCATCGTTGTCTTAACATCAGCATGGCCCAGCAGTTCCTGGACGGTGCGGATATCATAGCCATCCTCCAGCAAGTGGGTGGCGAAGCTGTGGCGGAAGACATGGGGTGTGACATGTTTGGTGATCCCTGCTTTTTGGGCAGCAGCCCTAACAGCCCGTCGCAAACCCGAGGGGTGAAGATGATGGCGGCGGACTTCTCCCGACCGGGGGTCAGCGGAGCGTTTGTGAGCCGGGAAGATATACTGCCAGTTCCATTCCTGGGCAGCGCTGGAATATTTGCGGCCCAAGGCGTGTGGGAGCGCCACAGCGCCATAGCCCTCTTCCAGGGCGTTATCGTGAGCAATTTTGACCTCTTTGAGGTGGCGGACCAGCGGATGGCTGACGGTCTCGGGCAGCATGGTGCGGCGATCCTTGTTTCCCTTTCCGCTGCGAACCGTGATCTCGTTACGATCGAAGTCCAGGTCCTGTACCCGCAGGGTTAGGCATTCCGTAACGCGCAGGCCGCAGCCGTACAGCAGCTGGCAGACCAGCAGATATGTTCCAGATAGCTGGGCCAAAACGGCCTTGACTTCCTGGCGGCTGAGCACCACAGGGATGTGTTTGGAGCGTCTGGCCGGCAGGGGCAGGATCTCCTCATCCAGGGTGATCTTGAGGACTTCTCTATAAAGAAACTGGAGGGCGGCGAGGGCCTGGTTCTGAGTGGAGGGAGCCACTTTTTTCTGAACCGCCAGGTGGGTGAGGTAAGCTTCGATATCCCGTTCGGTCAGATCCTGGGGATGTTTCAGGTTATGGAAAAAGATGTAGCGTTTGATCCAAGAAATGTAGGCCTGTTCCGTGCGGTAGGCATAGTTGTTACGCCGCAGGGCATCCCGGGCTTGATCAAGGAGTTTCTTTTGGACCATGTTTTCCCCCAATTGGCGCAAGTTGAATATGCTATACTGCCATTATAGAAAAATCCCCGCGCCCAAGCAACCCTAAGGGCAATTTCTCGATAACGCCTAAGTGCTTATCGCGCAACGAAAAGATAATTAACGTTAGCTGATTGATTTTTCTTTTTTTCAATGGACTCTGGTTATTAATGGATAGTCACGTTCGTTCTCGAAAAGCGGTAATAGTCGATGCTATCAAGGCAGCTATAGTTATTGTCCTTGTCTTTAGTCTTGTCTACCTCGTTTCTATTCGAGTTAGGATATTGGTTAATAAACCTCTCTGGTATATCTTGAGGCCAGACTCATATACGATGCAGGTTAGAG
>Ga0209834_10000776_pt1 | contig 18819 bp, 13 predicted proteins | sample Mar14236cmmetaG_FD_184134 | JGI IMG/M metagenome (GOLD analysis project Ga0209834, IMG submission 184134) | Marine hydrothermal vent microbial communities from Guaymas Basin, Gulf of California to study Microbial Dark Matter (Phase II) - Marker... ...
ATCAATGGCTACAATCCCACTCCAGGCAAGTTTTGTAAACCTTACACCGAAACCTGCATAACTGTTTTCAGAGCTTAAGGATATAATGGGTATTTGTGGGTAACCTATTCTTTTTAAAAGCTGCTCCTGAAATTTTTTGTACTGACCAAATCTGCACGGACCTTCTGCTGTCCCCATAAAGAAAGCCACTTTTTCAGGGTTAAAATCCTTTCTTTTCATTACCTTCAGCATGTCACCTGTTGTTAGAATACAGGGATAGCATTCTCTCCCCGTTGTGTATTTTTGCCCTTCTCTTACAGATTCATCATCACTTGGTGGCATCACCTCTGCTCTTTGTCCTAATGCTTCAAAGGTTGCTTTTAAGGCATAAGAGTGATCGTCCATGTAAGGGATATAAATTACTCTATCATTTCTTGAGAAATCTTTTGAAGAGGGTATAATGGTTTTTCTTTTCTCTTTTTCTTGAAGGAGTGTTCCTTGAATGCTATCAAGGAAAGCCTCAAGTCGTGTTATTATTCCAGCCTCAGCCGAATGCTCGTCTATCTGAAGTTCCAGGGAGGGTCTTTCCATTTCCTCTTCAAAAAATTTTGTCACAAAGGAATCCGGTCCACATCCAAAATTGGTTATATAAATAGGATAAAGATTCTTTGTTTTTTTAATTTCTCTTGCTGCAGCAAGGATTCTCTGACCATAGTTCCAGTACATATTAGGGTAATCTTCTGCTATATTACTTGGATTAAGATCAAGAAAATCCATGGGTATTGCCAGCATTCCAAGCTCTGCCATTTTATCTGCAATGTCCATGTTTAAGCCTGGATCACATCCATTGTATGGGCGGGAGATTATTACAAATCCTCTTTTATCACCCAAATTCTTTAATACCTCCTCTCCTTTTTTTCTCAGGGCTTTGTAAAATTCGCTCTGGACTTTCTTTGCCACATCAATTGCTCTCTTGATTTTTTTCTCATTATCTGTTAGCATTTTTCCTATGCTCATCAGAGATTTATCAACCCCTTCTCTCAGAGATATTTTTGGTTGTAGAACTTTTACAGAGTACTTTTCTAAGGGAATTGCAGAATTTATGAAATAAGGAAGTCCCTGTGACCAGGGACAGTTATAAGTTCTTCTGAGACGCTTATCTTTTTGTGGGAAGTCAACAATACTTGGGAGAAAAAGATAGTCAACTCTTTTTTCCAGAAGGTCCATCACATGGCCATGGGCTACTTTGATGGGGAAACATACCTCAGCTGTTACAAGCTCTACTCCTTTGTGAATTATCCTGTCGTTTGTTCTTGAGGAAAGGACTACTTCAAATCCGAGTTCTGTAAAGAAACTTTCCCATAAAGGAGAAAGTTCAAATGTATGCAAAGCTCTTGGTACCCCGATTTTTTTATCGCCTTTTCTCTTTGAGTACCTTGTGAAAAGGAGTTTTTCTCTTTCCTTGAAAAGATTTGGTACTTTCTTTCCCCTTTTTCCTTCTTTGCCGCTGTATTTTTCACATCTATCTCCGTAAGTTAAAGGCTCCTTTTCTCCTTCAATAAACACTCTGTTGACTTTACAGTTATTCGGGCAATCATGGCATTCAAAAGATTCCATTTTATATTTTACGTCAGCAAGTCCAAATCCTTTGAATTTGCTTTCACCTTTTGTCTCTTCTTTTGCCAGGATAGCCGCTCCTATTGCTCCAAGAACTTCATTATGAGGAGGAACTGTAACCTTTTTGCCCAGTATTTTTTCAAAGGCAGCTACAACTGCTCTGTTACATGCAGTTCCGCCCTGGAAGAAGATGTTGTTTCCTATTTTTCTATTTTCCACCACCTTGTTGAGGTAGTTGTAAGCTACAGAGTAGGCAAGTCCTGCAACAAGGTCAGGTATAGGAACACCCCTTTGCAGGTGTTCAAATAATGCTGACTCCATGAAAACCGTGCACCTATCTCCAAGGTTTGCAGGGTTTTCTGCAGTGAAAGCAATGTTTTCAAATTCCTTTTTTATATTTATCTTCAACTCCTCTGCCTGTTCTTCCAGAAAAGACCCTGTTCCTGCTGCACAGGCCTTGTTCATTGTAAAATCAACAATAACCCCATTTTTTAAACTTATATACTTTGAATCCTGCCCCCCAATTTCAAATATAGTGTCAACTTTGGGGTCTATGTTTAAAGCTCCTCTTGCCTGAGCAGTTATCTCGTTTTTAATTACATCAGCCCCAACAAAGGCACCAATTAAATATCTTCCAGAACCTGTGGTCCCAACTCCTCTAATTTTCACCTTTCCCTCAACCTTTTCTCTTACCTCTCTTAAACCGTCCTGGACAGCTTTTAAAGGTTTGCCTGCTGTGGGAAGGTAACTTTTTGCTATCAGTTTGTTATTGCTATCTATGACGGCCACGTTTGTGCTGACAGAACCTATGTCTATCCCTATATAAGCGTCAACAAGCTCACCTGTTTCAGGAAATTGATATTCTTCTTCTCTCTTTGAAGGTTTTTCATCTTCAAAGTCAAGGGAGAGTTTGGGAAGTCCTTTCTTTCCTTTTCTTATTTTAACCTGGATGTCAAACTTTTCAGGGTTGAAATTTCCGGAATCCTCTTTTTCTTTAAGCAAGAGAGCTGCTCCTAAGGCTCCCAGGGAGAAAAAATGAGGTAAAACAAAGATATCTTCCCGCTGAAGTACTTTTTTGAAAGCTACAAGCATTGCCTTATTAGCAGCTACTCCCCCCTGAAAGGAAATGGGTCCTTTAAGTTCTTTACCTCGAGCAATGTTACTTCTGTAGCTTCTGACAAGGGCCTCACACAAGCCCATGGTTATATCTTGCATGGGAGTTGCTTTTTGCTGGAGATGAATCATATCGGATTTGGCAAATACAGCACATCTTCCAGCTATTCTTGCGGGATTTGTGGACTTAAGAGCTACTTTTGCAAATTCTTCCTCTATGTTTAATTCCAATCTTTTAGCCTGTTGATCCAGAAAAGACCCTGTTCCTGATGCACAACTTGAGTTCATTCCAAAATCTGTTACCTCCCCGTTTTCGTTGAGGGAGATGAACTTGGCATCCATACCTCCTATATCAATTATGGTTCTTATTGAGGGGTCGATATGGTGGGTTCCTTTTGCCTGGGCGATTACCTCTTCAAAATAAGGGATTTGCCATTCTCTGGCAAGGAGTTCTCCGTTGGATCCTGTTACTGCTACACAATCAAATGGGTAGGTAGGATATATTTTTTTCAGGATCTCTGTTGCTTTTTTAAAAGGCTGTCCATTATGACGGGTATATTTTTCTTCGTAAACTATCTTTCCCTCAAAATTTATAATTATCACATTTACCGAGACCGAGCCTAAATCCAATCCTGCAATATATCTCTCTCTCATTTTTATGCCTTTTAATCTAACTACATAAAGTTAATTTTTCAGGGGATTATAGCACAAAGAAAGTCACTGTCAACCACCAGCAAAACAGGGAAAGGAATTTTCCAGGCTTTGGTTTGAATTCAGGGTTAAATTTTAAGAAAGAATATAGACACGCCAAAGTAAATGGTGAGAGAAAAGATATCAAGAATAGTTGTAATAAGAGGTCCTGACACAACTGCAGGGTCAAGTTTTAACCTTTTGCATACGAGAGGAAGAAGTGAACCAAGAGATGTGGCAGTAACAATGGCTATTAACATACTAAAGGCAACACATACTCCCAGAAGAGAATTCCTTTGGAATATAATTGCTCTGATAAGGGTAATTCCTCCTAAGGGTATACCCATTATTCCTCCTATGAATATCTCCTTTTTTACCACAAGCCATATGTCTTTTAGCCTTACCTCACCAATTGCAAGTCCTCTTACGACTGCCATTGCTGCTTGAGTTCCTGCGTTACCTGATGTATCCATCAATACCGGTATATAAAAAGCAAGTGAAACTACACTTTCCAGGGCAAAGGAAAATTTTTGCATTACAATTCCTGAGAAAAAACCTGTGATGCCGAGAATTACAAGCCAGGTGAGTCTGTTTTTTGCAATGGTTGTTGCTCGCATTTTCATGTATTCTTCACTGTGCTTTCCTGCCGCTCCAAATTTATACATATCTTCTGTATTTTCCTCTCTTATAACATCTATAACATCATCCACAGTAATTATTCCTTTCATTTTTCCATTTTCATCAACTACAGGTAAGGCAAGAAGATCATAATTTGCTATTCTTTTTGCCACTTCTTCTTGATCCATTGTTACAGGTAAGGTTATTGGATTGCGGTGCATGAGTTTTTTTATCTTTTTTTCAGGGTCTGCCAGAATAAGTTCTTTTAAAGAAAGGACACCGACGAGTTTGTCTTTCTCATTGAGAACATAAATGTAATACACCATTTCCAGGTCTTTTGCGCTTTTTCTAAGTTCCTCAAGTGCCTCTCCTGCTGTCATATTTTCTCTTACCCTGGCAAACTCTGTTGTCATTATTCCTCCGGCACTTGTGGGAGGGTAGCTCATCAGTTCTTTTACATCCTGTGCCTCCTCCTTTTTCATTATTGATAAAAATCTTTCTGCTATTTCCGGGGAGAGTTCCTCGAAAAGGTCAGCTCTTTCATCAGGTGCAAGTTCATTGAGAAGACCTCTTTTTTTCACATCATCTATTGTGGTTAAAATTTCTATCTGTTCTTCCTCATCGAGTTTTTCAAAAACATCAGCAGCAAAATCAAGATCCCATAGAGAAAAAAGGTACACCTTTTCTCTCAGGGAAAATTCTCCCATAACCTGTGCTATTTCCACAGGTTCATAATCCTTAAAAATCTCTTTCAACTCTTCCCTTTCCTTTTTAGCAATGAGCTCTTTTATTTCCGGTAAAATAAGATATATTCTTGAATATTCCTTCTCCATAAATTTTCCCCCTGCTTGCCTCCTTATTATTCAAAAAAGGGAGGGCAAATCCTTTTATAAAGTATAACTTTTGCTAAAAATTTACCAGAGAAGATTTCTCCTGTCAACGGCAGGTTCTGGCAAAATCTTTTTCTTCATCCGGAGGTTTTAGTAAAGGTTGGTAAAATATGCCGGGAGGGGGATTTGAACCCCCACGGAGTAACCTCCACATGGCCCTCAACCATGCGCGTCTGCCTATTCCGCCATCCCGGCAAAAAGTTCATTTTTTAATATTAATAAATTTTAGATAAAAATCAATCTTTCCCGATTTACTCACTTCTGGAAAATCTTTCTATATCTTCTTCTTCTCCCACCACTAAGAGCACATCTCCTTTCTCGATCATATCTGTTGCCTGAGGAAGATAGTTAACTTTCTCCACTTTATTGTCTTCTGATATTTTGCGTATTTCCAGGATGTTCACTCTATATTTTTGCCTTATTTTCAAGTCTCCTATTTTCTTTCCCCAGAATTTTTTTGGAGCGTTAACCTGCGCAGCACTGTACTTTTCAGTAATGGGAAAGTAATCCAGTATGTTGGAAGCGATTAGACTCTGGGCAAGTTTTTTTCCTATCTCCACTTCAGGAAGAATTATCCTGTCTGCTCCGACAAGAGTAAGGATTTTTTCCTGGATGTCGGAAATGGTATGAGAGGCGCGAGTTATAACTTTTGGAACCCCTATCTTCTTAAGTAAAGCTGTTGTCAAAATACAGGATTCAAACTCACCAATGCTTACGATAGCAACATCCACCTTATCAACTCCCTGGGAAAGAAGTGCCTCCTCATCTGTGGAATCAAGTCTAACTGCAAGAGTTACTATCTCCTTAAATTTTTCAACAAGTTCTGGGTTTTTATCAATAGCTATTACTTCTACTCCTCTCCGCGCGAGAGCTTCGGCCACTGTAGCGCCAAATCGACCAAGACCAATTACTGCAAACTTACGCATTTTGTTATCCTATAATAATACTTTCCTCTGGATATTCGTAAAGTTTTGCCACTTTTTTACCGCTGATAGCTAAAGCTAAAGTTAAAGGTCCAACCCTTCCTACAAAGATGGTAATAATTATAATAATTTTTCCGAAGTTGGTAAGATGGGAAGTTATTCCTCTGGAAAGTCCCACTGTCCCAAGGGCTGAAAATACTTCAAATAAAATATTCAGAAAATCTGCATTTTCAGTAAGGGACAAAAAGAGGGTTGAAATACTGCTCCATCCAAGAGCAAGAGTAACAACGCAGAGTGCCTGATAAATATAAATTTGAGGAATAGTTCTCTTAAAAGCTTCAACCTGATGTTTTCCCTGAATCATTGATTTTATAGCAAGTATCAGGGTAGCAAATGTACTTGTTTTTATTCCACCACCTGTTGAACCAGGAGATGCCCCTATGAACATGAGAATTATCAGAAGAAAAGAGGAAAATTTTGTTAATTTGTCTATGGGGATAGTGTTAAATCCTGCTGTTCTTGCAGTAACAGATTGAAAAAAAGAAGCAAGTATTTTATTCTTAAAAGTCATATCTTTTAACAGGTTATTTTTTTCTCCTAAGTAAATAAAAAATGTTCCAGTTGCAATGAGAATCAAAGTGGTAACAATTACAAGCTTTGTGTGGAGCGAGATTGTCCTTTTTCTTTTTTTAAACCAGGCAAAAAAAGAATCCAGCAGGTTCACAATTACCACAAATCCTAATCCTCCGCATATTATAAGAGAGGTCATTGTAAGATTTACATATGTGTTTTTCTGGTATTTTATGAAGCTATCAGGATAAATGGAAAATCCTGCATTACAGAAAGCTGATATGGAGTGGAAAAGAGCAGAATAAAATGCTGATAGACTGTTTTTTGCCTGAGGAAGGAACTGAAAGTAAAGAAGCAAAGCTCCAGCACTTTCAATTATAAAAGTTAGAAGAAGAATGTATAGAACAAGGTATCCTATCTTACTTAAATTCTGGTATCTTACAGCCTCTCTTAAGACCACTCTCTCTTTTAAGCCAAGCCCCCCGGATAAAAGTGCAAAGAAAGAAGCAAAGGTCATAAGACCAAGTCCCCCTATTTGAATTAGAGAAAGGATTACAATTTGTCCGAAAATGGAAAAATGACTTCCCGTATCGACTACAATTAACCCCGTTACGCAGGTTGCCGAGGTAGCGGTGAAAAGTGCATCTAAAAAGGATGTGTTTTTCCCGGGGGCAGTTGATAAGGGAAGGTAAAGAAGAAAAGTGCCAATACATATTATAAAAAGAAAGGTCACAGCTACTATTAATGGTGGAGAGAGACGAGGCAAAAAAAAGAGTTTACTGATCTGAGGAAGTTTAAGGAGAAAAAATGCGATTACAAAAATTTGGCACAGGAAAACATACTCCTCTGTTCTCAAAAGTAAAAATTTGAGATGGAGAAAATGGGTTTTTAATAAGATTAAGAAAATCCCAAAAAAGGATATTAAAATTAGCTCAATTTTGTATTCTTTTATAATTTCTTTAGCTTCCAGAAAAATAAGTTTTAAAAAAAACTGTGAAATTAATATTATGCTGCAAAGATAAATAAAAAAGTGAAAAATTCTTGCAGTTTTGTAAGGGAGGTAAAATCCGTATTCTATTACAAAAAGAGCTGTTCCAAAAATAGAGATGTAAGTAGCTATCCAGGGAAGTAGTTTTTTTGTCAGGATATTCTTTTTCTCTTTCATTTCAAACTTCTTTGACGGTTTGTTTCCATCCTTTTTCTAAACCAAGTCTTCTGGCAAGATTTAGAACTTTTCTGTATTCTTCTTTCTTAACCTTTCTATTCAGCTCATTAAGATGGAGAGCTTTATAAGCCGGGAAATACTGGTTCATTATACTCACATAAGTTTCAGAAGAAATTTCCTCTTTTATAAATTTTAGAACTTTTTCGCTTTTTGAAATATCGTTAGGAAGCACAAGATGTCTTATAATAAGTCCCTTGCAGGCTATCCCATCTGGGGACAGTTTTAATTCTCCAACCTGCCTGTACATTTCCTTTACAGCTTTTTTTGCCACCTCAAAATAATCCTGTGCATTGGAGTATCTTTTAGCCTCCTCTTCTCCCCCATATTTTATATCGGGAAGATATATATCTACTATCCCCTCAAGAAGTTTTAAAGTCTCAACTTTTTCATAGCCTCCACAATTATAGACAATTGGTATTTTCAGCCCCCCGTCTATTGCTCTATCAATAGCTGCCAGTATTTGAGGGGTAAAATGAGTGGGAGTAACAAAATTTATGTTATGGCAACCTCTTTTTTGCAAGATTAACATTATCTCGGCTAATCTTTCAATGGTGATTTTTTTTCCATAGCCAAGTTGTGAAATCGGGTAGTTTTGACAGAAGACGCATCTCAGACTGCAATGAGTTAAAAAAATTGTTCCTGATCCTGCCCATCCCGAGAGAGGAGGTTCTTCCCCCATGTGACAGTAAAAACTTGATACTTCAGGTTCCAGTCCTGCCCTGCAATAGCCTTTTTCTCCTCTTAGCCGGTTGACTCCACAGTTTCGAGGACAGATCTTACAATCCTCCATCAGCTCATAGGCAATTTTTACCCTTTTTTTTAAGCTCTCTCTTCCTATTTTCAGATAACCTGGCAAAGCAAATTCTTTGTCGTTCATAGTAAAGGTTGATTATAGCTATTTATTAAAATTTGGCAATTCAGTTATTTATTTTACACTTTTATTAGAAGTTACTCCATAAAAAAGTATTTAGGTAATTTTATCGTAAAATTAATATTGTGTTCAACGAGAAGAAATTGCCGAGACTTTTATGTGAAGAGGTTTTTGTTAAGTCAACCCTGGTTTTTTTATTTGACAAAAAATCTTTTATTTTTATAGTGGTGTTAAGTGGCGTAAAGAGGGACAAAGTGGGGGAAATATTTATAGGAGAATATCGTCATACTATAGATGAAAAAAATAGATTAATAATTCCCTCTTCTTTTAGACAGGTTCTTAAAAAAGAAGAGGGAAATTGCATTATCACAAAGGGATTTGACAGAAGTCTTTTTCTTTACACCTTTTCCGAATGGCAGAGTCTGGGGAGCAAATTAAGAAATCTTTCGACAAGTCGCTCTGACGTGCGTGCGTTTTTGAGGATTTTCTTTTCAGGTGCTCATCCTGTCAAACCTGATAATCAGGGGAGGATAACAATTCCACAGGCATTGAAGGATTTTGCCTGTATAAAAGACAAAGTTGTTATAATAGGTGCTTTTAACAAAATCGAAATATGGAGCCAGGATTTGTGGGAAAACTACTATAAGGAGAAAAAAGACATTTATGAGCAAATTGTGGAAAAAATTATGGATCTTGGAATATGAAATCTTCCTTTCATACTCCAGTAATGGTAAAGGAGGTTATTGAATATTTAAATCCGAAAGAAAATGGAGTTTATGTTGATTGCACCCTGGGAACAGGAGGACACAGTCTTGCTATTTTAGAAAAGATAGGCGGTAATATAAAGCTTATTGGGATAGATTGGGATGAGGAAGCTATAAAAGTTTCCTCTGAAAGATTAAAAGACTATAAAGATAAAGTTGTTATTGTAAAGGCCAATTTTGCAGATATAGATAAGATATTGAGAGAAAAATGTATTGATAGGGTAAATGGGGTGTTATATGATCTGGGGCTTTCTTCCCTTCAACTTGAGAATAATAAAAGAGGTTTTAGTTTTCTTAAAGACATGCCTCTTGACATGAGAATGGATAGGGAAGGGGAGATAACAGCAGGTTATCTTGTGAATCACCTGTCAAAAGATGAGCTTGAAAATATTTTCTGGAATTTTGGTCAGGAAAGATGGGCGAGACGTATGGCGGAATTTATAGTGGAAGAAAGGAAAAAATCTCCTATACTAACTACAAAACAGCTTGTAGATGTTTTAAAAAAAGCGGTTCCTTCAAGATTTAGAAGGGGAAGAAGAATTCACTTTGCCACGAAGGTTTTCCAGGCTCTAAGAATAGCGGTGAATCGGGAACTGGAAAACCTCGAGCAAAGTCTTTCAAAGGCTATCGGACTACTTTATTCTGGGGGAAGAATATGTGTTATCAGTTATCATTCCCTTGAGGACAGGATAATTAAAGGGAAATTTAAACAGGTGGAGGGGAAAGAGCTTTTTATACTTACTCGTAAAGTGGTAAAACCCTCATGGGAGGAAGTCAAGTCTAATCCGAGAAGTCGTTCTGCCAGATTAAGAGCTGCAGAGAGGATTTAGAATGTCTATGAAGGGAAAGTGGTTCTGGCTTTTGGTGATTTTTGTCTTATCCCTTGTGGGATTGGAAACTTACCATAACATAGCTCTAATGTACAGGGGGTACCTTATTGAAAAGATGAGGCTGGAGAAAAAGAAACTTGAAAGGGAAAGGGATTATCTGAGAGAAAAGCTTTCCTCTTCTCTTTCTCTTGTTAGAATAGAAGCCTACAGCAGAGAAAAGCTGGGTTTTATTGATCCCCGGGATGTTAGATTTTTAAAAGAGAATTTCTCTCCCCCAGAAGAAAGCTCTTCCCCTCCACCGTCCGGGATTGAGGGCTTTTTCTTTAAATGGTTGAAGTTATTAAAAAATTGTATAAATAATTTTTTCTCATGATAAATGAAGAGAATAAAGAGAAGGAATGGTAAGAAGATTCGGTTTTTTTTACCTTTTTTCCTCATTTTTTTTGGATTTGGAGTTATTGAAATACGTCTTTTTCACCTTCAGGTTGTAGAACACAAAAAATACAGAAAAATTGCTGAAAAAGAACAAGTAAGAATAGTTAGTGTTTCTCCTCAGAGAGGGGTAATTTATGATGAGACTTCTAAACCCCTTGCTATAAATGTTACCTCGTTTTCTCTTTATGCATCACCTGGAAGAATTTCCAAGCCTGAGATTGTGGCTGCGAAATTAGCTTCTGTTTTGGGAGAAGATAGAGAGAACATTTTAAACAAGCTAAGAAAGGATAGGGTTTTTGTGTGGGTGAAAAGAAAGCTTTCTCTTGAGAAAAAAAACAGGATAGATAAGCTCGACCTTGAGGGTATTGGTTTTATAGAGGAAAGGAAAAGATTTTATCCGGAGAAAGAAGTAATGAGTCATGTTCTGGGCTGGGTTGGAGTTGACAATCAGGGGCTTGCAGGGGTGGAATATTATTATGACAAAAGGCTCAGGGGAAGAAAGGGGAAAATTTTATTAAAGCGTGATGCCCTCGGACATTCTATTCCTCTCTCTCAAATAATTCTGGAGGAAATTATTCCGGGAGAAAATCTTGTTTTGACCATAGACTCAAAAATTCAGTCCATCGTGGAACAGGAAGTTTCCAGTGTTTTAAATGAAAAAAAAGCAAAATCCGTTGAGGCAATTTTTATAAATCCAAATACAGGAGAAATTATAGCACTCTGCAACAAACCAGATTATGATCCCAATAGCTGGCAAAGTTACTCATATTATGAGCGAAGAAACAGAGCGATACAGTTCATTTATGAGCCAGGATCTACTTTTAAAGTTATAACAAGTGCCGCGTTGCTGGAGGAAGGTCTTATAAGACCGGAAGAAAAAATCTATTGCAATCCTTTTTTGAGGTTTGGGGATCATGTAATCACCGATTGGAAAGAATTTAACAAGGAGATGAACTTTGTGGAAATTGTCTACAATTCCTCTGATACTGGCATGATCAAGGCAGCAGCAAGGATGGACAAAAGTTTATTCTATAAGTACATTATTAAATTTGGATTTGGCAGACAGACAGGGATTGATCTTCCAGGTGAGGCAAAGGGTATAGTTAAACCTCCGGGAAGATGGTACCTCACTGATTTTCCCTGCATTTCGATAGGTCAAGGTATAGGGGTTACTCCTCTGCAGATGGTTGTTGCCCTCTCAGCTGCTATAAACGGAGGTAATCTCCTGCGTCCTTTTGTGGTAAAACGTATTTTGAGTCCGGAGGGGAAAGTAATCTGGGAAAACAATACCCAGATTGTTGGGAGAGTTATCTCTGAGAAAACTTCAGATGTCTTGAGGGAAATTCTTGGTTATGTTGTGCAAAAAGGAACAGGGAAAAAAGCGAGTGTGAGAGGTTACACCATAGGAGGCAAGACAGGAACTGCCCAGATTCCTTCTCCAGACGGTAAGGGTTATGTAGAAGGAAAGTATATTGCCTCCTTTATGGGTTTTGCCCCCGTAGGTGATCCTAAGATAGCAGGTATTGTTGTGGTAAAGGAGCCTACGGGGGTATATTGGGGAGGAGAGGTCGCAGCTCCTCTTTTTGGTAGAATTCTCTCAAGAATTCTTCCTCTAATCGGAGTATTGCCGGAGAAAGAGCTGTGGGTTAAGAAATGAGGCTTGAAAAGATTATCTGTGATCTTGAGGAAGTAGAAAAGATTGAAGGAGAAGTGGGGGTTGAGATAAGAGGTATCTGTTATGATTCTCGCAAGGCTGATAAAGATTTTCTTTTTGTAGCTATAAAGGGTTTCAAAGAAGACGGACATAAATTTATACCCGATGCTTATAAAAAGGGAGTAAGAGCTTTTGTGATTGAAAAAGAGGGTTATTTTTTTCCCGATGTCACCTGGATTAAAGTCTCCTCTTCAAGAAAAGCACTTGCTAGGATAAGCAATATCTTTTATGGTTTTCCCTCCAGGGAATTAAAAGTTGTGGGTATTACCGGGACCAACGGTAAGACCACTTTAACCTATCTTCTGCAATCGATTTTTAATCGGACTGGAGTAAAGACAGGAAGACTTTCTACCATCAATTACGATGTTGGGGGAAAGATACATCCTGCGATAGCTACCACCCCTGAATCACTTGATTTACAGATGTTTTTGAAAGAAATGCTTGATAGAGGAGTAAGCCATGTCTTTATGGAAGTTTCTTCCCATTCTCTTGTCCTGCACAGAGTGGATGGGGTAGATTTCCGGTGGGCTGTTTTTACCAATTTATCTCCTGAGCATCTTGATTTTCATAGAAGTATGGAGGACTATTTTAAGGCAAAATTGAAGCTTTTCAGGATGATGTTACCTGATAGAAGAGCACTTGTTAACTTGGATGATTCCTATGGTAAGAGAATTCTTAAGCAGGTAAGGTGTCCTGTTGTGACCTATGGAATAAAAAATAATGCAGATTATAAAGTTACAGATTTTAATGTGGAAGGTAGCAGAACATGTTTCAAGGTGAAAATAAGAGGAAAAGAGGAAAAATTTCGTATTTTTCTTCCAGGAATTCACAATATTTACAATGCTCTTGCAGCTTTAGCCTTAGCAGTTGAGGAAGGAGTTGATATTGAGATAATAAAAAAAGGTCTTGAGAATGTTCGTAGGGTACCAGGTAGGCTTGAGCGAATTGAGAACAAAGCAGGTTTCAATATCTATGTTGATTACGCTCACACTCCCTCATCACTTGAACAGGTTCTGGATAATCTCCAGAGATTAAAAAAGGGTAGATTAATAGTGGTTTTTGGATGTGGGGGGGATAGGGATCCTTACAAAAGGCCCGTGATGGGAAAGATAGCTTTTAGAATGGCCGATTATGTGGTTGTTACTTCTGATAATCCAAGAAGTGAGGATCCTTTAAAGATTATCTTGGACATAGAAAAAGGTATGAAAGAGGAAGGGGCAAAAAGAGACATAGATTACACTATAATTCCTGATAGAAAAGAAGCTATAAAATTTGCTCTTGGGAGATTGAGGGAAAATGACACTTTGCTTGTGGCAGGTAAGGGGCACGAGAAAGTTCAGATTTTTAAAGATAAAATTGTCCCTTTTGATGACAGGGAAGTTACAAGGAGATTGCTGAAAGAAAGAGATTTATTATAATACCTTTTGAGAATTTGAGAAAATGCAAAGTTATCTTTCTTTACAAGAGATTTTAAAGGCGACGGGGGGGAGACTGATTAATCTTTGTGAGGATAATAAGGTTTTGATTCATCCCCGACAAATCTGCACAGATACAAGAGTAATAAAAAAAGGGGATTTTTTTGTAGCTCTTAAAGGTGAACATTTTGATGGGAGTGATTTTATACATGAGGCTTTCATTAAAGGTGCAATAGGTGCAATGACTGAAAAGCTATTCTTGCCTCCCTGGGATGACTTTTTCATTGTGCAGGTCAGAAATACACTTAAAGCTCTTCAGGAAATCGCAAAGTTCTACAGACAGAGATTCTCTGTTCCTATTATTGCAGTTACCGGAAGTAGCGGTAAAACGACGGTTAAAGAACTTATTGCTCGTATTCTTTCTATCCGCTATCCCACTTTTAAGTCTTTTGGAAATTTTAACAACCAGATAGGTATTCCTCTGTCTCTTTTAAATCTCTCCCCGGAACACAAGGTGGGAGTGGTGGAGCTTGGAATGAACAGACGTGGAGAGATTGAGAATCTTTCCAGAATAGTCCAACCCAGGGTGGGGGTGATTACCAATGTTTACTCCTCTCACCTTGGAATGCTGGGGAGCACTTTGGAGATAGCAAAGGCAAAAGCAGAAATTATCCCCTTTTTAAACAGGGAAAAGGATAATTTTCTTATTCTAAACAAAGACAACCCCTGGAGCGATTTTTTTTACAAACTTGCAACCTGCAAAGTCCTTACATTTGGAATAGAAAAAGAGGCTGACTTTATGGCCTGTAATATAAAAGATGAGGGAATAAAGATAAGTTTTGAACTTGTCTTTTTTAAAAAAGACAGAGTAAGTTTGACCTTGAATTTTCCTGGGTTATTCAATGTTTATAATGTGCTTGCTGCCTCAGGAGCTTGTTTTGTTTTTGGTCTTTCTTTGAAAGAAATAAAGGAGGGGGTGGAAAGCTTTTCTCCTCTTCCTCTTCGCTTTCAGATCAAAAAATATACAAGATGCAACATTCTTGATGACTGCTATAATGCAAATCCGGATTCGGTTAAGATAGCCTTGAGTGTTTTAAAAAAATTGAAAGGAGGTAAAAAGATAGCCGTAATTGGAGATATGTTGGAACTCGGAGAATATTCCTCAAAGATGCACGAAAGTGTGGGGGAATTTGCTGCTTCCATTAAAATAGATGCTCTTTTTGCCTATGGTGAATTTTCTCCTTTTGTTGTTGAGGGAGCAAAAAAGGGGGGATTGAAGGAATCTTTTTGGTTTAAGGATAAGCAAGAGCTTTTAAGAAAATTATCCGGTTATGTGAAAAGCAAGGACTGGGTTCTGGTTAAAGGTTCAAGAAAGATGAAAATGGAAGAGATTGTGGAAGGATTAGGAAAGTTACAATGATTTACGGGATTTTTTCTTTTCCTTTTCTGTATAGAATTATTATTGCCTTTTTTGTTTCTTTTTTGTTTTCCCTTGTACTGGGCAAAAAATTTATAACCTTACTTAAGAAAGGGGAAATGGTTGATCATTTTCGTTCATATTCTCCTTCCACTCACAGGGCAAAAAAAGGAACCCCTACAGGAGGAGGTATACTTATTCTTTTATCTTTAGTGGTGGTTTTTTTGTTGTTTGGAGATCTTTCTAATTTTTACGGTATTTTTGCCCTTTTTGCCACACTCTCTTTTGGATTCGCAGGATTTGTGGATGACCTTGTTAAGAAAAGAAGAAAAAATTCCAAAGGTCTTTCCATAAAAGAGAAGCTGCTTTTACAGACCTTTTTGTGCTTTTGTATTTTAATTTTGTATTTTCTACTGTTAAAACCTTCTACCTGGATTTATATTCCCTTCATCCATTTCAAATTGGAGATGGGAATATTCTATTTCCTCTTTGCCATGTTTGTAATTTTGAGCTCTTCAAATGCGGTTAATCTCACCGATGGACTTGATGGACTTGCTGCAGGATGCATGATTGCTCCTGCAGGTGTTTTTACTCTTTTTTCATTAATCCATGGAAATCTGGAATGCTCTTCCTTTTTTAATCTGGGATATTTTCCAGGCTCTGAAGAACTTGGATTTTTCTGGTGTGTTCTGGCTGGGGCTGTTTCAGGATTTTTGAGATATAACAGGTATCCTGCCAGGATGTTTATGGGGGGTGTGGGATCAGAAAGTCTTGGTGGAGCTCTTGGTATGAGCGCTATTCTTTTAAAAAAGGAGCTTTTACTTTTGATTCTGGGAGGAGTTTTTGTAATAGAGGGTTTGTCGGTTCTTTTACAGGTTATATCTTACAGACTTACAGGAAGAAGGATTTTTAGGATGGCCCCCCTTCATCATCATTTTGAATTGAAAGGGATAGGAGAGGTTCAAATTGTAAGGGCTTTCTGGCTTGCCTCCTTTCTTTTTTCTTTTATAGCTTTTTTAAGCTTTATATTTTTTTAAATTTAAGGTGTTAATATGCGATCAGCTTTAGTAGTAGGTTTAGGGAGAAGTGGAAAAGAAGCGGCCCTTCTTTTAAGACAAAAGGGAGTGGGGGTGACTGTAATAGAAAGGGAAAAAAATTTTTTAACTTTAAAGAAAGCAGCTCAGCTGAGAAAATATGGTGTGAATGTAGTGTTTGGTCAGGAAGAGGAGACTGTTTTAAAGGATAAAGATGTTGTTGTGCTCTCTCCAGGAGTGCCCAGAAATTCATCCATTATTGAGAAGGCAGAGGCTTTGAGTATACCCCTGATCAGTGAACTTGAACTTGCCTGGCGTTTTATACCTCGCAAAAATCTTATAGCAGTAACCGGAACAAATGGAAAAACAACCACCTGCTTTTTATTTTACAAACTTCTTAAGGAAAGCGGTTTTCCTGTTCAGATTGGTGGAAATGTTGGAGTTCCTCTTTCTCGAGTTGCCAGGTTCCTTCAAGATTCTAAGTGCAAAGTAGTTACAGAGGTGAGTAGCTTTCAACTTGAGGAAAGCAAAAATTTTGCTCCTCACATTTACTGCATCCTCAATATAACCCCGGACCATCTTGATCGCCATTCCTCTTTTACAGAGTATGTGGAGATTAAATCAAGACCTCTTGGCAGAATGAAAAGGGGTGATTTTGCAATTTTAAATTATGATCAGCCTCATGTAAGGGCACTGGAGAAGATTACAAAGGCAAAGGTGGTTTTTTTCAGTCAAAAAGAAAAATTAAGTGAGGGAGTATTCATTGATAAAGACAGAATAGTGGCAAAGTGGGGAAAAAAGAAGGTTTTATTGTTTTTGGATAACCTGTATTTATGCAAATTTCACAGTCTGGATAATTTGCTTTGCACTGTGGCTTTTTCTCTTATTGAGGGGATAGGCTTTGAAATTGTAGGGGATGTTTTGTTTAATTATAAACCCCTGCCTCATCGGCAGCAGTTTATAGCAGAAATAGAGGGAGTAAAGTTTTTTGATGACTCTAAAGCCACAAATCAAGCTGCTGTGGAGAATTTCCTGAAGTGCTCAGCTAAACCCTGTATATTAATTATGGGAGGGAAAGATAAAGGAGGCGACTTTTCTTTCTTAAAAAATTACTCAGATAAGATTAAAACTCTTGTAGTTATGGGTGAGGCAGCAGAAAGGATTAAAAAACAAGTTGAGGATACCCTCCAGGTAAAAATCTGCAAAGGAATGAGGGAGGCAGTAAGAGTTGCCTTCTCACTTGCTCAGAAGGGAGATTTTATTGCTCTTTCTCCTGGTTGTGCGAGCTTTGATGAGTTTATAAGTTACAGACACAGAGGCAGGGTTTTTAAAAAAGAAGTCCTGAAATTAAAAGGAGAAATTGAAGGAAAAAAGCAGATTTGATTATCCTCTTTTGATAATTACTATTTTGCTTGTTAGTGTGGGGATACTTGCTATTTTCAGCGCAGGAGCTCCTTTCGGATATATTGGAAGAGAACAAACTCCTTACAAGTGGGGGATAAATCAGATAAAGTGGTTTCTTTTTGGTCTTTTATTGTTGTTTTTGTTAAGTAAAATAGATTATCACTTTTACCAGAAGATTGACAGACTTATTATTTTCTCTGTGCTTTTATCTCTTGTTCTTGTTTTTTTTCCAAAAGTGGGAAGGGAAATAAGAGGTGTTCATCGATGGATAACTTTGGGGTTTTTTCAGGTTCAGCCAAGTGAATTTGCTAAAATAGGAGTGGTTCTTTATCTTTCTGCTTCTCTTATTAGAAAGAGAGAAAAAATTTCAAGTTTTATAGAGGGCTTTTTACCTTACTTTATTATTCTTTCCCTTATTTTCTTTCTGGTGACAATAGAGCCTGATCTTGGTTCTGCTCTTATCATTGTGGGAGTCGGTTTTATAGTCCTTTATGCAGGAGGAGTAAAACTCAGACATATTCTTTATGTTATTTTACTTGGTATTTTTCCTCTTTATTTTTCCATTTTTGAGGTTGGATATCGTAGAAACAGGATAATTGGTTTTCTTAACCCTGAAAGCGACCCTCAGGGGATTGGATTCCAGCCACTTCATCTTAAAATGTCCTTTGGGGTAGGGGGAATTTTTGGTCTTGGACCGGGGCAGGGGAAACAGAAACTTTTCTATCTTCCCACACCTCATACAGATTCGATATTTGCGGTTATCGGCGAAGAATTTGGATTTATAGGGACAAGCATTATTGTTTTCATGTTTTTTATGCTTACACTGAGGGGACTTATAATAGCGAAAAGGGCAAGGGATGATTTTGGGAGACTACTTGCTGTGGGATTAACCTGTCTTATAGGTTGTCAGGCGCTTATAAATATGGGAGTTGCGACTGTTATTTTACCCACAACAGGCTCTGCTCTTCCTTTCATAAGCTATGGGGGTTCTTCTCTTTTAACCTCCCTTTCTGTAATAGGCATTTTATTAAACGTGTCAAAACAAAAAATGTGACCCTGCGTAGAAAATGCTTGAAGTTGAATTAAAAGCAAAGATTGAGGATGAAGATAAAATTGAGAAGGTGCTCTTGAAAGAGGGAGCCACTTTCATAAGAAAAGAAAATCAAATTGATACTTACTTTTCTCATCCATGTCGTGATTTTGGTTTAACCGATGAGGCACTCAGGGTAAGAGAGGTAAATGGAGAGTTTTCTCTTACATTTAAAGGCCCAAGAGTTGACAGGATGGTAAAAACAAGGAGAGAAATAGAG
>Ga0209834_10000778_pt1 | contig 18811 bp, 19 predicted proteins | sample Mar14236cmmetaG_FD_184134 | JGI IMG/M metagenome (GOLD analysis project Ga0209834, IMG submission 184134) | Marine hydrothermal vent microbial communities from Guaymas Basin, Gulf of California to study Microbial Dark Matter (Phase II) - Marker... ...
TTCACCGCCGTTCCATATGCGAGCATTTCAGCGGCTCCGGACATTACCGCGGAACTTCCCAGCCTGAAGGCGACTATGGCGTCGGCATTCATTTTTTCGGCTTCATCAACCATACGTTGAATTGCTATGTTTCTTGATTCAGTGAGCATTTCCGTGTATCCTTTTATTTCGCCACCTGCAAGAGTTTTGAATGCTGCGGCTATATCTCTGCCCATGTGCTTTGACCGTACCGTGTTTCCAATTACAATACCCAAAACCTCTGAAATTTCATGTCCCGGAACATTATCCGTGGTTACCACAATCATGCCCATCCCTCCTAAATTTCTTTATTTTTGAACGCGAAATATCCAGAAAAGAGCAAAATAATTGATATAACAATTAACGCGAGTGTGTATGGAATATCTACCTCACCATAGTTGAAAATGTCTATCCCAAGAATGTAATGGTATGTGTTAAGAAAGCTCAGTGATTTCAATAATCCCAGTACTGTAGTCAGGGCAAGTGTCCCAATAGAGGCGAGTATGGGTTTCACCTGATCATTGAACAGGACTGAAAAGAAAAGAGTAACGCTAAACCAGAGCGTTCCGCCAGCTAAAACAGAAGTTGTGAACATGGGGACGCCATCGCCGATAAAATCTTTCCCTGCTATAAATGAATAAAGAGTTGGAAGCATCGAGAGCAACAACAATGACGAAAAAAGCACGATAAACCCTGATGCTGTTTTACTCATGAAAACCCTGAATCTACTCCGGCGCGCGAGCAAAAATTCCATTGTGCCGTTTTCGGTTTCTCTTGAAAACAGAGGGAAAGCAAGCACTATTGCGATTATAGGTACGAGCTGGCCAAAGTTTTTCCCAAACCACTGTGAGTACATGTAAAAGCTCCAATTTGCGAGCATTTGTGAATATCCAGGCCCAATATATTTTTCATATAGCTGGTTTGAGCTTCTTTCAAGGTTTTTCAGGCTCTCCACGGCATAATTTTGTAAAGGTGCAATGAGCAGAAAAAGTGTTAGCATGATGAAAAACAGTACTAAAGCGCGAAACCTCATATCGTAGAATTCTTTTTTCATTGCACATCACCTTTTATTACAGCTTCAAAGACCACTCCGAATGGGGCAGGTTCGTAATCTCGCAGTTCTTCTTTTCGTTTCACTATATAAATGTCCTCAGTTTCGGTGCTTTTCCAGAGATAGCCTTTTATTTTCTTTCCTTTTTCAACTTTTACAGCCATGTAGCTATTTATAAGCTCGTCTTTTTGGCCCATTTCAAGTATTTTCCCTTTTTTCATTATCGCAATGCTGTCTGCGAGCTTTTCCACTTCTGATAGTATGTGGCTTGTGTACAGTATGGTTTTACCAGACTGTGCGAGATCTTTTATAAGCTTTAAAGCTTGAGAGCGCATTATTGGGTCCAATCCCCAGGTGGGTTCATCCATGATATACAAATTAGCTTCTTGTGAAAAGACAAGCGCAAGATATAAGAGGGTTAGCATACCACGTGAGAGGTTTGAAATTTTCTCTCTAAGATCTATATCGAATTCCTTAACCAGAGAAATTGCCTTTTCTACATTCAGACCTTCTGTCAATTCCCCGGCAAAGGTGATTAGTTTCTCAACTTTGTATGATGGATATAGGTTTTTCTCTTCAGGCAAATACGCTATGGGGCCATCAAAGTTCACTATTCCAGCGTTCTTTTTTCTCAGCCCAAGAATACACTTGAGCGTCGTCGTCTTTCCAGCACCGTTTGGCCCCAGCAAAGCGAAAACTTCCCCATCTTTCACTTCAAAAGAGAGATTGTCCACTGCTATATTGTGCCCATAGGATTTTTTTAAGTTTTTCACTCTGAGCATATTGCTCCCTCCGTGTAATTGCCTATATTAGTATTTTATCAAAAACCCTTGCTTGAACCTACAGGCTGGATAGTTGACGCATTCTTTGGCGAAAAGTCGAGAAGTTCAGTTCACTTTTTTGATAGCGCCGTTTTTGAAGCTCATATAATCTGAATAGTTTTCAACTGTGCTTGGGTTTTGTAGCGGGAAGGGAAGCGATTCGACAACGGTCTTTGTGAGCGCGTGGGCAAAGAATATGCCTTTTTTCGTTAAGTGACCATTTTTACAATAACCGGTTGTTTTTAGTAGCTTTATGTAGGAGTTTATGTATTCAGGGAGTGAGTCAATGGGTTCACACCTAAGGTCATAGATCATTTTCGCGAATTTTCTCCAATCATCTGTCGTTTTAGTTTTAGGAGCGATAAACGCCATTTTTTTGCTCTTTTCTATCGCAAAGACATACGAAAAAAGATCCGGGTTTACAATCTTATAATTTTCCCCAGTTGAAAAGGCAGCGGGTCCAAACCCCACATAATCTTCTATAAGCTCGTCCCTTGACGAATCATACAGTTCATCACCTTGTGCAAATATCCATATTCCCTTCCGGGTATACCCGCTGGAAATTAATTGGTTGGCAGCTTGCTCGATGAGGCTGAACTGGGTTTTCTCTGAAAGCATTGATTTTCCATTATTCCGAATGCTCATATAGGGGTATATTGTCACTTGATTAGGCTGTATATAAGAGATTCCTGAAATATCTTCGATAAAGACTTCCTCGTTTTGTCCCGGCAACCCCACCATAAGGTCAACATTTATCCATAACCCCAGCTTTTTCGCCAGTTCTATGATTTCTTTGTAGCTTATTTTCTTATCACTTGTTCGACCTGTGAGATTGCTTACTTTTTTTGAGAAGCTTTCTATTCCTACGCTCACCTTCGTAAAGCCGATTTCCTTCAATCCATTTAGATAATCTGAGGTAAGCAAGCCCGGAAGCAGTTCTATTCCCATGCCCTCAACTGTAACTTTCGAAGTGAGAAGACTGACGATATTGGAAAGTTCCCTTAGTGACAGTGTGTTTGGTGTTCCACCTCCAAAATACACCCACTTAGCTGTACCGGTAATATCAGTATCTTTTATTTCCTTCTGAAGCGTTTCTAAATACAATTTTTTCAAATTGGCATTGTATATTTCTTTGTAAAAAGGGCAAAATGAACACTTAGAATAACAAAAAGGAACGTGTAGATAGACGCCAAAGTTCCCTTTAAAGCTAATGGGTTTCAACTCTCGAAAGCGATAGATAGTTTTTTTGAAGGATCTGCTCATTATTTTTTTGCTGAGGAAAGTGAGCATGTTTCTCACTCCCTTTTAGTTTTATTTGCCACATTTATTATACGCTTTTTATATCCATTCTCTGCTCTTGTCTTTTTATGCACTACCAGCAAGAAGCCACCCGCCAAGAATAACCAGTAAACCGCCGGGGAGCTTTTCGAGTAACTTTTCCCTGAATATCAAAGCGGCAAGTGCCATGGCCAGGATTATCGAGAGGTTCACTAATGGCTCGACAATACTCAACTCAATGCTTTTAATGGCTACGAGCAAAAACAAATAGGCTGCCCCGTTTATTGCACCGCCAATGACCATTGGAATTGGCTTTTCTTTAAACGAGGACAGAATGAGCCTATCTTTTTTCTTCAAACGTAAAAGAGTGAAGAAATTGAAAGAAACGATGAAGTAGAGAAGAGCAGCATAAATAATAGGATCATATTCGCTGGTAAAGAATTTATCAATTACCCTGCCAGTTGATTGAAGAACTACGCTGGCAAACATGAGCTGGCTTGGCCTATCTTTCAGAATTGCCTTAAGGGACTTTATCGGTGTTGCAGCTCCTTTTAGTATGAATATTCCATACACCATGAGAATTATTCCCAATGATTTCATAAGGGTTATTTTTTCGCCGAGAAAAATGGCGGCAAAGAACAGTATTACAACTGCATTCAAGCTGCTTATTGGTGCAACAAGCGATACTTCACCCGTCGCAATTGAAGAAACATAGGCAAAGGAACTGAAGCTGTAAAGCAAAGCGCTGATAAAACACGGTAAAAGGAAGTGCCAGTTGTCGATTTCTCTTGTAATAGCGAAAGGCAGTAGTATAAAAGCACCGATAAAAAAGAAAAGAAAGCTGGCAGCAAGATTTTTATAAAAATTCCCAGCTCTGTCTCCCATGAATTTCAAAACAATCTTTTCCAAAGCAAGAAGCAATATTCTCGTTATTAAAGCGAATACTGGCAGTCCCATTTCATTTTAGGAAATCACTTAAGATTGTTTAAGGTATCAAGGAGTTTCCTCAACTCAGAGGTTCCCATAGTGACCATATTGAGTATCTCTTCGGGCGAAGCAGAATCATTGTAAAATAACTGATTGGCCTCCTGGTCGAGTTTAATCACTGAACCTTCAACCGTAAAACCAATAAAAAATCCCCTGGAAATGGAATATGAGAGAATAGCTTGCAAAGTGTAGTCCACATCCGCAGAAAGGTTTCTTCCAATTGGCCCCGCGGCAACACTAACACTGCCACCCAGGGTGATGTTGTCTTTTGTAAAACCTGCAAAACCTGTGTCATTCATTATGAGCAATACAAGTCCAATCGTCTGTGCACCAATTTGTGGCCCATAACTCACTTTGTATAGCTTCAGGAAGAGAGGGCCATACCATAAGTCGTCCTTTTTCCTGAGCACAAAGCCCTCTCCATATTGTCCTCCCAAAACAAGCCCGGCTTTTAATACATTTGGGAAAAAGGCGATGCCTTTTGCCTTTGAAAGAAGTTCTCTGAATGCACCGTTTTCGGGCATGGAAAGCAGTTCATTTAGTACGTTATTTGCATCTTTGAATCTATCATCTGGTGTATAGAACCCCATCACAATCACTCCCAACAAAATGAACAGGATCAATAGCAATCTTTTCATGTTATCACCTCGTGCTATCATTATAGCTTATTTTACTCTCTTCATGAAAAGAAACTGGTTGGCAACACTGATAGCGGAAAGGAATACAACAAGTATGCCTATGCCGTAGAGACCGGGCCAAATTTCAAGGAAATAGCCACTCAAAAGCGGTCCTAACCCAAAGGAAATGCCTATCATGGTTTCATGAAGGCCACCCTGCTTACCATGGTCCTCGTGAGGTGAATTGAGCCCGTAGAATATGGCAAATGTGTATGGAATAGAATAGTTTATACCGGAAAAAAGCGCCACAAGTAAAAACGTCCATACTCCCGTATTTAAGAAAAACAGAGGAATTGATAATGGAAAAAGCAGTATCAAAACAAAGGACAGTCTTGGATTTCCTACCCAGAATCTGTATCGTGTCATGAGTATAAAAGTCAAAAAGACTGCAATGTTTCCCACAACAACAAGAAAGCCGGCGTTCTCCAGCGAAATTCCAGACATCGATATAAGTTTAGGGAAAAGGCTTATCACCGAGGAAAATACCATTGCTGCGAGCACCAGCGAAAACCTATAAGTTTTACGATAAAGAGCTATTTTAGGAAAGTCCACTTCCTTATGCTTTTGAAAGAGAGCCGGATGCCCCTTAAAAGGGATTCTCTCGCCATATTTATTTGTATGCCGGTAAACAATAAGCCCTCCAAGAAAGCTGACCAAAGCGGCTATCGAAAAAACCGAAAAAGGACTTTTTTGGATTAAATAAGGACCAAAAGCCATACCTAACATATTACCAGAACTCCAGGAGAGCGTAAATCGTGTAGTGGTTAAAGATGGTTCGATTTTTTCTAATTTTTCTGCCCGGGAAAGAAGCCCTTCTACTAGAGGATAGAAAAGGCCAAAATATGAGTATACTGCTATCGCAAAAAGATACAAAAACACAAGAGAGTTACTGCCATATACCAGCATCCCGCTTAAAGAAATTGCAGTGAAGAAAAACATCGAAGGAAAAAGAATTTTCTTATACCCGTATCTATCACCCAGGGAACCAAGAAAGAGAGCAATAAGCGTGTAAAACAAATAACCGGTGAAATTTATCTTTCCAATGGTCGAATATGGCAATCCCCAATCTGCGGCTATGGTATTTATTGATGAGAAAAGCAGATATCCAACCATGGAGAATATTGATACCAAATAATTGAAAAGGTTGAAAAAGGCTCCTTTTTTCACCCAGTGCACCCTCTTTTTGTATTTGCTGTATTATACCAAAGAAAAGGGGAGACCTGAAGGCCTCCCCCATGATTTAATTGTTATTATTCACCAGCAATGAGTTTTTGAAGTTCAGCTTCAGCCCAAGCAAGACCTTCTTCAATTGTCCTCTTGCCATTCAGGACGTCTCCAACCATCTGACCGACTACGGTTCTTACTTCATACCATTCGGCGATGTTAGGATCAACGGAACCCTTGTCAATCTGGCTTATTGGCACAACAGCATCTGGGTGCTGATTGACATATTCTTTCCACTGAGGTGTTTCAAGAGCGGTCTTCACAGCGGGCATGTAGCCAGTTTTGACTGACCAGTATGCCTGAATTTCGGGGCTAAGCAGGAATTTCATGAATTTCCAGGCAGCCAGCTTTTGTTCGTCAGAAATTGTAGAGAACATGATGAGATCCGTTCCAGCGAAAGGTGGCGCTTGAACTTCCCACATAGGCACTGGAGCCCATGCCCAACCATGCTTACCAGTAGAAGCTCTATCGACGTAAGGTTTACTTGCAATTGTTTCAATGAACATCATGATTTTGCCATCGCCAAAGGGACCGTCAAGATATCCACCCTGAGCGTAAGCAATTTTGTAAGTGTGGACCATATCATACATGAACTGAAGAGCCTCATGAGCTTCTGGAGAGTTGATGGTTACTTCAATTTTCCCATCAGGACCTATGTTCAATATTTTTCCGCCATTTGCTCTTAAGAAAACAACGAAATGGTCAATCGTTGTTCTGAAGCCCATACCATACTGATCTATTTCGCCATCGCCATCTTTATCTTCCGTCAACATCATGGCATCGAAGAAAAGATCTTCCATGGTTTTTGGCGGTGTAAGACCATAGAGTTCAAAAGCGTCTGTGTTGTAGTAAAGAACATATGTACTCTTGTTGAAAGGAACGGCGTAGATAGTGTCGCCCCAGGTGATCATCTTCTTGAAAGGTGCCCAGATGGCTTCCCATTGCTCAGCAGTGAAACCATAATCCGGATTGTTGATAAAACCGTTGAGCTCCTGAACTACACCACGCGGTATAAGCTTGGCTGTCCAGTTACCGTAAGACTGCGATATGGCAGGAAGATTTCCGGATTCAGCACTTGCAAGGAGTTTTTGTGAGAGGGCTCCATAGTTTCCAACATAAATGGGCTTGACCACGATGTCGGGATTAGCCTCATTGAAAGAGTTGACGATTTCGTTCAGAGTGGCTCCATGTCCGCCACCCATGGCATGCCAGAATTCGATCTCAACAGCTGCCATAGTTAAAACTGAGAGAGAAAGAACAGCGATGAGAACCAGAATTTTTTTCATTCCCATACCTCCCTTATTTGAAATGTTCACCATATAATTATAGCACCACACCATGTGCTAACAAAATTTTCAATACGCTTTCAATGAGCTTTGTGGGTTCTTCATCGTTGATAACCAGGTAATTGCTGCTTTTAATGTATTTTGTAAGGAATTTCTGCGCCTTCAAAATCTCCCTTGCCTTTATTTCATCAACTCCGCGCTTAATAAGCCTTTTCAAAGCAAGTTCTTCAGGACAATCTACGAATATAACCAGGTCACAATAATCATCAAGACCTATCTGATGTAGCAACGCTCCGTCAATAACTAAATGCTTTTGGGCTTTTGAAAGGATATCTATTACTTTTTTCTTTATCAGTGGATGCACTACGGCGTTTAATTGCCTTAGCTTTTCAGGATTGTTGAACACAATTTCAGCAAGGACTGCTCTGTCTACATGGTCATTAGAAATTATCTGTGCCCCGAAGAGCTCCTTCAGTTTATCCTGTATCTCCTCCAAAACTTCATGACCCACTTTATCAAGTTCAATAATTCCCAGGCCACGCCTTTTGAGAGCATCAGCCAATGTGGATTTGCCACAACCTGCTTTGCCGGTAATGCCAATAATCATCAGAGCAACTTTTTCCCCTTTTCAATCGCGTTCATAACAGTTACAGCTATTTCACTTTTCGCTTCTTTGAGTGATTCCAGCTCTCCTGGAGACAAAACCGCTACATCACCTTCAAAATCATCTCGCTCCTCGAGGAATTTCATAAGCTCTTCAGGATCTTTCGTGATGATTGTATAAAAAGGAACTTCCTCACCTTCAATAAGGTATATTTCTTCCACATTGAACTCTCTTAACTTCTCTATGAGATCTGTCATAGTTTCAGCCTCCAGTTATCACCAGAATATTCTTTTAGAAAATCTTCGTAGCTCTTTCTTCCCATAAGTCCATAGGTGATCTTCTTTCCAAGTTCCACACCGGGCTGATCATAAGGATTTATGTGAAGCAATTCACCCATGGTTGCAGTCAAAAGTTCATAATAGAGTATAAACTCGCCAACGTTTTCCTCGTTTAATTCCGGAAAGGTAACCGTAAGGTTGGGAACACCGTTTTTCGCCAGAGCGAGTGCAGTACCATATTGCTCAGAATTCAACAAAGTTGAAAGTTTCTTTCCACCGAGGTAAGAAAGAGCCTCTATATCGTTGTGCAAAGCCGGGATTTCGTAATCAGTTGAAAAGTTTTCGAGTTTTAAAAAAGTGATTATTTTATCTTTTGGACCTTCGTTATACAATTGTACCTGTGAATGCTGGTCCACTGCTCCGAGAGCTTTAACCGGGGTTTGACCTGTAAACACTTCCCTGCCATCGCGATCAAATCTCTTCCCGAGCGATTCTGCCCAGAGTTGGCGATACCAGTCCGCCAGTGAATAAAGCCGATTGGAATAAGGCATCATAACCGAGATGTTTTTTCCGCTGTTAATAGCTTCAAGGTGCAAAAGCGCATTTAATATAAGCGGGTTTTCGCTTGCTTTTAGGTTTTTATAACGTTCCAAACCGTGCCTTGCCCCTATATACAGCGCATCTATATTTATGCCTTCAGCGAAAGCTGATGCGAGACCTACTGGAGTCAAGATACTGAACCTGCCACCAACATCTTCAGGAATTGTGAGAGTTTTTATCCCTTCTTTTCTTGCGATAGTTCTCAGAACCCCTTTTTCAGGGTCAGTTGTAAAGAGCAAATGCTCAGCAGGTGATAAGCCAGCCTTGTCCAGAAAACCTCTTACGACAAGGTAATTTGCCATTGCTTCAGCCGTTGTGCCAGATTTTGAAATAACGTTAAAGAGCGTTCTTGATAAATCAATCTTTGAAAGCACAGCATTAACGAATTCAGGGTCAACATTGTCAACAACAAAAACACGCGCTTTACCTTTTCTGTCAAAATCTGTTAAATTCCAGTTCAAAGGTTTCAGGGAATTATGAAGGGCGATGTTGCCCAGTGCTGAGCCTCCGATACCCAGAACCACAACGTTCTCAAAGTTAGCAAACCAGCTGGTAAGGTTTTTGACTTCCTCGAGGTATTCCTTAGTTTCCAGAATTCTAATGAATCCCGGTTTAGCATCTATAACCTTTTTAAGTGCTTCAGAAGCAACCTCTGACCGTTCTAATATTTCCTCATATGTAACACCCGTTCCGAGATTTTCCTTGAAAGCCAGCGAAAAATCGAAGTTTAGCATGTTACCACTCCCTCAGTATGTAATCAGAGCTTTTACCTGATAATCCTTTAACTTTTTCCGGGGTTCTAAAAATGAGAGTTCAATGATTGTCAAAATTCCCGCAACTTCACCGCCGGCTTCCTTGATCATTTCAGCTATTGCTTTTATAGTACCACCAGTTGCAAGTACATCATCAAGGATCAAGACTCTATTACCTTTTGCAATGGCATCGGTATGCATTTCAAGGGTAGCCTCACCATATTCAAGTGAATAGGATTTAGATATTACCTCATAGGGAAGCTTTCCCGGTTTTCTAATTGGAACAAATCCCTTGTCCATTTCAAGTGCAAGAGGAGCGGCGAAGATAAAGCCACGCGCTTCTGGCGCCACTATCAGGTCGAAGTCCCAGCTGGAAGCTGCTCTTTTCAATAGTCCAATGCTCTCCTTGAAAGCCTCGGGATTCTTTAACAATGGAGTGACATCTTTGAAAATAATTCCCGGCTTGGGAAAATCCGGAATATCGCGAATGAAGTGCTTTAAATCCATTGTATCTCCTCCTCTGATGTCTTTACCAACAACGCTTATTTTAACATAAGCTCCGAACTATTTCTCAATCTTCATGTTATAATCCAAGTGAAAAAAATAACTTATCATACACAAGGAGGTGCCTCATTTGCCTTCATCAAAATGCGAGGGACATGAAAAGCTTTATGCCGAGTTAGACAGCTATATCGATTCGGTCAAGGACCAACCTGGCGTTCTTATTAACGTGCTCCACAGAGCTCAAGAACTTTTCGGTTACCTCTCTGAGGAAACCCAGCAACATGTTGCTGAGAAACTCAATTTACCCCTAAGTCAAGTGTATGGAGTTGTAACGTTCTACAATTTCTTCAGCACCAAACCAAAAGGAAAGCATCAAATCAAAGTCTGCCTGGGCACAGCTTGTTACGTTAAAGGAGCAGATAGGGTGCTTGACAGGTTGAAGGAAGAGCTCGGTGTGGATCTTGATGAACCAACCAAAGATGGGGATTTTTCCATTCATGCCGTAAGATGCCTTGGTGCTTGTAGTATGGCACCCGTCGTGCTTGTTGGCGAAAGGGATTTTTATGGAAAGGTAACACCAGATGAGGTCAGCAAAATTATTGAAAAATACAAGGAGGAATGAACCGTGGGTAAAATCAAGAGCCTTGAAGAACTCATGAAAATCAAGGAAAACACATTAAAAGATCTCAAAATGCGCGACACAGACAAGCGTGGCAAGATAGTCGTTGCAATGGGAACCTGCGGAATTGCCGCTGGCGCTAAGGAAACACTTAAAGCCATTGTCGATGTTCTGAACGAAAAGGGGATAGAAGATATAGCTGTGGTTCAATCCGGTTGTTTCGGCCTATGTGATGTAGAGCCCACGATAGAAGTACGAATTGGTGAAAATGAGCCAATCATTTACGGACATGTTACCCCCAATCAAGCTAAAAGAATCATTGAACAGCATGTTTTGGAGGGAAAAGTAGTCTCCGACCTCGTGGTTAAACGCGGAGAGCTTTGAGAAGAGGTGATTGTTGGTGCCTGCGGTTGAAAACACTATCGTTATCTGTGCTGGTGGTGCCTGTATCTCCGCTGGCGAGATAAGCGTTAAAGAATCTCTTGAAAGCACTTTGAAAGAATATGCCCTTGATGAAGTTGTCCAGGTAGTGGAAACAGGCTGTATGGGTGCTTGTGACCTCGGCCCTATTATGGTTATTTACCCAGAGGGCATATTTTATCAGAAACTCAACAGTGAAAACGTCAAAAAAATCGTTGAAGAACATCTTCTCAAGGGGCGTGTTGTAAAGGAATTCCTTTACACAGGGCCTGCTGGAGAGGTAAAAGAGAAACCCCAGGAAGAGTTACCTTTCTTCAAAAAACAGGTCAAAATTGCCACCAGAAACCTTGGTGTTGTAGATCCACTGTCCATTGAAGAGTACATTGCCAGAGATGGTTATTTTGCCCTTACAAAAGTTATAAAAGAGCTATCACCTGACAAAGTTATTGAAGAGCTTAAAAAGTCAGGACTCAGGGGCAGAGGGGGCGCTGGATTCCCCACCGGCCTTAAGTGGGAATTCGCTAAAAAAGCTGAAAGCAATGTTAAATATGTAATCTGTAATGCCGATGAAGGTGACCCGGGAGCATTTATGGACAGAGCCATACTTGAAGGAGATCCCCATACAGTTGTTGAAGCCATGACGATAGCCGCCTATACTATTGGCGCAACAAAAGGATTTATCTATGTTAGGGCAGAATATCCGCTCGCCATAGAACGTTTTTCACATGCATTGGAAACAGCAAGAGAATACGGTTTCCTCGGCAAAAACATACTTGGTACAGACTTTTCTTTTGATATAGAGGTAAGAATTGGCGCTGGAGCATTCGTCTGTGGTGAAGAAACAGCCCTAATTAACTCAATTGAAGGAAAACGCGGTATCCCGAGGGTAAAACCGCCTTATCCTGCACAGAAAGGGCTCTGGAACAAGCCAACGCTTATAAATAACGTTGAGACCTATGCCAATATACCCCCGATCATTCTTCACGGCGGTGATTGGTTCTCTCAGTTTGGTGTGGAAGGTTCCAGAGGTACAAAGGTCTTCGCGCTTGCAGGCAAAGTCAACAATACCGGGCTTGTAGAAGTACCAATGGGAATTACCTTGAGAGAATTGATTTATGAAATCGGTGGTGGCGTTCCCGGCGGGAAGAAGTTGAAAGCTGTTCAAACTGGCGGACCCAGTGGTGGCTGTATACCTGAAAAACACATAGATACTCCTATAACCTATGATACGCTAAAAGAGCTGGGAACTATTATAGGTTCTGGCGGAATGATAGTTATGGATGAAGACGACTGTATGGTTGATGTGGCTAAGTTTTTCCTTGAATTCACGGTTGAGGAATCCTGTGGACAATGTACACCTTGCCGTGATGGTACAAAAAGAATGCTCGAAATTCTTGAAAGGATAACCGATGGTGAAGGCACAGAGGAGGATCTCGAAAAACTAAAAGAACTCGGTGAACATATTATGAAAACCTCTCTGTGCGGTCTTGGACAAACTGCACCTCAACCGGTTTTATCAACGATGAGGTATTTTTGGGATGAATATGAAGCTCATGTCAAGGAAAAGCGTTGCCCCGCAAAGAAATGTAAAGAACTTACAAGAATAGTTATAGATAAGGAAAAATGTGTTGGGTGTACCGCATGTGCAAGAGTATGTCCTGTTGACGCAATTTCCGGAAGTGTCAGAAACCCACACGAAATAGATTCCGAAATATGTACTCGCTGTGGCAGTTGTCTGGAAGTCTGCCGCTTTGGTGCTATAAGCAAGGTATCACCATAAACAAACATTTTTCACGAGGCCTTTCACGGCCTCTTTTTGCTTAGAAATGCTGCAACTCCGCGGAAGGAGGAGAAATAGGATGTCGTTCGAGGAAGTGAAAAATACAGTTAAAAAGATCTATGAGCAAGTAAAATCTGAAAACCTTGAGGAAAGGGATAATCTCATAAATATTTTACATGCTATCCAGGAGCATTATGGAAACTATATTCCCCTTGAAGCCGCTGAAGTGTTAAAAGAACTTACAGGGAGACCCCTTTCTGAAATATACGAAGTATTGACTTTTTATACCATGTTTTCGACTGATAAAAGGGGAAAATACATCATCAGAGTTTGCAAAAGTTTGCCCTGTCATGTTACAGGCGGTGCAGCTGTTTTGAAATCGCTTAAAGATGTCCTGGGAATAGATTATGGTCAAACTACTGAGGATGGCCTTTTTACTCTTGAAGAAAGCAGCTGTCTTGGTCTCTGTGGGGTTTCTCCTGTGATGCTTATTAACGACGAGGCTTATGGAAACCTCACTCCAGAAAAAGTCAGAAAAATCATCGAAGAAATAAAAGAAAAGGAAAGAAGTGGTGTGAAATGAGAAAACCTATAACCATACTTGTTTCCATTGACTCAAACAGCATTCTCCTTGGTGCAAGGCACTTCAAAAATTACCTTATCAACAGGCTGGAGCATTACAACCTTACAGAACTTGTGGATGTCCTTGAAACAGGAAGCCTTGGAAGATATGACCAGGGTGTGCTGTTCCTTTTGTTACCAGACAACAAAATGTACGGCATTAAAGATACAAATGATATCGAACTCTTTGTAGAAGAACAGCTTTTAAAGGGAAGACCTGTGAAAGAATTGATTGTTGAAGAGATTCAGACTCCGAAATCAGTCGAAGCGAAAAAGGTTACCGAAGAAGAACGAATTGTATTGAAACGCGCTGGAAAAATCGACCCTAAAAATATCGAGGAGTATATCGCTTTTGACGGCTATCAAGGGTTCGCAAAAGCCTTGGAAATGAAACCCAGCGAAATTGTTAATGAACTCAAAGCCAGTGGACTTAGAGGTCGTGGAGGAGCAGGATTCCCTACGGGACTTAAATGGGAATTTACTATGAATGTAAATGCACCTGAAAAATTCATCATATGTAACGCAGATGAAGGTGAACCCGGTACATTTAAGGACCGACTGATAATGGAAGGCGACCCTCATTCTGTAATTGAAGGCATGCTCATCGCTGGCTACACTGTTGGAGCTAGCAAAGGATATGTCTATATCAGGGGAGAATATTTTGAATCTGTTGACAATCTACGCAACGCTATTGCTCAGGCTTATGAATACGGCTTACTCGGGGAAAATATACTCGATTCAGGCTTTAGTTTTGATCTCACTGTCAGGCTTGGTGCTGGCGCTTATGTGTGTGGTGAAGAAACCGCATTAATAGAATCTATTGAGGGAAAGTCCGGTAGACCTCGCCTGAAGCCACCATATCCACCCGTGAAAGGATTATTCCAGAAGCCAACCGTGGTAAATAACGTCGAGACTTTTGCAAGTGTACCCGCAATTGTGTTGAAAGGCGCTGAATGGTTTAAGAGTTTCGGAACCCCTTCATCTCCTGGCACAAAAGTGTTCTCACTATGTGGAAATCTCGTCAGAAGGGGGATTGTGGAAGCCCCCATGGGAACAACCGTAGCCGATCTCATTTTCAAATACGGTGGTGGAATTGAAGGCGGTAAAATGTTGAAGATGGTTCAAACTGGGGGTGCAGCGGGTACTTTTATTAAAGCCGACGAGATTAATATTCCTTTGGACTTTGATTCTTTCAAAAATCACGGGGCATCTTTGGGCTCCGGTGTGATTCTGGCCATCGACGATTCCCATTGTGCTGTTGATGTTGCTCTTAACCTCATGGAATTCTTCGCTCATGAATCCTGTGGAAAATGTACCCCATGCCGTGAGGGTACACGGTTAATTGTTAATATCCTGAGAGAGTTCAGCAAGGGTAGAGGTACTCTTGAAATGTTAGATAACCTATATGATATAGCTTACACCATGCAAAATTCCGCTTTTTGCGGGCTTGGACAATCTGTCCCCGTTCCACTTACTTCTATTCTTGACAGATTCAGGGACGAATTTGAAGCCCATATTGGTGCTGATACTTGTCCTGTGGGTGTTTGCAGGTTCGACAAAAAAAAGAAAAAAGCTAGAAAATAAAGTGAAAAAGCAGTTGAAGGGTCGGGGACATTCCCCGACTCTTTTCTTTGGTATAATCTTTCGTGAGTACTTTTATAAAATTAAGTCTATTAAGATTTACAGTGTATGAGGGGGATTATTGTGAATAAACGCAATTCTGACCTTCTGGTTTTTGCCCTGCTCCTGGCTTTGATTATTTCAATTCTAACCCTTATTGTTGTTTTCAATCCCTACACTTCTGCAAAGACAGTCAGAAAATTAGCTGTCCTGTATAACAAGGGCTTGAATTCAAATTACGCAGATTATTTGAATGATCCAGACTATACTTATCCTCAGGATGTTTTGAACGCTTACAGATTTTTCAAAGGAAGAGAGTTGTCAAATTTCCACGGTTTTTCGATTAACCATGTAGCCACAAATGTTTCGTTCGATATATACGGAGGAGGAGACGCTTCAATTGAAGCATTAGTCAGAGATTCCCATAAAAAAAGGAATCCCTTTTTGAAAGAGCGGATATCCAAAGCAATTGAGTTAGCTTCAGTAACCAAAATAGCGAACTTTGATCCTGAAAGGTTATCAGACGCTATTTACAAGGCAATTTCGGATTTTTCTTCAATCGTGCTTTCCATCACCGTGGGTGGTAGCAGTGTGACACTTGATCTCTCAAAAATTGAACCTGAAACAGTTCTTGCTATTTGTTTCAAAGAATCTGGCCTGAATCCTCTGGCTTTGGGCGAGGTAGCCGGCGAAACTTCCGAGTTCAAGTTTTCGCGCGGCCTGATGCAAATATATCAGAAAACCCTCTATACCCTTAATACCTGGCTTGCAAATGAAGGAATAAATATTTTGCCTGAGGAACTATGGAACATAAGGAACAACATTTTTCTGGGAATGGTTTATCTGACATACGCCAAAGAACAATTGATGAAAGGGGAATAGAATGGACAATTGGAAAATGGGGATAATCTATCAAATTTTCCCTGATAGGTTCAAAATAGGCTGCAACAACACCGTTTTCAAAAAGGCGAAATCCGGGCTTTATTCTCTTCCCGGTCAGGTTCCGGTAAATTGGTGCACCAAACCGAGAAGATCGAAAGATGGAAGCCATCAATACCTTTTTTGGGGTGGCGATCTCAGGGGCATTGTAGAAGAGCTGGATCATATTAAAAGCCTTGGAACAGGAATTATATATTTAACACCTATTTTCTTTGCCAGGTCGAACCACAAATACGATACCATTGACTATTTCCAGATTGACCCAGCTTTTGGAACATTAGAGGATTTCCGCTTACTATGCGATAAAGCCCACTCTATGGGTATCAAAGTAGTCCTCGATGGTGTTTTTAATCATGTGGGCGACGCTTCAAAGTGGTTTAACAAGCACAAAATCTTTGGAAAAGATATGGGTGCATATAACAAACCCGAATCGGAATTCCGGGATTTTTTTTATTTCAATGACAATGGCTACCGGGGTTGGATGAACGCAGAGACATTGCCTGAGCTGAACTTGGAGAACAAAAAGCTTCAGGAGATACTTTTTACAGGCGAGAACTCTGTGATCAAATACTGGCTAAAACAAGGTGCAGACGGTTGGCGGCTCGATTGCGCCTTTGATCTTGGGTATGAATTCAATCAGATGGTTGCAAATGAAGCGAGAAAAGTAAAAAAAGACGCGTTAATTATTGGAGAGGTTTGGAATTACCCTAAAGGTTGGAATGTTCATAGTGGTTTAGATGGCCTGATGAATTACTTTTTCAGAACCGTTATTTTCGATCTTTTGAGAGGAGATCTCAAACCTGCAATAGCTGCTGAAATAATCGAAAAAAGCGTGAAAGATTGCGGTATAGATTACTTAAACACTTGTTGGAACATTCTCTCTTCCCATGATGTTCCCAGGCTTTCATCGGAACTCAAAGATGAAAGGGATATTCAGCTCGCTATTGCCCTCCAATTCGCTTTACCAGGGGTTCCGATGATATACTACGGTGAAGAGTTGGAAATGATTGGTGGGGTTGACCCCGAAAATCGTGGCGCCATGGAATGGGAAAAAATCAACGAACGTCCATCACGGCTTGAATTTTATACAAAGATGGGAAAAATCTGGAATGATCATAAAGCCATAAGGGAAGGGAATTTTGAGATTCAACAAACTTCAAATGTTGAACTGTTTGCTTTCAAGAGAAGCACTGATTTAATTGATGAATTGATGGTTATTATTTTCAACTTTACTGAAAAAGAGCAATTTACCAGCGTGTATATAAATGAGGGACTGCTTATGAACGGCACGCCGATGATCGACATTATCTCAAACGAAAGATTCAATACATTCACCGGTAAATTGGAGGTAAAAGTGCCTGGGCGAAGTTTTCTCATTTTAACTCCGGAAATCTCCAGAACCCGGGAATTTTACACACCTTATAAGAGGGTTTGAATGAAGCATCCTAAGAAAGCAGTAGCAACGCTTTTTTTGGCAGCCACTTCCATTATGTGGGGGATTTCATATCTTTTTACAAAGGTGGCAGTTCAAAGTTTGCCACCTATGCTGCTTGCCGTGATGAGATTTTTAATCGCTCTGGCAATCCTCTACCCTTTATCACTTAAAGAGGGTAAAAAGCTCAAATTCAGAGTTTCAACGATGATGGCGGGGATTTTCGGTGTCACATTTTACTTTCTTTTTGAGAATTACGGGCTAAAATATACCAGCCCCTCTGACGCATCTATCATCGTATCAGCCGCACCAATTCTCACGCTGATTTTTTATGATGTGCTTCATAAAAAATTCGATTTTTTTGAATATATTGGAACGATTATCGCCTTTATCGGAGTAGTTCTCATAATTTACAATGGTAAATTTTCGGAGAGTTCATCGGTATTGGGTAACTTTCTGGCTTTTGGGGCTGCTGTTTCCTGGACCGGTTACACTTTTTTCTTTGATAAAGCACGAGACTCTTCATTAACCGCTAATATCGAAGTGATGTTCTGGGGAGTCGTGTTTAGCTTGCCCTTTGCAACTTATGAGCTTTTCATAGGCGCCAACAGCATTCACTTTTCTCCAGCTGCAGTTAGCGGCGTCTTGTATTTAGGCATTTTCGCATCTGCATTGGGATATTTTTTATGGGGTAAGGGAATTCATCTTTGGGGAGGAAAAGCCGCAACTCTATGGGTTTATACTATACCAATCTTTACAATCATGGGTGATATTCTTGTTCTACACTACAAACCGGGGCCCTTGTTTATCATCGGGACACTCGCTGTAAGTTTAGGGATGATCACTGTTATTCTGCGCCAATTATAGCACCTTCAAGATTGAGTAAATACTTTTTCCAGTCAAGGCCCCCTGTGTAGCCACCAAGCCCTTTTTTCGCTACAACTCTGTGGCAGGGTAAAAGAATAGGCAGAGGATTTCTCCCCATAGCTTGCCCAATAGCTCTCGCAGCACCCGGTTTTCCAAATCTTTCAGCAACTTGTTTGTAGGTAAGATAACTACCATAAGGTATGCTTTTGATAAACTCAAGCACCTTTAATGAAAATTCCGGCAATTCAAGCGAATAGGGTAAATCAAATTCCTTCCTTTTCCCAGAAAAATACTCTATGAATTGATCTGTAAAAGGGCTCAATTTCTCTTCTGGAGAAGTCTTTTTAAAAAGTTTTACTGAAATGAGCTTTCCATTTTCTACTGTAAGCATTACCGAACCTAATGGAACATTAATTATTCCTATTTTCATTGT
>Ga0209834_10000783_pt1 | contig 18706 bp, 9 predicted proteins | sample Mar14236cmmetaG_FD_184134 | JGI IMG/M metagenome (GOLD analysis project Ga0209834, IMG submission 184134) | Marine hydrothermal vent microbial communities from Guaymas Basin, Gulf of California to study Microbial Dark Matter (Phase II) - Marker... ...
TGGGCAGGATTATTCCTTTGCTCATTATTCGTTTGTATATAAGGCGATTCCAGATATATATAGCTGAGATTGCTTCGCCGCCCTCACTGCGTTCAGGCTCCTCGCAATGACAGGGAAAGGGGATGTCCCCTCTCGGGATTTTGCGAAGCACCTTGTAAGGGTTAATCCCTCCTTGCTTCCAGCCTGGATTTATTATTCAGATTACTGTCCATTATCATTCCCGGGCGCCGGCCTTGATCCAATCCTCGATCAGGGATCGCTCCTGGGTTGTGAATTGGGCAAAATGGGATCCCGTCCCTGATGTTTTGATCAGCACCAAACTTGCTGCAGGGTCACCTGGTATGACCACAGAACCATTCTCATTCCCGGCTATCAACCTTTCAAAGCTGCTGAAGTTCAAATTCGCCTGGGAACTATCTCCGTGGCAGATCCCGCAGCGGGATAATAAGATTTCGCCTACTTGATCCGTATAGCTAAGATCCTGAGGGTCCTGAGGGATTTCCTGTGGTAGTGTCGTTGGTTGCGGAGTGGGCAGCAGGGCAAGGATAGTTTCCCGCAAAGCAGGGGCATCAAAACCGGCAAATTCCCATTCAATCCCATGGCAGGCGCTGTTGGAGCAGAAAGAGGTATTGCTGGTTCCGCCGGGATCAGACAGGGTGTGGCAGCTGCTGCAGGAAGGCTCATAAACCAGGTGGTGGAGTGCGATCCAATTGGTATTGAGGTGGTTTTGGGGTTCCGGACCTGTACTGATCTCGATCTCGGTCAGAAAATCTCCCGCTTCTGCGACTACCGGAATAGCATGGCAGAGATTGCACTCCAGACGGATGGCTTCACCCTCTTCGGATAAATGTGATCCATCATGGCACCGGAAACAACCGGGTGAATTCTGATGACCGTTATTATCGGGATGGGATGACCAGTCGGATTTTTGATCTGGATATACGGTATTACCATAGGATGTTTTCAATTCCTCGATTGCCTGGGTGATATTGTCCCTGTTTTCTGCATAGTATCCCGGATATTTTTGTTCGTAATAGTAATCCAGCAGATCAAAGGAAGCCAGTGCCGTTCCCATACTGGTATATTCCTTGTAATATGTTTTTAGGGCGATATCCCGGATCTCAGGTATATCGGATGATATCAAACCTCTCTGCAGTAATTGATCGATCGTGTCCTCAGGGTAGGACACCAGGTGGGTGATCCGGTTATGACAGGTAATACAATCCATTTCTTTTAAATCTTCTTCGTTAATTTCGGAAACGTCAAAATCACTCGTGATATTAACATATTCGACCCTGGTTCCATCCTCCCCATCGACCCGAATATAGGGGATTTCTTGCTCTTCCTTGTCGAGGGCAAGGAAGGAGACCGGGTTCTCAATATGCCAGTGGATGCCTTGGCCCAGGCCAGTCCTTTCACTACCGCCGCCAGTTTTTAAGATCAGATAAGTTGTATAACTAGAATTTTCTATGTCATTCCTGAATTGGACGTTTTTCCGTAAGCTGTCATCAGAGAATTTTTCAGGAAAATGGCATAACTCACAGGTTTCCCTGGCAGGGCGCATGTGTTTGATCTGAATGGGATATTCGTAGGTTTTAAAGACTGAAGCAAAAACATGTTTCAGATCCCCGGCTTTGCGGGTAATGCGTTCTGTGATGAATCCCTCACCGATGTGGCAGTCCACACAATCTACCCGGGCATGTGGAGAAGCCAGGTAGGAGGTAAATTCCGGGGGCATGGTATGGCAGGCCTGGCCGCAGAACTCCGGCGAGTTGGTGTAGTCCCAGGTGTATGCACCGCCCCACAGGGCCAGGATGCTCAAGATGCCCAGAAAGATATAAGGTGCCAATCTGAGCCAGAGAGATGTTCCTTCGGGAGGGAAAAAAAAGCTTCTTATGCGCTGCAGAAGTTGCTTCATAAAAATTTCCTCATGATTAAAATAGAGTAGGATGTGCCTAGATTGTAACATGATACATAGTGGCATGTTACAGACTATATGTAGTTTCATTTAGTAGCGAGTTATTTCGTAAATATAGTAGTAATTAAGCTATTCAGAGTCACTAAATTTTTCAGTTTTCCCTCTAGGTAGTGTTATAATTTTCAAGATCACCAATTTTCTATCGAAGGTATTTCATGAAACTGAATCGGGGCATAACAGCACATCGGAATCATTTCCGGTGGGTGAATTTGATCTATTTCGTAACCACGATCGCTCTGGCTGTGATTTTGATCTTTCCCAAGATAGCAGAAGCAAAGCCGCTTGCGGCTGCAAATGCCTCAGTTTCTCTGGGAATTCCCTCCTCGGTAATGATCGGGGAGGATTTTAGTTTAACGGTAGGTTTTGAAAATACAGGTACTGACCCTGGTTATGGCCCATTTATCGACCTTATTTTCCCCTATACAGGTCAGGATGGTGATGATGGAATCGAATATTATTCATCTAGTTATTTAAGTTCAGCGCTGGAAGATGATATCCAGTTCTTTCCTGATGATGGTGGTGGATCAGGATGTGTCAGTCATCCCTGGTTGAGAGATGTCACTGGAAGCTATGTTGATGTATGCGGCTATGCGGGTGACCAATTTGTTTCCATCAAACTGCCCTTTGGATCTTATGTTCCAGGGCAGCCCCGTTTGGATATCAATGTAAACGCGCATTTAAGTAACCTGGCAGATCTGACACCAAATTTATTGATCTATGCCCGCGGTGGCTATATGTTTGGTGATACTCCTGAGGATGACTGGTGCTGCGGTGACACTCCCTATGCTGTGCCTAATGGCACCGACAGCACAACCTGGCCGGACACACCAGTTACCCCCCAGGTGATGACTTTTGGAAAGGCATACGCGGGCCCTGGCAATACAAATGATGAAACCTCAACTGGCCCCAACTTCCCCCGCCAGTACACCTTGACCGTAGATATTGCTAATGGTCAAACCCTGAACAATATCCTGGTTCAAGATCAACTGCCTGATAACGTTCAATTCATTGGCATCGATGCTGGTTCCACAACAATTGGCTGTATTGCGACTACAACCCCCAGCATTGCTGATCCAGGGGGAACTCTGGAAGTGGACTGTGGAACTAAATCCGGAACAGTGGTCGTTGTCTATGATTTTTATATCCCCGAATTATATGACTTGCCGAATCCACCAGATGATGATGCGGACTTCGATGATCCTGTGATTGATCCTGACTCTGGTGATGATGTAACATCCAGCAACATTGCCTGGGTGGATGCCTCCTGGACACCTTTTGACGGAAGGGACCCGCTCACGCCAATCTCCTCCAATGCTGCCTGCCCCACCTGTACACCTCTCCATGATCTGGAGGATAAATCCATCGCGATCCAAAAGAGTGTGGCTGTGTTCAGCGGAGGGGTAGGGCCCGGAAACGATCCGGCTCCCGGTGCGGTGCTGGAATATACCATTATTTTCCAAATCTCGGATTATTTCACGTTCGATGATCTGATTTTGATAGACACGATCTCAGACGGCCAGCATGTTCTTGATGCCGCTGCCTTTATTCCAACGTTGTCAATAAATGGAAATCCATCAAATTACTCCAGTGATTTTATATCCGCAAACTTCGACGTGGTTTGTGACTATACAGTGGACCTATTGGACCCCGCTAGAGATGGATCTGAATGTGATGCTTTTACAACTCCACCCCCAGTGCATTCCGGTGGAACTACTTTGACCTTCAATGTTTCTGATCAGCTTGGTGGAAATGGACGAATGGTTGGGGGATGTGTAAATCCAGGCGGGGGAATGTTCACTCCCTGTGATTTCAACCCGCTAGGAGATTCAGGGGCCGGACCCACAACGGCCACGATCGTCTTCAGGACCGTGGTCCTGGATCAATTCGTTAATACTTTCCCATCCGGAGATCGGAGTGTTGATCAGGGTGATGTTTTTAGCGACACCGTGGATGTCTCCGGTGACATTCTGGATAATAGTACCTGGACATTGGTCGGATCTGAAAGCGATGATGCTGAAGCCATCGAATCAATCGGTCGTGAAAGCTTGGCTAAAAAGATCTACGCGATCAACGATGAAACCAATTCGGCGCTTTGGGAAAGGGACGGACTGGGCCGGGTGCGGATCAAACCCGGTGATAAAGTTACCTATGAACTTGAATATGGTCTGTTAACTTCAGATGTGGAAGAATTAACTTTTGACGATTTTTTCCCACTGCCAGTATTTGATGTTACAGACCCCGATGATGATGGGGCAGCAGGACCAGCCTGGTCATTTTCTGCTGCGGGAGGCATTCCCTCTCCGGGTGTCGTAACCCTGAGATTGCCAGGGGATACTTTTTACCAATATATGACGGATGGATTAAGTGGGGGAACGGGAACGTTATCGGGATCTACCAATAATAATCCACCGACCCAGGCGCCTGTGATTGTTGCCAACGGTCCAGAAAATAAGATCAATATCTATTATGCTGACTATGATGATACCCGCAACCTCTCCACTACGGTGGATCTGCTTTTCTCGCTAATCGTTTCCGATGATCCTTTTGCTGATGGACTGTTCCTGACAAATATGGCTCATGCTTTTGAGGGCAGCACCAATGCTGGAACAAGCTCATCAGATGCGATCATCCAGTTTGTGATTGCTGAACCAGTCTTGACTTCAACTAAGGGCGTGGTTTGGACCAGCAATAACAATCCAATTGCTGTATTTGACCCGATCCAGATCGCACCCGCAGGTGTCAATTTCCTCGATCCGACCAACTCGCCCCGCTGGACTGGATTAGTCAATTCCACAGGATTGGCTAACAATCCGATTGATAGCAATCTCAGCGGTGTTGACGCAGGAGATATTGTTACCTTTGCGATCGTGGTTGAAAATCAGGGCTCCAGTTTACAGGGAGCATTTGATATCCAGTTAAGGGACCTGATTGATACAGGTTATTACCTCGTTCCCACTATTGGTGCTGACCTTAACCTGCAAGTATATTATGGTGATCGAAGTGGTCCGATCGGGTATAAATCTGTTGAATTGAGCGGCGGTACGCCTGTATGTACATCCAGTTCAGACCCCGACTGCGGGTTGGAATTATTCCAAGAGGGAATCGAATTTATTGATCCAGCGGAATCAAATCCCTTATTAGGGGGTATTTGTTCTGCCCATGATCCGAATCTTGGCAACAATATCATCCTGGTGACCTATGATCTGGTTCTACGATCGGATGTGATTCCGGGCCAGGCAATTAACACAGCAACTGTTTTTAATTTTGCCGGGACCGAGGGCGGTCCAGACCATCTTGAGTTCGTGGATGATCTAGAGGATGATGCCACCGTCGATGTTGTCGGTGATCTAGAGAAGACCCTGGAAAACACTGAAATCATAACCGCTGGCATCAACGAGTTTGGAGAAGTGGTCATCGGTGAATTGGTGACATATAAATTATCTGCCGTTGTCCCTGAGGGAAATGTGCCTGCAGCTCGCCTGGTTGACCATCTCGATGGAGGACTGGCGTTTGTCTCCTGTGATTTGGTTGTTGTGACATCTGATGGAGGCCTTACAACTGATTTGGCCCTGGCTGATTTCAGCGGCGTTTGTGCGGAGACTGAAGCCACCGGTGTCAGCAACGCCGGACAAGATATCACTTTTGACCTGGGCAATATCACCAATGCTGATCGGGATGATAATCTCGAAAGAATCGACATAACCTACCAGGTAGTTGTCCTGAATCAATCCAGCAATCAGGGTGGGGCGACCACCTTGCTCGATAATGCTGCTGAATTCCAGATGAATCCGGGTTCCGGCTATATTACTCTGGCAACAGCAGATGCTGATGATGTGACTGTTATTGAGCCAATCCTTAGCGTAGCAAAAAGTTCGATTCCGGTTATTGGAGATTACGGGGATACGATTTCTTTCACGATCGATTTGTCTCATGATGGTACGAGTGAAACAACCGCTTATGATGTAGTTCTGACTGATACCATTCCCGCTGATATGACTTACGTGGGAGGTACATTGGTATGTACTCCAGCAGGAGGTTTGGCTCCACCAGACACTTGCACAGAAAGTGGAGGAATAATAACCGTGGATTGGCTGAACGCTGCTAATCCATTTGCAGAAGGACATACAGCGACGATCACTTTTGACGTTACATTAGATCTGTCAGTTACACCGGGTGCAGTGATCACCAATAATGCGGATTTGGCCTGGACAAGCCTGTCGGGCGATCAATTCAGTGTCCCTCGTTCAACCTACAATGCACTTGCAGTTGAAAGAACAGGTGATGTTACCGGACCAGGCACGACTGCCAATGACTACCTGGTGAGTGATGGCGCGGATGTGACTATTTTTAGTCCGGGAGTGGATAAACAGATCACTGGGACCAATCAAACATTCACGGCTAATAATGATGTAACTATCGGAGAGCAGGTCAGTTATCGCTCCAGTTTTATCATTCCTGAAGGGACCTCCACTGCAGCCGTGCTGGTGGATACCCTGGATCAAGGATTGGCTTTCCTTTCCTGCGATTCTGTAACTGTAATTGGGTCATTAGCGACAACCGGTGCCTTTGATTGCAGTTCAGTGACTTTTTCAAATGTAGGTGCAGGTCAGGTCAACGAGGGCCGGCGTATGACCCTGGACCTGGGCGTGGTGACCAACACAGATACCAATAATGCCACAGATGAATCGATCACTGTGGAATATACGGTTGTTGTGATTAACGGGGGAAGCAATGATCGGGGTGATTCACGCAATAATGCCGCCAGCTGGAACTGGTCTGGCGGCTCAAGATCAGATTCTGCCGATAATGTCACAATTGTCGAACCCGGTTTTGTAGTCACAAAAACCGCCAGCCCCATCACTGGAGATTACGCTGACCTGATCGATTTCACCATTAATTTGACGCCCAGCGGTGCCAGTAATGTCAATGCCTATGAGGTGGTGTTAACGGACATCATTCCTGCCGACATGACCTATGTGACCGCAAGCCTGGTCTGCACTCCGTTAGGAGGCCTGGCAGTGCCGGATATCTGCAATGAAAGCGGCGGCACAATAACAGTTGAATGGCTGGGTGCTGGTAAACCCTTTGAGACCGGCCACTCGGCAACCATTGCCTTTCAGGCAACCCTGGATCTCGCAGTTTCTCCAGGAGAGGTAATAACAAATAGCGCTAATTTAGTCTGGACCAGTTTGCCAGGTGGAATTTCTTCAGCCCAGTCGATTTATAACCCGCTCTCTGTTGAGCGAACCGGGGACATAACCGATGTCGGCGGGGTTGATAATGATTATCGTGCCAGTGGTAATGCAGATGTGACCATTTTCAGACCCACCGGGTCAAAAGATGTGATCAGCACAAATCAGGCTTTCACAATTCTTAACAATGTAGCCATCGGTGAACAGATCACTTACCAGGCAGACTTTATCATCCCGGAGGGCACTTCAACTACAGCTCATCTTGTTGATACCCTGGATGCAGGCCTGGCCTTTGTTTCTTGTGATAGTGTGACTGTTATTGGTTCATTAACAACCACAACTGCATTTGATTGCAGTTCAGCAACATTTTCTGATTATCCTGATTCGACCGCTCCTAATCAAGGTCGGCAGATGGATATAGATCTTGGTGTGGTTGTTAATAATGATACGGATAATACAACAGATGAATCTATTTCAGTTGTTTATACCGTTGTCGTAATCAATGGCGGCAGTAATGATCGGGGGGATACACGGACAAACAGCGCTAGCTGGACCTGGGACAGTGACTCGACCACTGAGTCCGCTCCCAATCTAACGATCCAGGAACCAACCCTTGAGATCACCAAAACAGCTTCCGTGGCTTCCGGCGATGCCGGGGATCTTATAACATTTGATCTTCTGCTGCAGCACGCTGCTGGCAGCGATATTGACGCGTATGAAGTAGAGCTCACGGATCTGATTCCCGCCAAGATGACCTATGTAAGTGCAAGTTTATCCTGCACCCCGGCTGGGGGATTGGCATCTCCAACGACTTGTTTAGAAAGCGGAGGCACTATAACAGTTGCCTGGTCAGGAGCAGGTCAGCCTTTTGAAACCGGTCATTCGGCAACGATACAATTCAAGGTCACACTGGATGACACTGTCAATCCAACTGAGGTGATTACCAATACCGCAGATATGGAATGGACCAGTTTACCAACTGATATCGATACAGCACAATCCACTCTTAACTCCTTGTCTGTGGAACGGACCGGGGATACCGCAGACATTGGCGGCGCTGTTAACGATTATGCCGCTTCTGACTCAGATACCGTAACCGTACCTGATGTTATGGTTGCTAAAACAATTTCTCCAAGTGAATTCACAATCGGTGAAACTTTCACCTACGATCTGGTCATTACTTTACCGGAAGGCGTAACGCCGGATATGGTAGTCTACGATGATATTCCGGTTGGCTTGGAATTTGTAAGCTACAACCTGATCACAACAACAGCTGAAGCGGGCAGTTTATTAACAGCAATTTATGATGGGACATTCACGAACGCTTCGCCGACTGCGACAGTCTTGCCCAGTGGCGATCTGGAGTTGAATTTTGGTGACACAATCACCAATGAGGAATATCCCGACAGTGTTCCGACCAACAACCGCTTCCAGGTTCAGGTCGAAGTTCGGATGTTAAATATCATTGGGAACCAAAGTGGCGTTAGTCTAACCAATCGTGGTGAACTCCGATACTCGAGCGGTACAACCGCAACCGGAACTGTTGATGTCACTGTAATTGAACCTGTGCTGAGTTTGAATAAAACATCAACTGTAATTACACCAATCTCCGGGACGGCAACCCTCGGCGCAACAATTGAATATACCCTGGCCTTAAGCAATCCGAGTGCAAGCAGCTCGGCAACCGCTTATGATATGGTTTTGACGGATTCGATTCCCACTGGAATGACCTATGTATTGGGTTCAATCACTGCTCCAGCTGGATGGGTTGCGAATGATTCAGCTGCCCCTTTACTGACCTGGACTTCAATTTCAGGCACTGGCCTGGCTTTGGATGCAACTGCTTCCTTCACTTACCGAGTAACCATTGATAGTCCTGGTATGCCCAATGAACCCAGCCCGGGCCAGCTCCTTCAAAATGCAGTTAACCTGACCTGGACATCCCTGGATGGACCTTCAAGTGAGGAACGAGATGGAACAGATGGCCCAGGGGGAGTCTTAAACGACTATGCTAGCAGTACACAGGATGATATCTACGTTGAAAATATTGACCTGCGGATTGAAAAGGACGATAGGGGAGCGATCTTCAACGCAGGTGATACCTTAGTATACGATCTGAGTTATTTCAACGATGGCAGTATCGACGCCACCGGTGTGGTTATCACTGAAACAGTGCCGGTGGATACCACATTCGATTTAGGTGGCAGCAGTGGAGTCTGGAGCTGTGCAGACAACTCTCCAGCTGGAACAACCTGTACACAATCCTTGGGTACTGTCGCCCCAAGTTTGGGAGTCCCAACTGTAGTTCAATTTGCAGTAACGATCGACAATCCTCTCCCAGCTGCTGTAACCACGATTACAAATAATGTTTCTATTGCTGATGATGGATCTAATGGACCTGAACCCACCCCTGGAAACAACAGTGACTCTATTATAACTCCCAGCATTGGAGCAAACCCTGACTTAACAATCACTAAAGATGATGGTATTGAGATCGGTGCTCCGGGTACCCGTATGGTTTATAACCTGGTTTATGAAAACGTGGGTACCCAAGACGCCACCGGTGTGGTGATCACTGAAACTGTATCAACTGGAGTAACCTTTGATTTAGGGAACAGCACTCCTGGATGGGTGGTGCAAGGGACAGGTGTCCCTGGGGTCGATGGTGAAATTGCCGGTACAGTACTTGAGTTTGATGTTGGGAATGTTAATGTTGGGGACGCTCCAGTCACTGTCAATTTTGCTGTAATAGTTGACAATCCCTTAGCTCCTGGAATCACAGAAATAACAAATACTGCATCGATAGCTGATGATGGGAATAATGGTCCAGATCTCACTCCCGGTAATAACACCGATGACGATGTGGATGGTATAGCTTTTCATGAGAAGGATTTGGTCGCCCAGCTGCATGGCGTAACCACCCTGCCTGATGTTGCCATTGGGGAGATCCTGACTTACGAGGTTATCCTCACGGTTCCGCCCGGTTCGATGACTCACACCCATCTGGTCGATACAATTGACCTGGGCTTGGCTTTTGTTTCCTGCGAAAGCATCTCAGCTGGTAGTTTAACGACATCCATTGCGGCTGGTTTTGCTTCAATTTGTGCAAATCCTGTGGTGAACGACCTGCCAGGTATTAGCCCGGATAATGATGGCCGTCAGGTAGATTTCGATTTTGATGCCATTACAAATCCAAACGCTCCAGGGGGAGCAACTATTGATCTGGTAATTCGCTACCAGGTCGTTGTTCTGGACAGCCTGGGAAATCAGAGTGGTTCTACTCCGCTGCTGGTTAACGATGCAGAATGGGTCTGGGATTCCGGCGTTCTGACAGACCAAGCAGATGGTGTGAACATCCTGGAACCGGACATGACCATTTCGAAAGATGCTTTTCCGACCAGGCTCTATCCAGGGCAGCTTACAACGTTTACTCTGACTGTAGAACATACTCCGGGGAGTCAAACTTCAGCCTTCGATGTAGAAATTGAGGATATCATCCCCTCCGATTTGATCTTCCAATCAGCTGTGAATGTCAGCGGCCAGGCACCAACAGCTATCATCATTGCTGGTGATCCCACTATACTCATTCAGTGGGATGAGTTCCTGAATGATGGAACGAACTCCGTGATCGATATCGTGGTTCAGTTGGACCCAACATTCAGAAGGACTAAACAAAACCAGTTCATCACCAATGATGCTTCTCTATCCTGGACCAGCCTACCGGGAGATTTCTCCACGGCACAGTCTATCCATAATTCACTCTCGACGGAACGTTTCTATGATCCATTGAGCAATATCAATATCTATGGTGTTGGCGATGCTGCAAATATCAGGGTTCCAGCCCTGCCCGATACAGGCTTTGCACCCGGTACGGTTACAGATCTGCCGCTTCAGGTAGAAGGACAGGAATACGGCGATCTGGATGGCTTACGGATAGAAATCCCCGTATTAAGACAATCTGTGCCGATTGTAAGTGTTCCTCTTAATAATAATGGATGGGACCTGACCTGGCTCTGGAATCAGGCTGGTTGGTTGGAAGGGACGGCTTATCCATCCTGGTATGGCAACACAGTCATCACCGGCCATGCATATCTGCCCAGTGGTTATCCTGGTCCATTTGTCAACCTGGGGGATCTCTCCTGGGGGGATGAGATCATCCTGTATGCTCATGGATTAAAATTCACCTACCAGGTCAGATTTATGGAACTCGTAGCAGCGGATGATTACAGCATTCTGCAGCACAAGGACCAGGACTGGCTGACATTATTCACCTGTAAAGAATACAGTGATCTTATTGGTGGATATCTCTGGCGCCAGGCGGTTCAAGCTGTTCTTATCGATGTGGAACAGATAGATTAATAACAGAGGGACGGAGTCCTTTATAAGGACTTCGTCCCTTATTTTGTTCTAATTTTCTCCTGGATTTGACGGAATTTCCCTCTAAAATGCATTTTAAGGCTGTTTTAATGCCCTGGGAGGGGTTTTTTCATTTAAATGCACAGATTATGTAGCCTGAATAAGAAAAATGTTCCTGCGAGATATTGTTTCTAAGCAGTTTTTCAAGATTTCCAGGTATTTTTCAGTACCCTGATCCAATTCTGACTGCAGATCTTTTCCATTTCCTGGGAGCTAAATCCTGCTTCTCTCAATAATGAAACAAGTTTGGGGTATCCACTTACATTTCCCAGTTCAGAAGGTATTTCTGTTCCATCAAAATCTGATCCAAATGCAACGTGATCGACTCCGATCAAATCAGCAACATACCTTATATGGTCGATGATCTTTGAGATCGGCGCATTGTCTTTGGGCCTTTTACCGCCATCGAGATCGTTAACCGAGAAGATGATCCCAACAACGCCATCGCTAGCTCCAACCGTTTTCAGCTGATCATCAGTCAGATTCCTGGATTTGGGAATCAGGGAGCCGGCCGCGGTGTGGGTGGATACCAGTGGGTGGGAGGATAGATCCGCAACGTCCCAAAACCCTTTTTCATTCAAATGGGCCAGGTCGATCATCACGCCCAGATCATTACAGCTCTTTACCAGCTCTTTTCCTGCATCTGTCAATCCGGGACCAGTATCAGGACCAGAAGGATAGGCAAAGGGAACACCATGCCCGAATTTATTCGGCCGGCTCCAGGTGATTCCCAGAGAGCGCATACCTTTTTCATAGAAGAACGGCAGATTTTCAATATCTGGCTGGATGGGTTCAGCACCTTCCAGATGTAAAACGGCCGCCATGATGTTGTTCTTGATGCATTTATCCAGCTCTGAGGAGCTGGTCACAACCTGAAACTGACCAAGTGAATCTTCCTGGATCTTGAATAGCAGGTCGATCATCTGCAGGGCAGTTCGGTGGGCATAATCATAATCCAGGGCTGGCGGCAATTCTATACGATAACCCTCTTCACTGAGAATCATGCGGTCTTCACGGGACGGTGCCGAAGGTGAGTTTGATGTGTAGACTGCGAAGAAACCTCCCATAACCTCTGCCTGTAATGCTCGCGGAAAATCCAGGTGACCCGGATCGGATACCAGGAAGGCTTTTGTATTAAGCGGGTTCGGTGAACGGGTGATTTTATTGAGGATATCGTTGTGTCCGTCGAAGATTTTCATAGGAGTTCTCTTAAATGAGGAAACGGTTTCCAGCGAGGAAACCGTTTCCTAAATTGAATATTAGAAGGCATCGGATTCATCATCCGTGCGGTCAAATTCGATCAATTTGCCGGTGGTGGTGAATACTGTCCTTTCACAGATATTGGTCACTCGATCAGCAGCCCGTTCCAGGTTGTGGGCTACCCAGAGATGGAAAGTGGCCCGGTCGATGTTGTCCCTGTCATTGATCATCAATTCCAGAAGTTCCTGGTAGTCGAGATTGTATAAGACATCGATCTGGTCATCTTCCTTGGGGATCGACATACCTGCCTCTTCGTCAAGACTGACAAAGGCGCTGATCGCCCTGTGAAGCATATCTGCTGTCATTTCAGCCATTTTAGGGATATTGACAAGCTGCCGAAGAGGCGTGTGATCTCCCAGGCGCATGGCGATGCGGGCGATGCCCTTGGCATAATCTCCAATGCGTTCGAGTTCTCCAGCTATGTCGATAATTGAAGATAACCTGCGCAGGTCTGTTGCCATCGGCTGCTGAGTAGCGACGATGATCAAGGCCTGGCGTTCAAGTTCAAATCTCTTTTCGTTGATGGTCTTGTCACCTTCATAGATGGCTTTGGCGCTGGTGATATCCCGTTCAGCAAGTGCTGTTACGCTGCCAAGGATCGCCTGTTCAACAATGCTGGCCAATTCTATGATGGCATCGTTCAATTCCCTGATCTTGGTATCCAGTGTTTCTCTGGTATCTCTTGCCATAATTACTCTCTCTGAACCTCTGCAGGATTCTATTATTCGTTATGGTTCGTAAGCTAAAGTTATTCTTGATGAAAATTATCAATAAAATTCTGGAGTATTCTTCCAGTATACCTTATCCAAACCTGCCCTGAATATAATCCTGGGTCCGCTGTTCTTGAGGATTAGTAAACATCAGATCGCCGCTGCTCACTTCAATAACCTCGCCTTGCAGTAGAAATATTGCCTGGTCGGCGGTCCTGGCCGCTTGCTGAACTGAATGAGGAACAAGGATGATAGTATACTCCTTTTTCAAATCCTGAAGCGATTCTTCTACTTTACCTGTAGAGATCGGGTCCAGCCCTGATGTGGGCTCATCCAGCAGGACAACCTCAGGTTCTAGGGCAAGAACCCGGGCAAGGCAGACACGCTGCTGCTGTCCGCCAGAGAGAGCGATTGCTGGATCGTCCAGGCGGTCTTTCACCTCATCCCAGAGCGCTGCCTTTTTTAAACTGCTTTCGACTGCTTCTTGCAAGCGGTCCTTGTTAGTTTCTCCGGCGACTTCCAGGCCATAGGTTAAATTCTTCCGGATGGAGAGAGGCAAAACAACAGGTCTGGCGAAGACCATGCCCACCCTTCTGCGGAGCTGAATTACATCAAGCCCTGGATCAAGGAGTTCTTGATCATCCAGAAGGATGCTTCCTTTTTGATGTGTAAGATCTGTCAGATCGTTTAAACGATTCAGTGATCGCAAAAAACTTGATTTTCCGCCGCCTGCCGGGCCGAAGATCACAGATATCTGATTAGCTGGTATATCAAAGCTGATATCCCTGAGGGGTTGGACCCCATCAGAGTAAGTGAGTGTTAGATTTCGGATTGATATCTTGTTCATAATGATCCTGCTACCATTGCCGTTTGGCTCTGGCACGGGAGCGAATTGTAGTGGCGATAAGATTCATGCTGAGAACAAAAACCAGCAAGACCAGGGCAGTTCCATACTGGATCTTGATTGGCATGCCCGGCACCTGGGTGGAGATCACATAGAGGTGATAGGGCAGTGCCATGGTTGCGTCCAGGGGCGAATTGGGAAGACTCGGCAAGAAAAACGCTGCAACTGTAAATAGGATGGGGGCTGTTTCCCCAGCCGCTCTTTCCAATCCGAGGATCACACCGGTAAGGATTCCGGGCAGAGCCTGGGGAAGGACGATCTTTCTGATGGTCTGCCATTTTGTGGCTCCTAAAGACATGCTTACCGTTCGAAATGCTTGCGGAACTGCCCTTAGAGCTTCCTCGGTGGTGCTGATGATCACGGGTAGAGTCATGATCGACAGTGTCAAGGATCCAGCCAGGATACTTGTGCCAAATCCCAGGAAGAGGACAAAAAGACCCAGTCCGAAGAGGCCGTAAACAACCGATGGGATGCCAGCCAGGTTAATGATCGCGATCCGGATCAGCTGGGTGGCCCGGTTATCTGGCGCATATTCCGAGAGGTATATTGCAGAGCCGATACCGAGAGGGACCGCAAAGATTGCAGTGCCCAATGTCAGGTAAAAAGTACCAATGATCGCGGGAAGAATTCCTCCCTCACGCATGCCTTCACGGGGGAACCCGGTCAAAAATTCAAGATTGATAGCCGGAAACCCGAGGTATACGATATAGATAACTACCCCGATGATCGGGATGACTGTTAGAAATGTCATCAGGGTAAGAAGACTGAAACCAAGTCGTTGTTTGTGCTGCCGTGCTGATAGTTTCATAGTCATGACAAAATGCGTTCCTGGCTCTTTTTCTGGCGAAAAACTACAGCAGATGCTGCGACATTTACTGCCAGGGAGATCAGGAACAGGATAATTCCAATTAAAAATAGCACGTGATAGTGTGTGCTGCTGTTGGCCACCTCTCCCATTTCTGCTGCGATGGTTGCTGTCATAGTCCTGACCGGGGAGAACAGGTCTTTGAGACCTGTGGGCAGGATCGGGGCGTTTCCAGTCACCATCATGACAGTCATGGTTTCACCTATAGCCCGACCGATTCCCAGCATGACAGCGGTGAGCACACCCGAACGGGCCGCTGGCAGGGTCACCCGCCAGATGGTTTGCCACTCTGTTGCGCCGATAGCCAGGGAAGCATCCCGGTAGGATTTCGGCACTGCATCCAGGGCGTCCTCGGCCACTGTTACAACAGTAGGGATGGCAATGCCGCCCAGCAAGATCGCACCAGCAAATGCAGAAAGGCCGGTGGGTATATCCAGCCAGATCCGTAAATAAGGGGATAAGATCAACATACCCAGGAATCCGAGCACGACAGAGGGCAATCCACCCAGCACCTCTACCAGTGGTTTGAGGGTTTCCCTGAGCCAGCGGGGAGCGATCTCTGACAGATAAATGGCAGTTCCAACACCAAATGGCAGTGCGATCAAAGTTGCGCCTATAGTGATGATCAAAGTTCCGCCGATCAGGGGCAACACGCCGTAATAATCTTCGATCGGATACCAGCGAGACGAGAGGAGATTGGATAATTCAACTTCTCTCAATGCTGGAAAGCTCTCTAACAATAAAAAGAGAAAGATCATCCCGACAAACAGGATGGCTGAATATCCGGCAGCTTTGATCAAGGCGGTGATCAGAAACTCACGTATTGAGGATACAGTTTCTTTTCTGGTGATTTGTTTGGATTTCATATTATTTAGTAATTGGCACGAAACCTAACTCTGTGACGATTTCCTGGGCTTCTGATGAAAGGATCCAATCGAGATACTCTTTGATCACTCCCTCCGGTTCGCCATTAGTGTACATGTACAGATCCCGAGCGATGGGGTATTGATCGTTGTTGACTGTCATGGCGGACGGGAATATATAAGGTTTGCCATCCGCAAGAGCGACACCGATGACTTTCATATCATCATTTACATAACCGAGTCCATCGTAACCGATCGCATTCGGATTTTGCCTGATCTCTGCGCCAATACCTTCTGAGGAAGGCAGCAGCAATGTGTTCTGGGCGAAGAGGGTTTGATTATCTTTCTCTCCCAATCGAATCACTTCTTCCAGGAAATAGACATGGGTCCCAGAATTGGTTTCCCTGGATAGGCGCACGATCGGCCGGTCTTCACCGCCCACTTCTTTCCAATTATTGATGGCACCACTGTAGATAGCAGAAATTTGCTGAAGAGTCAGGTGCTCAATTGGGTTTTCCAAGTTGACAATGATTGCGATCGCATCGCGGGCAATCACAAACTCAACTGGATCGGATCCGTTTTCGAGGGCAGCATCCCTTTCTTCTTCTTTAATTCTCCTGGAGGCGTTAGCGAGGTCCACAGTGCCATTGATCAGGGCAGCTATGCCTGTGCCTGATCCTCCCCCAGTGACAGATAATTGAACGGTTGGATCGATCACCTGGTATTCCTCAGCCCAGGCGAGAGCGAGATTGACTATGGTGTCAGATCCTTTGTTTTCTATGATCTTGATTTGTTGAGATGGGTCTTGGGCAGAAATGCCGCGACCAGAACAACCTGCCAAAAGAATGATAAATGTTAAGACCAATAAACGTTTAATATTTTGCACATACAGATTATATTGTGAAAGGTGTCCCGGTACAAGGAAATCCATTCTGTTTACTCCAAATAAGGATTTTTTCTATAGTTGTGTGGAAAGATTGGTAGGAACCAATCCAGATACCAGACTGCAAATAGTATATAATTTTTTCTATGGTCGATAATCATATTACTTTTAAGATCAAGGATCTAAACTTTTATTATGGCTCTTCCCTGGCGCTCAGTCAGATCAACATGGATGTCAGGGCCCGTCAAGTTACAGCATTGATTGGTCCTTCCGGTTGTGGCAAGTCCACATTTTTACGCTGCTTGAACCGGATGAATGACACCATACCTGGTACCCGCCTGGAAGGGCAGGTGATTTTGGAAGGAACCGATATTTACAGGGAGGACCAGGACATTGCCGAACTCCGCCAGAGAGTTGGCATGGTATTTCAAAAACCTAATCCATTCCCCAAGTCGGTTTTTGATAACGTGGCTTATGGACCACGTGTGCTGGGATTGGTGAAAGGAAAACCAGAACTCGTTGAGACCGTTGAAAAAAGCCTCAAGCGGGCAGCTCTCTGGGATGATGTCAAAGATGATTTGAATAATGATGCCTTCAGTCTATCGCTCGGTCAGCAGCAGAGGTTATGCATTGCCAGGGTGCTGGCAGTAGAGGCAGAAGTGATCTTGATGGATGAACCCTGTTCCGCTCTCGATCCGATCGATACGAGAAAAATTGAAGAGCTGATCCGGGAACTGAGGGAACGGTATACCATAGTGATCGTTACTCATAATATGCAGCAGGCTGCCAGGGTATCAGACCAAACTGGATTATTCTGGCTGGGGGAAATGATCGAGTTCAACCCGACGGATAAATTATTTACCAATCCAGACCATGAATTGACTGAATCCTACATCACCGGCCGGATGGGCTGATAGAAATATGCTCAATTAATGATCTTTCGTATAGTAATAAAAGAGTCTTTCCCGGACAGGAAAGGCTCTTTTTTGAAGGTTTTAACGAGGAATTACTCTAGCGTCGTAAAGCTGTGGATGGCACTTTCAAAAAGCGGTAGATTCTGTTCAAATAAATCCGCCGGAGTGGTGAAGACCACATTCCAGGCCATCTTTTCGTCCAGGATTACATAGATGACCTGCTTCCCGGGTCCCAGTTCTTCATCTTCAATATCCAGGATGACCCGTTCCATAGGGTATGGGACATTCCGGTATTCTTCTCTTGACTGGGGATTAAAAACCGCGTCTGTGTTTGAAAGGGCCTGGTTGAGCAGGTCTTCGGTTGTGGTGCCGGGTGTGATATTCACCGAGACCAGGATAATGGTGGACTTGGTGGCCTCTTCCAGGGCGATCAAAAAATCGATCTCAGGCATTTCGCCGAGATCGGGTGTTTCGAGGTCGGCTTCAGGTGTAACCCCCATTACCTCTCCCAGATCAAGGGCTAGTTCTGTAAACCCTTCCGCGAAAGCTTCCATCACACCAAACATCAGTTCTATGAAGATCCCGGCAAAATCCAGCACTTCGTAGGAAGGCGGGATGGATATGCTGGCAGTTTTTCCTTCCAATTTTTTCCAGCCTGTCCTATCGAGCGGATCAACTGGATAATCTGCCGCGACTGATGTCATGACCAATTCGATATGGT
>Ga0209834_10000786_pt1 | contig 18665 bp, 28 predicted proteins | sample Mar14236cmmetaG_FD_184134 | JGI IMG/M metagenome (GOLD analysis project Ga0209834, IMG submission 184134) | Marine hydrothermal vent microbial communities from Guaymas Basin, Gulf of California to study Microbial Dark Matter (Phase II) - Marker... ...
CATCCGCTCGCTCATCCACCACATGGGTCTGGCCCTAGGCGTTGGAGCTCACATGGCCGAGCTGAGGAGGACGAGGAGCGGTCCCTTCAAGGAGGACGAAACGCTGGTGACCCTTCACGACCTCGTTGACTACTACCACTTCTGGAAGGAGGACGGCATCGAGGAGTACTTCAGGAAGGCAATCCAGCCGATGGAGAAGGCAGTGGAGCACCTGCCAAAGGTATGGATAAGGGACTCTGCCGTCGCCGCCGTCACCCACGGCGCCGACCTGGCAGTCCCGGGAATAGTCAAGGTCCACAAGGGCATCAAGAAGGGCGACCTCGTTGCGATAATGACACTTAAGGACGAGCTCGTCGCACTCGGTAAGGCAACCATGACGGCCGGGGAGATGCTCCAGAAGAGCAAGGGAATAGCGGTCGACGTGGACAAGGTCTTCATGCCAAGGGAATGGTATCCGAAACTCTGGTAGCAGCCCTTGCTGACGCAAGCGCTGGCGGAAAGTGTTGTGCTTTTTTAATTTTTGCTGATTTCTGCTTGGGTTTACCTTTGACTTTGCTTTTTGTTGAGTGTTCCGCTTTTAAAACGGCGTCCGAAGGACGCCAATAATGACTCGGAACCGCTTTGGATTTTTTAATAAATGTAACCCCCTGTTTGAGAGTGCATCCTTATCAGGCACCTGCTATTGTTTTTGCTTCTTTGGAGGGGATAGCGTTCTTTTCGCCAGCCTTTCCTAAATACTGTTTTAAATCTCTACCCATCTTAAGCTGTTCTTATTTGTATTTACTACATAAACACATGATTGAATAATCTACCATAAAAAAATTTATATATAATAATTGCGAAGTTTTTTTGAAAACCCTTCTAGAGGTGATAAAGTGCGCCGAGTAGTTGTATTGTTGGTGTCTCTTTGGGTGGTGCTGAGTACCGCAGCAATGGGCATGGCATGGGGAGCAGGTCGGAGTATGGAAGAGGAATCCTCGGCAGAGATAGAAGAAACCCTAATAAGGGATCCAGTAGTCTGTGATCATGATTATGTCTCTAATGGTATTGGTACCGCCCACTTGACTCTTTGTGGAAAAGCCAGTCAGAGTAATCCACCCTGGCTTTATGCCATAAATGTTGATGCATGGACGACAGGTAGTTGCGGCATATACTATGTGTCTCTAGTACCCAGTAAGGCGTATCTCTACGTTGAAGTAACGGCATACTCTGATTGTGGAAAGTTAAATGCAATGATTAATTGGGTAGAGGGACATTAATTGGATGAAAAGGTGAGAACATGAGGCGGCCTACCTCCCTCTTTCTGTTTTTCCTTTTGATACTGTTGTCCCCACTAACATCCGCTCAGCCTTACTGGCTCAAAGAGGGCGTTTATTTTAAGTATGTGGCTGAAGGAGAGCATTCCGTGGCTATAACCCAGGATTCATCCACTTACAGGGGCTCCTACGGTGAGCTGTTCTGGAGGGTGGTGAAAGTTGAAAATGGCCTTGTCACCGTTGAGGCTGTTTTAAAAGCGGAGAACCTGACTGAAGAGCGCTATACTGAGCTCCCACACGAAGAAGCCCTCAAAAGATTAAATGAGCTAATCTCTCTTTACGAAGGAAAAGAGCCCTCAACAACTATGGGCTCCTGCAGGCTGTATCCCGTGGAAAACGAGACGTGGGGAAAGGGCATAGCAAGGATCTGCAACGAAACGGCTTCCATCGAATTCTCGAACTATACATATGCGGTTTTGGTTGAGCGAGATAAAGGTTTAGAGTTCATCAGAAGGGCCGTTCCAAAAATTGTGAGAAGGACAGTCTTTGAGATTGACCTGAGAGATAACGTCTTAGTCTACAATGGAACTCCTCTGGGAAAAAACCTTCTTTTTATACTCCCCGATAAAATTCCACGGGAAGGAGAGGTTCTGTCTAGTGTTCTTGGTCAGGAAGTGAAAGTTACGAAGAGCATAATCCTTAACGATACCGTAATTCATACACCTTTCAGGACATTCAAACCTCCCATACTGTTTATTCGGACAAATATGGTGGCCGGCAATGGGTGGCAAGGTATGAGCGGCATCTACTACGATATGTCGAGTGGAATTCTGGTGACGGGTTTTATGCCAGTATCACCGCTCTGGGAAGCTTTTGGGTTCTCATCGGTGGCCCTATTTGATGAAGACTCCAAAAGAAGCAGGGGAGAGATGGGAGGGTTTGGAATGGTTCTGGCAGACACAAACGCGGAGTTAGTCCTGACAAAACGTCTGACCGGGGTGGAAATCCCGAAGCTCTCTTTCATCGTCTTTATCCTTTCCGTGTTTCTGCTCGCCGTTTGTGGGGCGGTAAAAATCAGGAGGTGGGATGCATGAGAGCGCTCGTTAAGCATGAACTCCAGGAGCCCACTAAACTCTCAGTCCTCCTCCTTTTTAGCGTCCTTATCTCAGCCGCATATAAAGCATTTCTCATTGGTTACAGGAGTAGCTTCTCCTCCACTTATCCTCACTTCCACTTACACAGGGTTTTCGTGGAAATGGGCCACTCTAATATGACCTTTTACCTTTTTGCAACTCTTATGGCCTCATTTATTGTAGGAATATCCACGAGAACTGAGAGGGACACTGGAGTTGCACTGAGCATCTATGCCCTCCCGTATTCAAGGAAGGCCATTTTGACGGCCAAGTTCTTTTCGAATTTCCTCCTGATTTTTGTGTATTCTCTGGCACTTCATGTTGTTGTGTTTGTCCTTCACTTCTCCGGGACTCTTGAAGGTGTCTTGAAGGCCTTGCGTGAAGGTATTCCTTTTGTAATCATCTTCTACATCATCGTTACGTTCTATGTCGTGTCACTGTCATCTTTCGTCGCCATTTCATCTCCAAACACATACGTGGCAATCATGGTATCATTTTTGGCCCTGTATTTCCCTGTTCTGGCTAACATTAAATGGCTGATGCCAGCACTCACTGAATGGTGGGAAGCAGGGCTTAGCACCTATGCAACGTCCTTCAAGACCCTGATTTTTCTCTCCACCGTGCTTTTCATTGCCTATATCATCATAGGGGAGCGGAGGGATGTTAGATGAGGACTCTGAAATTCTTCCTTTCGTCAGTCTTAATCCTGATTTTTGTCTCCCTGCTATTCCAAGTGAGGTTTTCCACCGATGACCTCGTGTATCACTCAATCGGTATAGGGGGAAGTGAATACGGGGGCGTTTACTCCCCCTCCGCAGCCTCGGTTGAGGTGTCTCTGTCCTGCTCCAATAAAACTCAGGTATTTGTCAGGGACGTAGAAGAGAATATCCCCATTTATACCATAACGGTTTATGGGAGCGATTTAGTCCCTATGATCTTTCCACATCCCGGTCACTATGAGTTTTCTTTGAATTCCACCGAGACACACTGCTCAATAATTATAAAACCCATAGAGGTCGGGTTCCCTACTGAAAACTGGAACGCTCACTTTATTTTGGGCTCGTTAACTGCCCTTTCGCTGGCCTTCCTGATCTGGAGGGATGGACGATGATAATTGAAGCCAAAAACCTCCAGAAAAGGTTCGGCCCAATCGTAGCTCTCGATGATGTGAATATTAAAATCCCCAAGGGCCTAACCCTGCTCTTGGGGCCCAATGGGGGAGGGAAATCAACGTTCATGAAGCTTGCCCTGGGTCTTTACAAACCGACCAGGGGAGAGATAAAGCTCCTAGGAAGGAACCCGTGGAAAGACGCGAACGTACGAAAAAATGTGGGCGCCTCTTTTGATCCTCCCGCACTCCCAAAGTTTGTGAGCGGCAGGGAGTGGCTGTCTTTTCTTGCGGAGGGCAAAGGCGTTGATGCCGAAGAAGAGATAGCCAAAGTCTCTGAAATGTTCAATCTGGAAGCCTTCCTGAACAGGAGGATAGATAGGTACTCCTCAGGGATGCTCAAGCGTCTGAGCATAGCCCAGGCCTTTATCGGAGATCCCAGGGTGGTTTTTCTCGACGAACCTCTGGCCAACATAGACTTTGACAGTGTTGCGCAGATTGTCTCAGTTATCGCCCAAGAAAAGGAAAAAGGGACGAGCTTCGTGGTAATTTCCCATATATGGGAGCCCCTGCTGCCACTGGCGGATTACGCGGTGGTGCTAAGCGCGGGCAGGGTTTATCTAGCAGGAAGGGCGGGGGATGTGAAAGAAGGTTTGGAAAACCTATTTAAATCTAGCAATTTCTCTATTAGGCCTTTCTCGAAATCACCCGGTTCGGATCTTTAGTAGCAGCAGAAAAATCTGTGTGTAGTAAAATTCTTGATAACGATTAATTAAGGTGCTGTCTGAAGCGCTGGCATGAGGATGTGCTGAGGTGGTTCGGTTGAAGGGCTCTAGGGCGTTGTATTCTGCTCTTTTCCTCGTTTTTCTGTTGGTAGTGGGGGTGCCTACCACCTCTATTCTGGACGGATGGATAACGCGGGGGAACCCGAGATAAAGTTCAACGCCACTAATCTTAAGTCCCTCAGTTCAAACCTCACTCTCGTGTACAAGTCGCGCGAGTATTCCAAATGGGGGCTGGTTGAGAACTCTACGAGAGTTTTTACAGTAACTCGGGATGGGAACAGGACCATCATGGTTGAGGAATTCAAGACTGAGTGGTGGCAACCCAGCTACTCACTTTATGAGGGAACGGCTCGTGCTGAGATATTAGACTCAAACCCTGTTATTTACCAGCCGGACGGTTCCATCTTCGTTGAGGGGGACCGGGCTGAGGTCGAACTCTTTAGGGTTGGGTACCCATATTCTCCTGTATTCGAGCGGCTAAAGGCTGAAAAGGGCTACACCCTAAGGCTATGCTGTGCCAACCTTACGGTGGAGGACGTGAGGACTATAAACGGGAGAGAATGTATCATAGTGAAGGCGGAAACTAAGGATGCCACCCTCAAATTGCCATCGACGCTAAGACGCGCCTGCTCCTGTGGGATTACGGGGTTTCCAAAGACGTGGCGGGGTCATGGTGGGAGGACTGGCTGGTTTCTTCAGGGTGAGTACCCTCCACCTTTATAAACCCCTTTTCTTACCATCCCACATGAGCCACTACTACTCCGAGGAGCCGAACGTCCCGCTGAAGACGAAGACCATAGAGGTCTGCCTCAGAGGACAGTGCTTCAGGTTCATCACAGCGAGCGGAGTGTTCTCCTTCGGCAAGCTCGACCGGGGCACGGAGCTGCTCATAGAGAACATGGTGCTCGACAGGGACTGGCGCGTCCTTGACCTGGGTTGCGGCTACGGGGCAATAGGCATAGTCGCTTCCAGATTTGTGGACTACGTGGTAATGACAGATGTAAACAAAAGGGCAGTCAGCATAGCGAGGAAAAACTTAAAAATCAACGGCGTTAGAAACGCCGAGGTAAGATGGGGAAGCCTCTATGAGCCCGTTAGGGGCGAAAAGTTTGACACAATCATCACTAACCCCCCGGTGCACGCGGGGAAGGAGGTACTGAGGGAAATAGTTATAAATGCTCCCCTGCACCTCAACGATGGAGGCCTCCTGCAGCTGGTGATTAAGACGAAGCAGGGGGCAAAGTATATTAAGGCTCTAATGGATGACCACTTCAGTGAAGTGAGAGAGCTGGCGAAGGGGAGCGGCTACCGCGTGTATGCCGGGATCGCCTAGCCTGGGATGGCGCGGGCCTTGAGAGCCCGTGTCCGTATGGACACCGGGGTTCAAATCCCCGTCCCGGCGCCAAAATCCTCTTTGAAGGATTGAGATGGAGGTGTATTCGTAATGACGGACAACTTCAGACACATAGTCCGTGTAGCGGGAGTTGATCTAGACGGAAATAAGCAGCTGAGATGGGCCCTCACGGGCATCAGGGGTATAGGCATAAACTTCGCAACCATGGTGCTCAGGGTTGCAGGGATCGACCCGTACATGAAGACCGGTTACCTGACCGACGAGCAGGTCAAGAAGATTGAAGAGGTACTGGCTGACCCGGTTGGCCACGGAATCCCGGCTTGGGCAGTCAACAGGCCGAAGGACTACGAGACCGGTAAGGACATGCACCTTATCACCGCCAAGCTCGTCATGGCCTGGCGTGAGGACGTCAACAGGCTCAGGAGAATACGCGCTTACCGCGGTATAAGGCACGAGCTCGGCCTCCCGCTCCGCGGCCAGAGGACTAGGTCGAACTTCAGGCACGGCAGCACCCTCGGTGTGAGCAGAAGGAAGAAGTGAGGTGGTATAGATGGGAGACCCGAAGAGGCAGAGGAAGAAGTATGAGACTCCCTCTCACCCCTGGATTAAGGAGAGGCTCGACCGCGAGAGAGTCCTCATGAAGAAGTACGCCCTCAAGAACAAGAAGGAGCTCTGGCGCCACGAGACCCAGCTCAAGGAGTTCAGGCGTAGGGCCAGGCGCCTCCTCGCTGCCCGCGGTAAGCAGGCTGAGATCGAGAGGCAGCAGCTCCTCCAGAGGCTCAACAGGCTTGGCCTCCTTCCGGCCGATGCCGCTCTCGATGACGTTCTCTCCCTCACCGTTGAGGACGTCCTTGACAGGCGCCTCCAGACCCTCGTTTACAAGAAGGGTCTCGCTAGGACAATCAGGCAGGCCAGGCAGCTCATAGTTCACGGCCACATCGAGATAAACGGCCAGATAATACGCTCTCCGGGCTACCTCGTCCTTAAGGAGGAGGAAGACACCATTACCTACTCGAAGACCTCTCCTTTCGCTAAGGAGAACCACCCCGAGAGGATGGTTATTGAACAGGCTAACCAGGGTGAGGCCTCATGAGCGAGGAAGTTCAGCAGCAGGTTAACATTAAGAAGAAGGAGAAGTGGGGAGTCGCCCACATCTACTCCTCCTACAACAACACCATCATCCACATCACCGACCTCACCGGCGCTGAGACCGTCAGCAGGTGGAGCGGTGGTATGGTCGTCAAGGCCGACAGGGACGAGCCCTCCCCGTACGCGGCTATGATAGCCGCCAAGAGGGCCGCCGAGGAGGCCATGGAGAAGGGCTTCACCGGAGTCCACATCAAGGTCCGTGCCCCCGGTGGAAGCAAGAGCAAGAGCCCTGGACCGGGTGCCCAGGCAGCCATCCGTGCCCTCTCCAGGGCCGGCCTCAGGATCGGAAGGGTTGAGGACGTCACCCCGATTCCGCACGACGGTACCAGGCCGAAGGGCGGAAGAAGGGGCAGGCGCGTCTGATCCCCTACAACTTCTTTTTTGGTGATGCCAATGGAGCCAAAGTTTCAGATTCTTGAGAAAAGGGAGGACTCGATTAAGTTCCTCGTCGAGGGGATTGATGTTACCTTCGCCAACGCCCTGAGGAGGACCATCCTGGCGGACGTCCCGACCTTTGCTGTGGATGAGGTCGAGTTCTTTGAAAACGATTCCGCTCTCTTCGATGAGATAATCGCCCACAGGGTAGGTATGATACCGCTCACCACTCCCCACGAGAGATTCTCCCTTGACTCACTTGAACTTGATGACTACACTGTCACGCTCTCCCTTGAGGCAGAGGGTCCAGGAATGGTTTACTCCGGCGATCTTAAGAGCAGCGATGAGGGTGTGAAGCCCGCCAACCCCAACATCCCAATAGTCAAGCTTGCCGAGGGGCAGAGGCTCACGTTTAACGCCTACGCAAAACTCGGCCGCGGAAAGGACCACGCCAAGTGGCAGCCGGGCTTTGTTTACTACAAGTACCTCACGAAGGTTCACGTGAGCAAGGAAGTCCCCGACTGGAAGGAGCTCAAGGAGCTCGCCGAGAGGCGCGGCCTTCCGGTCGAAGAGACCAACGAGGAGCTCATCATCACCACCACAAAGGCATTCTACCTTCCGAGGAAGTTCGATGCCTACGTGGGAGAGAAGATCAGGGAAGAGGTAGTCCCCAACGCCTTTGTCTTCACCGTAGAGACCAATGGAGAGCTCCCTGTTGAGGAGCTTGTGACGATAGCCCTCAAAATCCTCATGAGGAAGAGCGATAGATTTATAAGCGAACTTCATAAATTAGCGTCCGACTGACGCGGGGGTAGCCGAGCCTGGCCAAAGGCGCGGGATTCAGGGTCCCGTCCCGTAGGGGTTCCGGGGTTCAAATCCCCGCCCCCGCACCAGTATTTACGCTCACCCCGTTGGACCTGTCGGTTTCCCACCTGCGAGAGAGTGTTAAGGAGGTATGCTCATGGTCAAGAGAACAGGCCCCACTGACATTAACCTGAGGAGGCTCATCCGCTACCTCAGAAAGAAGTCTAACGAAGAAGGAGTTAGGATATGGAAGGACATCGCCTGGCGCCTTGAGAAGCCCAGGAGGCAGAGGGCTGAGGTTAACATCAGCAGGATCAACCGCTACACCAAGGAGGGCGACACCGTTATCGTCCCCGGAAGCGTCCTCGGTGCAGGAAAGCTCGAGCACAAGGTCACCGTTGCTGCCTGGAAGTTCAGCGAGACGGCCAAGAAGAAGATAGTCGAGGCCGGTGGAGAGGTCCTCACGATTGAGGAGCTCATGGAGAGAAACCCGAAGGGTAGTGGAGTAATCATAATGGAGTGATGGGCCATGAGGATAATTAACGCTGAAGGACTCATACTTGGAAGGCTCGCCTCTAAGGTCGCCAAGATGCTCCTTGAGGGCGAGGAGGTCGTCATAGTTAACGCTGAAAAGGCCATCATCACTGGAAACCGCGAGGACATATTCGCCAAGTACAAGCAGAGGACCGGGCTCAGGACCAGGACCAACCCGAGGAAGGGCCCGTTCTACCCGAAGAGGAGCGATGAGATCGTCAGGAGAACCGTCAGGGGAATGCTCCCCTGGAAGACCGACCGCGGAAGGAAGGCCTTTAAGAGGCTCAAGGTCTACGTTGGCGTCCCGAAGGAGTTCGAGGGCAAGGAGCTTGAGACCATAAGCGAGGCCCACAGCTCGAGGATCGCAACCCCGAAGTACGTTACCGTTGGAGAGGTTGCCAAGTTCCTCGGTGGAAAGTTCTGAGGTGAGAGAAAATGAAGGTCATCCAGACTGCTGGTAAGAGGAAGACGGCCATCGCGAGGGCCACCATCAGGGAAGGAAAGGGTCGCGTCAGGATCAACCGCAAGCCGGTTGAGATAATCGAGCCGGAGATAGCGCGCTTCACCATCATGGAGCCGCTCGTCCTCGCCGGCGAGGAGATCGTCAGCAAGGTTGACATCGACGTCAAGGTCGAGGGCGGAGGCTTCATGGGCCAGGCCGAGGCGGCCAGGGTTGCCATAGCCAGGGCCCTCGTTGAGTGGACCAACGACGTTAACCTCAAGGACAAGTTCATGAAGTACGACAGGACCATGCTCGTCGGCGACAGCAGGAGAACCGAGATGCACAAGCCAAACCGCTCAACCAAGGGTCCGCGTGCCAAGAGGCAGAAGTCCTACCGCTGACCGCTTTCCTTTAATATTCCAAGAAGGTGATACGGGTGATAGTTCCCGTAAGGTGCTTCACGTGTGGGAAGGTCATAGGAGATAAATACTATGAGTTTAAGGCCCGTGTTGAGAAGGGCGAAGATCCCGAGAAGGTGCTCGACGAGCTCGGGATCGAGAGGTACTGCTGCAGGAGGACCCTCCTCAGCCACGTCGAGCTCATAGACAGCGCCATGAAGTACAGGGTGTATTAAAAACCGCACTTCTTGGGGGGCCGTGGGGTAGCTTGGTCTATCCTCCCGGCTTGGGGTGCCGGAGACCCGGGTTCAAATCCCGGCGGCCCCACCAAATGTTTGCAATGGATGCTTGATGTGTAATGTGGAAGGCAGGGGTGGTAGTCATGTTTAAGTATACTCGCTTTGAGAAGGCCCGTATCATCGGAGCAAGGGCCCTCCAGATAGCGATGGGTGCGCCCATACTCATCGACGTCCCGGAAGGAATCACGCCGCTCGACGCCGCGATGCTCGAGTTTGAGAAAGGAATAATTCCGCTCACCGTAATAAGGCCGAGCTGATGAGAGATGACCGTGATAGAGAACGTAATCGGCAGGGTTGCGGTGCTCAAAGGCGGCAAATACTCCGTTGAAGTAGACGTCGTGACGAGCTCTGGCTTTGGCCGCTTTGCCGCACCCGTGGATGAGAACCCGACCCTTTACATAGCCGAGGCCCACCGCGCCGTGAGCGAGGTTGACGAGATAATTGGGCCGGAGCTGATAGGCTTCGATGCCAGCGAGCAGGAGCTCGTGGACAGCTACCTCTGGGAGATAGACGGCACCGATAACTTCAGCCACATAGGGGCCAACACTGCACTGGCCGTCTCAATAGCGGTCGCCAAGGCTGCCGCGAGCGTCAAGAGGATGCCCCTCTACAACTACATCGGGGGAACGTTCACCACCGAGCTCCCGGTTCCAATCCTCGAGGTTGGAAGCGGTGAAGCCTTTGACTACTACGTCATGGTCAGGGACCTCATGGAGATAACCGACGTCGTTGACGCCGTCAACAAGGTCCTCGAATATGCGGAGGCGGGCACTGTGGAGGCCTTCTCAAAGGCCACCGAAAAGGCAACCGACGACCTCGGCCTTGACGTTGCACTCGGCCTCGTGCAGAAGGTCCCGATGGACATGGGAGAAGTGCTCTCCATAGTTGAGGACAACAACGTGGCCTACATAAAGCCCCTCGGCGACGAGGAGCTGTTCCTTGAGCTGATCGCTGGCACCCATGAGGTGTTCGTTGACGGCGAGCACATCTTCCGCGAGAAGGACATACTGGACAGGCGCTACTACAACGCCCTGTCGATAAAGCCGATAAACCTGGGCACGCTCACCGACTTATACAATCTCGTGAACGACGCGAAGTCGGAGAGAATAACTCCCATCCTCGCGGAGGCTCGCTACGAGTCCTCCGACGAGGCGCTGGCCCACGTTGCAGTGGGTCTTCGCTGCCCGGCGATGGTGCTCCGGAAGGACTCCATCGCCAAGCTGAACGAGCTGATTCGCATAGCAGAGGATTTAGGCGAAAGGGGTAGGATAATAACCTTTGAAGGATGAGGAGGTGTGAAGAATGGAGGAATATCTCGTTCCACTCGACCAGTACCTTGCTGCCGGTGTCCACATCGGAACCCAGCAGAAGACCCAGGACATGAGGAAGTTCATCTACCGCGTCAGGCAGGACGGTCTCTACGTGCTTGACGTCAGGAAGACCGACGAGAGGCTCCGCGTTGCCGGCAAGTTCCTCGCCAAGTTCGACCCCGAGAACATTCTCGCCGTCAGCGTCAGGCTCTACGGCCAGAAGCCGGTCAAGAAATTCGGCGACGTTACCGGCGTCCGCTCCATACCCGGCCGTTTCCTCCCTGGAACCATGACCAACCCGCAGGTCAAGAACTTCATGGAGCCGGACGTCCTCATCGTCACAGACCCGAGGGCCGACCACCAGGCCATGAAGGAGGCCATCGAGATTGGGATACCCATAGTGGCCCTCGTTGACACCGAGAACTTCCTCAGCTACGTTGACGTTGCGATCCCGACCAACAACAAGGGTAGGAAGGCCCTTGCGCTCATCTACTGGATCCTTGCGAGGGAAATACTCTACAACAGGAAGGAGATCGAGAGCAGGGAAGACTTCAAGGTTCCGGTTGAGGACTTCGAGATGAGGATTATCAGGACCTGAGGGGAAGGTTTTTAACGCCCCTCAATTTATACTCCCTCGCGCGGGGGTGCCCGAGCCTGGCCAAAGGGGGCGGACTTAAGATCCGCTGCCGTAGGGCTGCGCGGGTTCGAATCCCGTCCCCCGCACCAAAGCTTTAAAAGTTGAGGCGTGTAGGTGACGACGATTTAAGATCATGGGGTGATCACGATGGCGAGATTCCCAGAGGCAGAGGCCAGACTCTTTAGGAAGTACATATGCATGCGCTGCGGCGCTACTAACCCGTGGAAGGCCAAGAAGTGCAGGAAGTGCGGCTACAAGGGCCTTCGCCCGAAGGCAAAGGAGCCGCGCGGTGGAATGGGACGCTGAAGTCCCTACCCCAGCTTCTTATTTATACACTTCTCTATTCTATGCATTTATCAATAACCTCAGAAACGCAAAAATGGCAAAAATTATCTGGAGAACAGGTGCTCCTTTATGTGTTCTTGAGTTTTGCGACCATGTTCTCAAGAAAGGCTATCCCTTCCTCAAGAAGCTTTTCTCCCTGTGGGGTGAGCCTGTAGTACTTCCTTGACGGCTTTCCTGTCTGGCTCTCCTGCCACTCCGCGGTAACGTACCCCTCCTTCTCAAGCTTGTAAAGGACAACGTATGAGCTGACCGTTGCTGGCTCAAAATTAAACGCCTCTTTTATCCTCTCCTTCAGCTCGTAGGCGTACATTGGTCTCTCCCTGAGAAGACGGAGAATGTATAGCCAGAGTACTTCTTTGGTGATCTTGTTCTTGAGCCTTTCCATGGGCGTCGTCATGTTCTCACCCGACTTTTATCATCTGTAAATATTTTGACTTTGTTTAATTTAAACGTTTTGGGCAAAAACGTTTTATCCTTCCTCAATAGTAGTATAAGCGGTGGTGTGAATGGAGTTGGACCTAAGCGGCATGGTTGGAGACATAGGTGTCGGAGGGGTAGCGGGATTTCTGACAGGATTCGCCGTCAAAAAAGTCATGAAGCTGGCTATGGCCCTGGTGGGCGCCTACCTGCTCAGTCTCTTCTGGCTTCAGCAGAAGGGAGTAATAACGATCAACACCGACAAGCTCTTCAACCTTACGGGGGACATAACGACCCAGATAGCATCCCTTGGTCAGAAAGTCGTTGGAATCCTGCCCGGAACAGGTGCGTTCATAGCCGGCTTTTACCTGGGCTTCAGTAAAGGTTAAATTCTCTATTTCTGTCTTTTTGTCCATGAGCTACGAGCGTCGCGTTCTCCTAAGGCACTCCCTGGCATCAATAATCGCCCTGGGACTGACGGGTATTGGCAGATTTCTGTATAGCGTTTTTGTCTCCAGGAGGTTTGGTGTTGAAGAGCTCGGCAGGGCAAACTCCCTTATTTCGCAGGCCTTCTTTCTGGCGATTCCTCTGAGCTTCTTCGCGGTCGCCCTCGGGAAGTATGCGTCTGAGTTCCTTGGAAGCAACAGGGAGGATGCCATTCGTTCGATCACGCTTCCGTCTTTCCTCCTTCCGCTGGCAGGTCTTCTGCTGCTTCCATTCAACGCTTACCTATCTCTCCTGGCGACCTTTAGGGGGGTGCAGCTTACATTAAGGAGCTTCCTCTACGGCATCCACCGCGGTGAACACTACGCCTATTTGATAACAGTCGCCTTTTTGGGCTTTCTGGCGGGCTTTTTGGTGCGGGATGTCTTCGCACCCTACCTGTTCTTTCTCGGATCCATATCCGCTTTTGCCCTGGCCTATCTGGTGAAATTTGGTCTGATTGGAAGACCCAGGAAGCGTGAACTTGGGCTTCTCTTATCCTACTCCTCCTTTGCGTTCCTTGGGACGCTTTCGGGCGTGTTCCTCATCCAGGGGCCCTATTTCATGAGCGAATACCTCGCGGGGGCTGAGGTGGCAGGAAAAGTCTCCGCGGTTCTCTCCGCCGTGTTCCTGCTCACGTATCTCCCACAGGTGCTTCAGTCTGCGATAATGCCGCTATTTTCCTACAAGTACGGAAAGAATGAGAACGAGTACATCAAGTTGCTGGCCGAGAGGACTACGAGGCTTTTAATTCTGGTGACCGGCGCGGCAGTGTTTGTCCTTATGCTCCTCGGCAGGGAGGCACTATCCTTCTTTTTCAGCTTTGATGTGGGCCCCGCCTTCTATATTGCCCTGATGGCGGTGGAAGTTTACATTTCTTACAACCCGAGCATAGTTGCCCTCAACTCGACGGCCTACGTGAGAAAGGGAACGGCTGTTGCGCTCCTTGGTGCGGTTGTCGCTTTCCTCTCATGGCTTTATCTGATACCACTATCCGGTTCGGTAGGCGTTATGCTCGGCCTCCTCTGGGGGTACGGTGTTATACTCGTTGGCTCCGCTTATTACTCCCGCAAACTGCTTGGAATTTCCTGGGGGATATACACCCCCCTCATCGTTGCCCTGGCGCTACAATCGCTAGTCTTCCTCTCAAAAATTGCGCTCCTTGGAGGTTTCCTTGTTTTCTTGGCCTACGGAAGAAAAGATGTTAAAGAAGCGGTAGGCCTGTTCAGATTTTCCCGTGGTAGAGGATCCTGATGAGCTCCTCTGGGAGGCCTTCCTTTTTTATCCTCTCCTCCACGAGCTTCTTGTCGTAGTCCACCTCTATGAACTTGGTGTGGAGGGTATCGACGTCAACGAGGGCAAACGTTGCCTTGTGCTCCCTTCCGGGCGGGTAGCCTATGCTTCCCGGGCAGACAACCCTGCCGTATCTCGTCATGGCGTTCACGGGGTACTTTGGCGAGGCTACGAACAGTATCTCGTAGTCCTTGACGGGCCGCATTATGGCCTCATAGTAGCTCGTTGGCTGGTCGAGGAGAACCTGTCCCTCGAACGGGTTGAGCGGGCTTCCGTAGACGCCGAAGATGTCGTTCTTGCCAATCCTGTCCACGAGGTATATGGGCAGATCACGGATGAATTCCCTGCCCTCGTGACCGAGGGCTTCCCACGTGTACTTGAGGGCGGCTTTTATGTGCATGGGGACCTCGAGCCTATCGATGTAGTCCGGGCCCTCCGCGTGGGGGTCGCTGGCGGCTATAATCTGGTCGAACTCACCGCGGATGACCTTTACCGTGTTGTTCCTTATGAGGTCGTCGAGTGTGTCGAGAACCTCCTTCGGGTACGGGAAGAGGCCGATGATGTTTCCGAGGATGTAGTACTTTTCAATCTCATAGCCTTCCTCCTTGAGCTCTTCGATTCTCTCAAGGGCCTTGGCCAGTGCCGGGAGGTTGCCGTTTATGTTTGCCAGAACAGCCACGTGAACCATGGCAACCACCCCCGACTTTTTTCTTTTTCTTACCAAAATTAACTAAAAGTTAAAAAGATATTTAAAGGTTTCGGAAGGGGTCAGAGGAGGAAGCGCTTTTTCTTTCCCCGTCTTTTCTCGGAGTGCATACTCGCTATGTACATCAGAATGGCGTCCTCCATCATGCTCTCACCTCCATCAACTTTCTGTCTCACAAGGCTTGGAAGCGAACCAAATTGGGCTCACGTTTCTATGATTCGAGAGTTTACTGGGACTACTGGGGCAACATTAAATCTAGGATACTGTAAAACTCAAATAGTGGGGTAAATCCCGTTGAAAGATGGCATTCTAAAAGTGATGCAACAATCCAGTAAATCAATATCAGCAGAATTTTAAGTGCTGGCGGACCGGCGGGGATTTGAACCCCGGACCTGCGGCTTAGGAGGCCGCCGCCCTATCCTAGCTAGGCTACCGGTCCACTGCCCGCTATTCCCTCCAGGGGAAGAGTATTTAAACTTTACGGTCTATTATCTTCGGTGGTGAAGAGGTGGATGAACTTGACGTCAAGATATTGTCCCTGCTCCAGCAAAATGCTCGCCTGTCGTACCGCGAAATAGCGAGAGAGCTCAAGGTAGCCGTTGGGACAGTGTATAACCGCATCAAAAAGATGGAGGAGGAAGGTGTAATCCGGGGGTTTGCTCCGATCATTGACTACGAGAAGCTCGGCTTTGGGCTGACCGCGGTTATAGGCGTTAAGGCCAAGGGGAGACACATTCTGGATATAGAGCGTGAGATAGCCAAAAACGATAGGGTGATGCTGGTCTATGACATAACCGGCGAGTTCGATATCGTGGTCGTGGCAAAGTTCAGGGACAGGGCTGACATGAACCGCTTCGTTAAGTGGCTCCTCTCCCTTGAGGGAGTGGAAAAAACGAACACGAGCGTTGCGATGCAGGTGGTTAAGGAGGACACGAGGTTAAAGCTAACGGAGGACTAGAACCTCGTCCAGGAATCGCTTCGCAAAGTCGTCGAAGCTCTCAACCGGAAGGATGACTTCTTTTTCGTTAACTTTCCCTTCAAAAATCAGGGTTCTTGCAGTTATTTCCACTATCTTTTTGAAGTCGGGGTTTTCCGAGATGGTGTCTTTGAGAACCCTGGTGAATTCTGCTTCCTCTGCGTGCCGTACCACACCTTCTATGACCACTTCTTTTCCGCACTCCTCCTCGGTGCATATGAATTTAAAGGGGAGGCCGGGCTCGACCTCCACCGGAATCGTCAGGCCATCGGCGTTGTATATGAAAACTTTCATTTAGATCACTCCAGACGGATAAGGCTCTCAACGGGGATGTTGTACTCTTCGTTAAGGCGGTCTATTATGTCGCCGACGCTTATGAGGAAGAACATCCCCACGGGTTTTGCCCCTGCCTGCCGGCACATCTCCATCAATGCCCTCTGGGTTTCTCCACTCCTTAATACGTCGTCGACTATGAGGACGTTTTCACCCTTCTTGAGGGCCCACTGTGGGAGATACAGCGTCGTGACGCTTCCTGAAGCGCTGGGCACGTAGCTGACCTCGTAGAACTTCTCAACACCGACTTCCTTCTTCTTCTTGGCGTAGACGACGTCGACGTTCAGCTCCTTTGCCACGTGGACTCCGAGTGCTATTCCATCGGTCGCGGCAGTGAGGATTTTATCTACGTCCTTGTCCATGTACCTGCTCGCCACGTCCTCCGCGATGAGGCTCATCAGGGCCGTGTCGCTGAGGACGGGCATGTTGTCAAAGAACCCATACTCGTCGAATTTTATCCTCTTCCTGACCTCCTCCTCTATGTTGATGTACGGGAGGAGCAGGTTGAGGAGCTCCTTCGTTCTCTCGGCACTCGGCAGGACCTTCCCCCTTACGTACCTGTTCAGCACGGTGATGGGGAGGCCCGTTATCTTGGAGAGCTCCTCGTAGGTGTAGGTCTTCTTGAGCAGTCTGAGCACCCTGACCAGTCTCAGCTTCTCCTGCACTGACTTCAGCTGACTCATGCTATCACCTCCGGTGCCCAAAAATTAACAAGAAAATGTATAAATATGTTTCGGTCACTCAGAATGGTTCACAACTTTCTTGCGGTAATCCTCTATCACATCCCCGTATTCCCTGAGGAGGAACTCCTTCGTCACGGGCTCCCCCTCGGGATGGTTCAGGCCGGGACAGAACGGGTCCTCCTTGACGTAGACCTCCATCTCCGCGCCCTTCTTTATAAACACGAATGGGTACAGTCTGCACGCCAGGGGCCTGTGGCCGTATATCCTGCACCTTTTCGCCTCGGGGTCAAGGAAGACACAGCCCCCATCGAAGGGACGCTTTTTGAGAGCGTAGCTTAGGAACTTGTCCCCGCGGTAGAACATCTTATTGTAATCCACAAATTCCCAGGCATTGTATCCCAGTTCCTCTATCTTGCCTATATCCTCGTCCCGAATAGGTATCTCCAGCTCGTAGCAGCATTTTCCGCAGTTTTCGAGGCACTTAAATTTAAAGGAGGGGTCGTGCTTGACTTCCAGGGTCTTGAGGTCGATGGTGGCGACCCACCGCCTCTCCAACCCCTCACCCCCTGTAGGAGCTCGCTATCAGCGTCTCCGTCATTTCGATGTTCTTTACTTTCCTCAGTACCTCGTCGTGAAACCTGTCCAGCTCCTCTATGTTTTCGACCTCCACGCGGAGGATCAGGTCGTACTCCCCGTAGACTCTGTATATCTCTTTTATCTTTTCGTTGCTCCGGAGGGCCTCGTAGACCTTCTCCTCATTTCCGGGCTTAACAACAACAAGGACAAACGACTCTATCATATGCCGAACCCCCCGAAGTTAAACCTTTTGGCCATCTTGGCCAGCTTCCTCTTGTCCATGCTCTTGAACATCTTCTTCATCTGATTGTACTGGTTGAGGAGTTCCTTTACTTCAGAGGTGCTGGTTCCTGAGCCGCGGGCTATGCGTTTAATCCTTGAGTAGTTGATTATCTCGGGGTGCTCGAGCTCCTCCTCGGTCATGGAGTCCATGATAACCTTGTACCTCCGGAGCTTCTCCTCGCCCACCCTGACGGCGTCATCCGGCAGGGAGTAGCCCAGTCCCGGGATCATCTGGAGTATCTGCTTCAGCGGGCCCATCTTCTGCATCGCCTCGAGCTGGGCGTACATGTCCTTCAGGTTGAACTTGCCCTTGAGGAACTTCTCCAGGTCTTCCTCGCTGACGGCCTGCTGTTTCTGGAGCTCCTCGAGCTTCTCCAGGATTCCCTCGATGTCCCCCATTCCCAGGAGCCTTGAAACAAAGCGCTTCGGATCGAAGGCCTCGAGGTCGTCTATCTTCTCACCGACACCGATGAACTTTATGGGGGCGCCGGTCGCGGCGACGGCGGAGAGGGCGCCTCCACCCTTGGCCGAACCGTCGAGCTTGGTGACTATTATCGAGCCTATCGGCGTGGCTTCCTTAAACGCTATAGCCTGGTTGTACGCCTGCTGTCCTATGGTTCCGTCTATGACAAGTATGACCTCGTGGGGCTTTATGGCGTTGCTTATCTGCCTCATCTCCTCTATGAGGCCAGACTCTTCCTTGTGCCTTCCCGCAGAGTCCACGATGATGACGTCCACGTCCTTCTCTTTGAAGTGCTCGACGCCTTCGCGTGCGAGCTTGACAGCGTCCTTCTCGTCGGGGTCTCCGAAGACCTCTATTCCATACGGCTCGAGGAGCTGCTTGAGCTGGTAGTATGCTCCGGGCCTCCATGTGTCAGAACAGACGACTCCCACCTTGTAGCCTCTCTTCTGGAGGTGTCTCGCGAGTTTCGCCACGCTCGTGGTTTTACCTGAACCCTGAATACCGACGGTGAGCAGCACGGTGGG
>Ga0209834_10000787_pt1 | contig 18664 bp, 24 predicted proteins | sample Mar14236cmmetaG_FD_184134 | JGI IMG/M metagenome (GOLD analysis project Ga0209834, IMG submission 184134) | Marine hydrothermal vent microbial communities from Guaymas Basin, Gulf of California to study Microbial Dark Matter (Phase II) - Marker... ...
GTACTGACTCTTCACTTATCGTGCACGATCAAAATCAGACTCTGGGCGCTTATTGAGCAAGTCATCCGGCATCTGCAGGCTCACCTCCACCATGGAGGCCTTGACCAAATGGAGGATACCATCGTCTATTTGAATGCCTAACTCCTCTAGACTTCCAGTAATACCTGCGCGCTCCACAGCCCCACCTTGGTTGATCGCCCTGGCTAGAAATCCCACGACCCTCGGTATCATTTCTGGTGATATACCCCTTTCCATGAGCCGCTCGACAAGAACTTCTGTCGTCTGCCTCCTTCCCCCATCTTGCCTCATATGCCCCTCCTATTGGATCACTCTCAAAAAAAGAAGCCCCCTTCAAAAGCTACCCGCTAAATCAATTCTATAACGAAAATCGGTTTGCATTTTCACCTGTAAAAATTATGCGCACTTTGGCATCTTTCTTGCTCAGTTCGTGAATATTGCCCCTGAATACATCCAGCCCAAAAGGGTACAGCCTTTTGAGGCATGAAAACTCATGCCAATCCATGCTTGAAAAGGGCCTCCTTTGCCCTGGCATCCCTGATCCTTTTTTCATGCTCACGCTTTTTGTTGGTTGCCTGCTGCACCTTAGCCATGAGCTGTTCCACTTCACATGGCTTCATGAGATAATCAAAGGCACCAATTTTCATCCCTTCTATGGCAGATTCTATGGTAGCATGTCCTGTTAACATAATGACCTCTATCAATGGAAATTTGGCCTTAATCTCCCGGAGAGTCTCGATACCGTCCATGCCTGGCATTTTGACATCCAGAATAACAACATCCGTATCCCGATTTGACCCCAGCGTATCAAGCGCCTCTTCCCCGCTGAAGGCAGGCACGATATTAAGGTTTCTCTTTTCCAGGCGTTTTTTCATGGTCTCCACAAAGGGGACTTCATCGTCCACAAGCATTACTTTGGGCATCTGCATAACATCTCCTCCTTTGGTTTGATATTTACTGTTAAATAGACAAAACAACGTCAAAGGATTTTTCGCCGGTCGGAAGCATTCCGAACCACCAACAAAGGAACCGGACAGCGCCTCAAGACCTTTTCCGTCGTAACTCCTACTCGCACCTCAGGATCATCTGTCTTGCCTTTTGGCCCAATTATGAGGAATTCTGCACCTTCATTGTCCAAAGCATCCAGGATTTCGCGAAAAGGAACGCCCAGACGGAAAATTATTCTTACATCCTCAGCCTCTGGGAAGCTATCCCGAAGAATTCCTTCTAGAACGGCCCTCCGCCCTTTCTTCTCTGTCTCCGTCCAGAGGCGCACAGAGAAACCCTCGATGGTTCTTGCAGCCAACTTCATTGCCTCCACGTCCCTGTTGTTGATAACATTGACTATTATAAGGCGAGCATTTAGGGCCCGTGCAATCAACACTGCATATTCCAACACAGCCTCGGTGTGGCGTGACAGGTCGACAGCAGCCATTATGGTTTTCGGCTTATTCTTCATTATTTACCTCCTTATGCCCCTCACTTGTTTGAAGGTTTACTGGGAGTCTACTCCTTTATTAGGCAAAGGGCATGCCACCTTTCCATTTGGATAAAAAACATGTCAACATCCCTAAATTACAGAAAAAAAGAATTGCTTGAGGCATCTCCTAAAAATTCTATATGTAAGATGCCTTTACAACTTGTAAAGGGCAGGATCACCCTATAGGCTCAACATTTCTGTTAGGCCTATTCCCTTTCCTCCTGTACGACGGCCGTCTCGAAATGAAGGTTATATTTTTCTATCTTTGAATTGAGTGTGGGACGGGAGATGCCGAGAAGTTTTGCAGCCTGGGATCGGTTCCCTCCTGTAAGGGCCATGGCCTCGCTCACCAGGGCGGCCCCCAGTTTGTCCATACATGAGTCGAACAGCCCATTGCGAGGGCCACCTGAAAGCACATTACGGGACCATTTCCGAAGAAGGCCCTCGTGCTGTTCATCATATTTCTCGGACTGAGGCGACTTTCCGATTGCGGCCCTGAAAATCTCCTGGGCTGTTATGGGCGCACCACGATTGAATATCAAGGCTCTGCTGATGGTATTGGCTAGCTCCCTTACGTTACCTGGCCAATTGTAACGAAGCAGAACCTGCCTGGCTTCTTCGCTCATACCAGGGTTGACAATGTTCATGTCTGCAGAGAAACGGGACAGAAAGTATTCAGCCAGAGGGATAATGTCCTCGGCCCTATCTCTCAATGGAGGAAGCCAAATGGTCACCACCTTCAGGCGATAGTAGAGGTCTTCCCTGAACCTTCCCTCTGATACGGCATCCTCCAGATTCCGGTTTGTCGCCGCAATTATTCTCACGTCCACAGGTATAGTCTGCCTTCCACCGAGCCTTTCAATGCTTTTTTCCTGAAGCAAGCGCAGGATCTTGGCCTGGATTTTGAGAGGCATATCCCCTATCTCGTCTAAAAACACAGTTCCACCATGAGCCTGCTCTATCTTGCCCACTTTGCGGTGCACGGCACCGGTAAAGGCCCCCTTTTCGTACCCAAACAGTTCAGATTCCAGAAGCGTCTCCGGAATGGCTACACAGTTGATCACCAGGAAAGGCCTGTTGGCCCGCATGCTGTGCTGGTACAGGGCCCGTGCCACAAGTTCCTTGCCGGTGCCTGATTCTCCTCTTATGAGTACCGTTGCATCTGTGGGCGCAACCCGTCCTATGGCCTTGTAGACCTCCTGCATGGGCCTGCTCCTGCCCACCATGGCCTCGCCGGTAATATCATCTGAGGGCGGGTCCATTTGCACCCGAGACCTCATGAATCTTCCTGCCTTGAGGGCCTCCTTGATAATCAAAAGCATATCTGGAATTTCAAAGGGCTTTAAAAGATAATCATAGGCCCCCATCTTGGTTGCCTCTATGGCGGTGTCAGTGGTGCCATATGCGGTTACAATTATCACTGGAAGCTTGGGATCAAGTTTATGGATATGCTTAAAGGTTTCAAACCCGTCCATGCCGGGCAGACGCATGTCCAGTATCACAAGATCGGGTCTCTCCTTGTCCACTATCTCAAGGCCGGCTTCACCCGAGGGAGCGCCCCTAACCGAATATCCTTCCTCCCTGAGTAAGCGCTCGAAGCTACGGCGCAATTGATCGTCATCATCAATGATCAAGATGCTGTTCACAGTCAGGCCCCCTCAGTCCTGCCCACGGGGAGTTTTATTACAAAACAGGCACCTTTGCCCTCTCGCGATTCGGCCTCTATTGTTCCGCCGTGCTGCTCAATGATCCTGGCCACGATACTGAGCCCCAGTCCGCTTCCCTCTTCCTTTGTGGTAAAAAATGGCTCGAATATCTTGTCCTTTATCTCATCCGGTATTCCAGAGCCTGTATCAGATATGCGTATTACTGCCACAGCTCTGCCCTCCTGCTCCATCTCCAGTTGCTCTTTTATCTCAATGCGGCCCTCCGGTTCCGTGGCCTCGCAGGCGTTGTTCAGAATGTTCACCAGGGCCTCTTTTAACTGTTCAGGGTCTGCATGCACCTCCGGAAGGCTTTCCTGCCTTATTATAACCAACTGTGCGTGGCAGGACTCAAGACGGTGGCCCATGAGCAGCGCCGCCTGGTCTACAACGTCTGATAGCGACACGGGCTGTAACTTCAGCCTTGGGGGCCTGGCAAATTCCAGGAAATTCTGCACTATGTTGTCGATATGACCTATCTCCTGGGAAATGACATCAAAGTCTTCCTGTTGGTCTGCGTTCAAGTCCAGGGTTCTACTGAGGGAAAAGAGCCTCATCTTGACCGAGGTGAGGGGATTGCGGATGCTATGGGCAGTCCCGGCGCCAAGCCTGGCTACAAGAGCCAGCTTTTCTGCCTGTAACAATTGTTCCTTGCTCCTTTCCAGCTCCATGGCAGCCCGGTCATACTGCTCCTTGAGTCCGTGGACTCCGTGGCTTAGGGCCGAGACTTCGTCCCTAGGTGAGAGACCCTCCCGACCTGCCGTCTCACTTGCCAGCCTGCGAACAGGTTCCAGGATATGATGTATCAGCAAAAACAGGAGTAATGCCCCGAGGACTATCACCAGCACTACAGCACCAGCAGCCAGAAACCTAAGCCTTGCCGCCTCCCTATAGGCCTTTGTCCTGGCCCTTTGAATACCCTTTTTCTGGAAGGACTTAAATTCCGAGCATAGGTCCAGTATCTTGAAGAAAAGGGGCCGTAGGGTCTCGTGAAGCTGCCTGCCCAAATCCCTTTTTCCGCTCTTGTAATAGTCTATGACCCTGTCCATAGATGAAACGTATCTGATGTACTGAGACTCTATGTCGGCCATGATCAGACGTTCTTCTTTGGTATCGGCAAGGAGTCTCGCCTTTTCCATCTGGTCTTGGAAGGTGCGACGGTGACGAGCCAGGTCCTCCAACCAGGCCTCGTTTCCATCAATAAAATAATAAGACACAAAACCCTTCTGCGTGGCCAGGTCAAAGGCCAGGTTCGAGGCCGCCTCAAATGCCAGAAAATGCCGCCCTATCAGCGCGGTGGTAAGCTGTTCGATCCTGTAGGTGTACCACACCATCACCAAGCCACCCGCAACGGTCACAAGCACCAGGGATGTAAGCATCAAATATATGCGAGTCCGCAGACTGATTTTTTTCCAGGGCATTGCTTACCTATATCTATATGTAACTGCGTTTATTCCAGTCCGTAATCCGTTATGGCCTCGCGCACCTGGGCCTCGCGAATTCTCCTTTCCTGGTCTCGCTTCCTTTTGACCGCTTCCTGCACCTTGGCCATGAGAATATCTATCTCACACGGCTTCATAAGGTAATCATAGGCGCCCAACTTCATACCTTGAATTGCAGTTTTGACAGTCGCATGACCGGTCAACATCAACACCTCTATCAATGGAAATCGGCTCTTAATCTCTCTGAGGGTGTCTATACCGTCCATACCGGGCATTTTGACGTCCAGGATTACCACATCCGTATTGCGGTGCTTGTCCAGGATCTCAAGGGCCTGCTGGCCGCTGAAGGCCTTGAACACGGTTAGTCCCCTCACCTCAAGACGTTCACTCAGGGTCTCCACAAACTCTTCTTCATCATCAACAACCATAATAATAGGCTTGGAATCTGGCATAACGAGTCTTCCCCCTTTTACTGGCGTTTTTCATAATTTCTATCATCTAATGCTTTGCATGGCCTGTCTGGCCGTATCAAGAATACCTTCCGGAAAACCGACGAGCTTAAACACACCCATGAATCCGACTAACCACACCACAACCAGAGACAAGATAAACAGGATAAAGCCGTACTTTACAAAGTCCATAGGATGAATTGCCCTCTCCCCGGTATCCGGGTAGGTACCAAGGCCATAAACTATGGCGTTGTTTGGAGTGCCCACTATGAGCACATGGGCGAAGGAGGTGGCAAAGGCAACGGCAAGTCCCACGGCCCAGGGCTCACCGGGCACATTGGTCATTATACCCATAGGTATGACTATTGGGCCCAAAAGGGCGGTCGTTCCGGCATCGGACATGAAATTGGTTATTATGCCGGACAGGGTCGAGAGTCCTATCCACAACCCCAATCCCTGGCCCATATTGATTTCATTCAGGATCCCCAAGGAGGCCTTTGCAAGCCACAGGGCGGCCCCGGTTTCCTTCAGTAGCGCTCCCAAGGTCAACGCACCACAATACATAAACCATGCATCCCAGGATATGCCGTTCAAGATCTTCCTCCAGTCTGTTATCCTGAAAACAACCGGAATGGCCAGGGCGAGCAAGGAAGGACCTCCCAGTCCGAGCTCTTCACCGCCGAAGATCCAGAGTCCTAATATCAAAAGCAGCATAGCACAGGTTACCAGTTCGGGATAGGCCATCTTGCCCATTGCCCTTGTTTCTTCCTTGATAGCCGCAAGTCCAGGAGTCAGGTCTCTTGTCTTCACCTTTCTTCCAAAAACAAGGATCATGTAAACGGCCACCACTATACCCAGGATCGGGACGACGGGCATTCCATACTTCATCCAGGTGAAGAAATCCATTGGGACTTTGTAGTCACTCCAGAAACCCATCATGATAACATTACGCCCGCCTGCCGCAGGTGAGCCCACTCCGCCCACATTCAACGCAAAACACAGGGAAAACAGAAGAAACTTGGCCAGGTCAGGGTCATGCCGCACCTGCCCAGGACTGCTATTGGCAGTGACCGCACCATAATATACGGCCATCATAACAGGGGTCATGAATGCGCACATGGCGTGTGCTGAGATGAAGGAACCCACCACGGCCATGCTGATACACAGGACAAATATGGGTACATAAAACCCCTTTGTCCAGCCCAAAAGCCATGAAGCAAGTCGCTTATGAAATCCCACCTCCACCACAACAACCCCCATGGCCAGCACTCCCAGGAGGAACATGGGGGCGTCTCCGGCAAAGGTCTTCCCGATCATCTTTTTTGGCAAAAGATGGAGGAAATAGGCCAATGTAGGCATCAGGATTCCTGTAAGGCCTATTGGGATCGCCTCTGTGGCAAAAAAGATCACTGCCATGGGTATGATTCCCAGTACAATCATGGTCTTATGAGCCGCCTCAATGGGAGTGTGGGCAACGCCCCATTCCATCATCTTTTTTGCAAAACCGTATTTTTCCACCACATCCACGACACTTTGAGGAGTCGGCAAGACGAATCCTACCAGTGCAAATACCGCAGCTCCTACCACCAACCACAGCAACTTGTTGGCCAGCAGGCCTCCTCCTTTTTCTAGCTCTGCATCATGAGTCATTTGACTTTGCCCTCCTTTCCTTGGTGACCGCCATCCAGATTGCATGCCTTGATCAATTGACAATTTTTGTCAAATTTGAGTTGAGACTCTTCCAAGGCCATGACAGCCTCATGCAATGTGGCCTGATCACTTACCGTAGCGTAATCTGAAAGAGGCATCATCAGGTCCCTAACCTTTGTTTGTTTCATGAATAGCCTCTTCGCAAGAATTTCTGGAATCGAACTAGCAGGCAAGGCCTTGCAGTTCAATGTGAAAAAGGTCACAAAGTATCGCAAAAAAACACCGGCCAACAAACCCGTAGGGGCCGATGATTAGTCATCTTCATCTTCTCGGCCGGATCGCTCCTTGAGCATGTCTCTGGCAGTATCAAATTCACCAGCCTCCGCAAACGCCCCTGCTACCATGGTGCCCTCTATTTTGCTCTTATATGCCCTTTTTATCGTGTCAATCAGCTTGTTGACGTCAGCAGGCTTCTGCATATATTCGAAGGCACCGAGTCTCCGGGCCTCTTCTTCATCTTTTTTGGAACCATGGCCCGTCAGGATTATGACTTTGACTTCAGGATAGGCCTTTCTGACCCTGCGAAGCACCTCTATTCCGTCGATCCCCGGCATTCGGAGGTCAAGGACCATTACATCGGGAATATCGTCTTCCACTATCCTCAAGGCCTCCTGACCGTTTAGAGCTACATCCGAATTAAGATCCCTCAGCCGAATCCGCTCTGCAAGGGTCCTGACGAAATCCTCCTCGTCGTCCACCAACAATACCTTGATTTCTTCCATTGTCTCCTCCCTTTCTTGGATGTTTTTAGAATCCCTGCTCAGGCCCTGTTGTCCATGGTCCCTATCATGCGCTGGTACCCCTTTCCGCCTGCTCGCATAGTTACTGCATCTGGTACCTGATGCGATTTGAACCGCAAATTCGTCCTCACCAACCTCAGCATAGGTTGCTGCCACCATGATCCTGCTGTACCGCTCAAAAAAGGAGGTCTTATCCTTCCTTTCTTGTTTTTTCGCCTTCCATGCCGCCCTGACTGATTCGGCCAGGGAAGTAAGATCGAGGGGCAGCAAAAAATCGTCAAATGCCCCCAGTTTCATTGCCTCTATGGAGAGGGGAAGCTCATCTTTGGTGTTGATCAGGATGACCTGAGCAAGGGGGCGTTTTCTCTTGATCCATCTTAAGAGTGCTAGCGCTCTCCTCCTCAAGGTAATAACACCGAGCAAGACCACATCAATCCTCTTTTTGGTAAGGATCTTTCTGGCAGCAGAATCACTGGGCGCCACAAAGACCCTGAAACCTTCGCCGTGGAAGTATGAGGAAAGCACGGACATGAGCTCTTTATCTCCTTCAACGATCAAGAGATTTATTCCCATGGATCCACTTGGTTGCCTTGAACATAATGAACCATTAAATCCTTGCCACTACATATTGAAATCGGACCCCCTGAAGTCCCACTTCTTCCAGAAATCTGGAAAAGGATCTTGTTTCACGCGCTTTAACCCCAGGTTCCTTCAGCATTTCCACCGCCATATCGTGGCAGGCAACATCAGTAAATGCTGTGGCTGCAAATACCCTCTGAAGATACTGCTTCAGATCTGCGACCTTCTTGCGCATTCCGTAACCCAGGCCTGAAAGTTCTAGCGCTGTCTCATGCTCGTTCATTTCCGCAAAGGCCACGGCGGAAAATATAGCCCTGTATTTCTCCAGATACCTGGCCATGGCTATCCTCCTTTCTTCTTTTCTGGTTAAAGGTATTTACTACGCCTAACAATAAAGCAAAGGGTGTGCCAAGGGGATTAAAGCAGTTATTTCAATTGGTTAGAAAACGGCAGGAAAATAGCGAACCATTTTGACACAGTTTGCAACACAAAAATAGGACATTATGCAACAAATCGTAACTTTTATGGCAGGCCTATTTCAAGAATTATGCAGGAGTCATTATCAAGGCGGGCCGATCCGTTGACCTTTTCCATGGCCTTCTCCACCGCAGCCCATTGAGGTGTAGAAGCCGCCTGCGTGGAAATATTAGAATCGGTTTGGTTCCTATTCATATCCTCGCAGTTTATTCTAAATCCCACTGCTTTATCATCTTGCCATATGCCCAGTTTGATCCTTGCCCCTGGGGCCAAAATACCAAGACATGTCTCCAGGCAATAATGAAGGGCCATTGATACATAAAAGGGGCTGGTTTCAACCTCTACTTGTTGGGTGGGGCAGGGCGCAAGGACCAGCTCCACCTCCCTTAAGGCAGCCAATCTACGGGATACTGCCACCATCAGAGCCAGCAAATCCGTCAGATCCACCTTCTTCTCTGGGTCATCTGCGAGGTGGGCCAATTTGTTTAATTGGCCCACTAGCCCAACGCCTCGATTTACCTGGTCCTGGATTTTAGAAAGTATTCCCTTGTGCCTTTCCTTTTTGGGCCCCTCTTCGCCTGGTATATCCAGAAGGTCGCCCATTAACCCCGAGGATTCCTGGATGATAGCAAATACATTCCTTATCTCATGGGTCATTGAGGCAGTAAGCCTTGCCAAAAATTCTATCTCATCACCTACAGCGTAACTCATGATTTTCCCTGTTCTTTTGGAGAAAACCTGGAAGATTCTATGGCAGCTCTTATTTTTTTCATTAAGTCCTTGATATCAACTGGCTTGATAAGATAATCAAACGCCCCCAACTCCATACCCTTGATCCCGTCGCCTGTGGATCCATGACCTGTCAGCAATATGACCTGAACCCGGGGATGTGCGGACTTGATGCGCCTTAATACCTCGAATCCTCCAATGCCCGGCATCCTGATATCCAGCACAACCACATCCGGCGGATTGTTTTCAACAGCAGCCAGGGCCCCCTCACCATCCTTTTTCACCTCTGTATCGAAATCGCGTAATGCCAATCTTTCGGCCAGGGTATTGGCAAAATCTTGTTCATCATCAACTATCAAAACCCTTGGCTTTCTTCCCATGTCACCCCTCCATTGTATCCTTGGACTTTAAAGGCAAAAACACGGTTAAGGTTGTCCCAACCGATTCCTGGCTCGCCACATGGATATCTCCGCCCAATTTCTTTACAATACCGTATGTAATGGATAGTCCTAGTCCAGTGCCATATTCCCGCTTTGTAGTGAAAAAAGGCTCAAAGATATGTTCCATGGTCTCCTTGCTCATACCACGCCCATTGTCCTGCACTGATACAGCCACCCTGTCGGGTCCATCCTGCCATGAAGTTATCGTTATGAGGCCTTCTTCCTCCACCGCCTCCAGTGCATTTGTGAGAATGTTCAAAAAAACCTGTTGCAACTGTCCCCTGTCCGAGGATATCCGGGGAAGGTTCTCATCCAACTGCAGCCTGATCTCTACGTTCTTGTAAAGGGCCTCCTTTTCCAGGAAGCCAAGCACCTCTTTTACCACGTCATTGAGCTGCAATTCTTCAAATCGTACCTCCATCCTCTTTGCAAAGCCCAGCAGGCGGTGAGTAATGGTTTTGGTCCTATCCACCGCCTTCAATATATCATCCAAAAGGGTTGAAAATTTTTCCCTGTATTCAAATTCGCCGGAGGTCTCCAGCAAATCCTTCATCAGACCTGCTTTTTCATTTATTATTGCCATAGGATTATTTATTTCATGGGCCACCCCTGCAGCAAGCTTCCCTATGGAGGAGAGCTTGTGGCTGTGCTGCAATTCCCGGAAAGCGGCCTCACGTCTAATGTCCGCCACCTCGATCCGTTTCACTATAAGGTTTGTTAACCTTAATGAAGCAACTATAATTCCCAGTATGCCCAGGAGGAAGACAACCAGCATTTCTCTCTTGAGACTGTACCATGACCTGAGGACCGAGGCGCCGGGCCTGACCACCAAAAGCACATAGTCTGCATGGCTCAATTGCGCATAGGCAACCAGAAGCTCCTCCCCCTTAGGTCCTTTAGCTTCAATGACCTGGGTTCCTACGGGTGACAACGAGATAACCAGAGGGCACTCACCCAGGACCTTACCATAAAGCTTAGAGGAGGTTTGAAGAATTCCTTTGCTGTTCACCAGAAACGCATCGCCTGAAGGGTCCAAATTCATTGAGTGTATCACATCCTCAAATCTCTTTGTATCAATGGTTGTCCTAACTATCCAGAAGCTTCCGTCTTCCTCGAGCCGTTTGACCGCCATTGCCACGTGGGGGAACCTCCTGTAGCCCAGAAACACGTCGCTTACGTAAACACCCCTTACCACTGCCTCATGAAACCAGGCCTGATCGGAATAGTTCTTCCCTTCTAACTTATATGGACCGCAATAACCGATCTGGATACCGTTTTCATCAATCAGGCCCAGGTCAATGAAACCCTTATACTGGGAGCTCAATGCCCAGAACACGTGTTTCAGGTTGCTCTTGTTGGAAAGCTGTTCAAGAGAATAGGCATAGGCCAAGAATCTTATGGCCGATAGCCTTTCATCCAGGTAAAGATCTAAGGAGTGGGCAGCCTTGCCGGTCAGGCCCCTCAAGGGTTCGACGATCTCTCCCCTGAGCGTTCGCCGATATTCATTGTAGTTGATCACAGCCATTATCGTCAGCGGAACGAGACTCATCACAAGCATAAGGAAAAGAATGTTCCTACGCAATTTCTTGTATCGGCTTTCTATGGCCTCATCGCTTCCTGGCTTAAGTCCTTCTGCCATTTAAAACCCCTGTTTTCTTGGCCTGCTCAAGGATCTCACCCTGTTTCAGTCTGCCTTCCAAGAATCGCTTTAAGGCAATGTCATAGGGGCCTATTACAGAATCCAGCACCCTGACTTTTTTCCATAAAAGGTATTGATAGTGTTCCTCCGCAATCCCGCCACAAATAACCGTGTCCACCTTTTCCGTGAGAATCAAGTTGCACATCTCCTCGGCCGAGGCGTGCGGCAATACCACCACCCTCTCTTCTGCACCGGGCCCCTCCTCTCCGCAGCTCACAATAAGGGCTTCCAGTGCCAGGTCAAAACGGGGGGCCACTTCCCTTTTATAAAGAGGTATAAGGATCCTGTTACCCATATGTTCCTACACAAGCCATACCAAATCATGTTTCAATCTATACCACAGAGATTCATCTATTGCCACAACATTTGATTCTAATTTATTTCATATTGTTTCATTTTCCTCCACAAGGTACTCCTTGCCCACCCCAACAATCTGGCGGCTTCATTACGCCGCCCCTTGGCCTTTGCCAGGGCATCCAAGATGATCTTTCTTTCGATGTCAGACCAGTTATCCGTGGAGGCAAAATTGGCAAGGGGGTTTGATTGCATCCCCGCGCTGGTATCTACAGGAGTTCTTGCCATCAGCGCAGCTTGCTCTTGTTCGGATTCAAGTAAGTATGGGGGCAGATGCCTTGGAAAAATTAATCTGGCATCACATACATTAACCGCATATTCCACGATGTTCCTTAGCTCCCTGACATTTCCGGGATAAGGGTATTTTTTCAGTTCGCGTAATGCCTGCGGAGAAAAACCCTCAATGGTCTTATTGAGCTTGTGGGAAAATAACCGAACAAAATGATCCAAGAGCAAAAGTATATCCTCCCCGCGCTCTCTCAACGCAGGAAGATGAAGTCTCACCACGTTCAACCTGTAAAACAGGTCTTTGCGAAAGGTTCCCTTGGCAACCATCTCCTCAAGGTTCCTATGAGTTGCAGCTATGACCCTGACGTCAACACTGTACCCCCTCGTGCTGCCTATGGGATAGACTGTCTTGTCGTCAAGGAATGTAAGAAGCTTTACCTGCAGGGGAAGAGGCAGGTCCCCTATTTCAGTGAGATATAGGGTGCCGTTATTGGCCATGCGGAAGCGGCCCGGCTTGTCATCCACCGCCCCGGTAAACGCCCCTTTTGTGTGGCCGAAAAGCTCGGATTCCAGAAGGGTTTCAGGTAAGGCACCGCAATTGACCTTGATGAAAGGTCCCTTGGCCCGATTGGAGGCCTGATGAATGGCCTCTGCAATCACATCCTTCCCCGTGCCCGTCTCTCCCGTTATCAAGATGGAAGAGTCACTCTCGGCCAAGACCGGTAGAATCCGGAAGATCTTTTCCATTTCAGGGCTCTTACCCACAATACCACCGAAACTGAATGCTGTTGGGCCTTCTTTATGGAGACCTTGCATGGCCCTCAGGTCTTCAATCACTTCCAGGAACCCCACAAGATTCCCCTCAAAACCTTTCACAGCAGAGGTAGTTATCCTCACTGGTACCAATTGCCGCTCTCGATTTATGATGTCACTTTCAACAGAGACCGACTCAGAGGCAGTATCCAGAGCTAGGGACGGACAGCATCTCAGGCAGGCCCTGGCGCGAAGCACCGCGTAACAGGGGAGCCCTTCTGCCTCTTCACTCGAAAGGCCAAGCAACCCCTCTAGCGCCCGATTCAAGAGAACCACCCGGCGATTGGTATCCAGGATTAGAGCACCCACTGGAAATGCGTTGATGAAGGAGGAAAGCACAACTCGCTCATTGGGAAACAACCCCCCTATATATGGCATTATAATTCCTTCCACATTCCAGCTCCGTACTCACTGAAGAATCTTCGAACAGGATTTCCAATTCCAAAAAGGTCCATTTACGTATTCTGCCGAATTATGAGCATTTTTTCAAAGAATTTTACTCTGCTGCAAAAACCCAGGTAACACCCCGAAGACTCCACCCAAGACAGCATCATATCTTGCAGGGAAGCATCTTAGTATCAGCTCAGTAATTAGGGGGATATTAGCGAATGTAGCATCGGGGCAAGAGGATTTTTCTTCCGCTCCGGGCCTCCGAAAAACCCTCTCGCCCCTCTTTATTGAACTATTACGCATCTTAGTAGGTGAGGCCATATTTCCACAACCACTTTTGGATGAGCAAAATTGGAATATTTAAGATTTAGCGTTGCGATGTGCAACTTACAATCCCTCTTTGCAATAAAAAGTAATTACCCGAAATTACTGGCTATTTGCGCTTCACCACGGTTTTTCGTTGCAATGTGCAATGGCGGTTAAGAACTTGCCGGTATTGTTGAGCATGACGATTCTCTCGTTATATCAACTAATTACAAGAACAATAACCGTTTGGCCCCCTCCTTGCTTATATGAAGGGCAAATGCTCATAGAAATGACAATACAAGGAGGGAGTAACCATGAGATGGATAGAAAAGTTTAGAAGGGTTTTTATGGCAGCCTCTTTTGCAGAAGTGGGAGAATGGGACACGGCAAGAGAGATGGTAAAGCAAGGTGAGGCAAAAAGGCCGAGCAAAAGGGCTAGTAAGAGGACTGCCCGCAGGGCACGCCCTAGGGCTCGGGTTTACAAGGCTTGATCAAGACACACACAAACTAATCCTTACTTAGGAGGACTGGAAATGCTGCGCAAGATAAAGAAAAGGTTTGGTAAGAACAAAGATGTTGAATTAGAAGGAAAGAGCACCCTTACCGAACGATTCGATAAGACAATGGAGGCCATTACCTTTGCCGAGGCCGGGGCCCCGCAGGTAGCTCAGCAGATTATTGAGGAGTATGAGGCAGAGCCAAGGAAGGTCTTAGTAGTGGGCAAAGAGGAAATTTTTTCAAAGCCGGTTATGGATTACGCCTTGGGATTTGCTGAAAGGATGGGCTACGAGATAGTGGCAGTGAATGTTCTTCCTCTACCTGCTGATTCGCCTAAATTGGCACCGTATTGCGAGCTGATCAACGAGGAATTCAAGGCCAAGTGTGAAGAAAGCGCGTCATACTTCAAGAATGCATGCGAAGAAAGGAATATACCCTTTCACCATATTATAAGGACCGGTGATCCGGAACAATGCATAAGAGATATCCATAGGGAGATAAAGAGGATAGAATTCGTCATCTGCGATCCTGATCTTTCCCCTAGTATGACCGAGGAAGTGGAGGAGGGGATCATACCGGTATTTTGTCTGGCAAATGCTTGATTGGGATTAGCATTCAGCTATCAGCGTTCAGCTTTGTCTGTCTGGAAAATGACAAAAACGGAGGAGAGCAAATGGACACTCATTTCATATTCGGCATTTCTCTAATTCTATGCTGTTTTTTTCTTTGCTTCTTTTTCCGCAAGGAAAACAAAAAATGAAAAAATCTTCTTTGGTAGCCCTAGCGATAAACATTCTTCCTATGGGCCACCTTGACCACCTGGACAGTTAGATCTTTGTCCTGGACCGAATAGACTATTCGGTATTTGCCTTGTCGGAGGCGATACCTTCCCTCTTTGCCAGTTAATTTCTCACAGCCTGGGGGTCTGGGATTTTCTCCGAGCCCCTTGATGCGATTAAGAATCCTCTGGAGGTCTTTCTTGGGTATATCTGAGAAATCCTTTTCAACGGATGCCTTGAAAAAGACCTTATATCCGCCCATTCTTTTTCAGCTTTTTCACCATCTCATCGAAGGAAAGCAAAGGCTCCTCAGCCCTTTCCTCAAACGCGGAAAGGTCTTCGTAATCCTCGGCTAGAGCCACCTTCACAGCTTGGTTGACAAGCTCAGAAACAGAAGTGGACTTCTCAATGGCCTTCAATTTTAATGCCTTATGAACGAGCGGATCAAAATATATGGTAGCCCTCTTAACAGCATTGGCCATGGTGTCACCTCCTCTTTCAAAACACCATTATAACGCCTTAGCGTCTAAATGTCAAAGCACCGGGCTGCCTTAGGCGATTTCAACCCACCTTCCGCACATGTGGAGACATATGAGAAGGGTCCCCAGAGGAATCAGGCCAAAAAACTTATCTCCTTCTTTTGTAATTATTTCACCCCATAGAAGAAATATATAACCGTTAGCATTACTGCCAGGAAGATGATGGTCATAAAGGCCCCGGCCTTCGCGTAGTCCGTGGTGCGGTACCCCCCTGGCCGCATGATAAGGGCGTTTACCTGGTGGGTGGGAAGCACAAAGGTGTTCGATGCCGACAGGCCCACCACCAACGCGGCCATACGAGGGTCTCCTCCCGCCATAATGGCCATATTCATACAAAGCGGCACCAGCAATACGGTGGCGCCAACATTGGAAATTACCAAGGTAAAAAATGAAGTCATCACACCAACCACGGCAAGCAAACCAATAGGCGAGACTTGCCCAACAATGTCCAGCACCTTCTTCGCGATGAATGCGGCAGTGCCCGTTTGTTCAAAGGCAATTCCCAGCGGAATCAATCCGCCGAGCAAAAACACGGTCATCCAGTCTACTGAATGGTAGGCCTCGTCCACGGACAAAACGCCCGTAATAATCATACCCAGGGCCCCGGACATCAGGGCTACCGACAGACGGACATCAAAAATAATTATTTGTGCCAGCGCAACCACGAGCCACAAAACAGCCCATTTGGCCTTTTCAGGCTTCAAAATCTCGCCCTCCAAGGGGCTTGCAAATGTCACAATACGGGGCTGGGGCAAATTCTTTATCCTGTGGAAACGGTCCCACGGACCCTGCAGCAGTATTGTATCTCCCATCTTAAGCTTTACATGATTAATCCCCGCATAGTAAATCCTTGGGCCCTTGTTAACAGCCACAGGATTGACCCCAAAGCGTTCCTGGAATTTGACCTGCCCAAGGGTCTTTCCTATCAGCTCCGAGCGAGGAGAAACCACCGTCTCTACAAGTCCCGCATTGGTTCGGGCAAACTCGTCTGCAAAGAAATCAAGTCCTGGCTTTAGTGTCCACCCTTTGTCCTGAGCGAGCCTCTTAATTCTTTCGAGCGCGCCCATTATCACAATGTCATCCCCGGGAGATATGCTGTCGGCCTTGGATGCGATCAATTTTTTTTTGCCTGTCTTTGCGTTTCCTATTGCTACCACCGTGACCAGATAATTCCTTCTTATATTCAGCTCTTCAAGGGTCTTGGATCCATCGAAATCCTCTGGAATGTGCAGCTCATAGGGCTGGTCAAGGGCCCGGTACTCTTGCACTAGCATGGCCGTTATACCTTTGTCTGCCTCTCCTTTGCTGGCAGGAAGCACGAACTTACCGAAAAGCAGAAAATAAAGCACTGCGCTAGAGAGCAGGCACACGCCGATTGGGGTCTGGGTGAACAGCCCGAATGGCTCCAGCTTTTTGCCACCTAGAACCAGGAGATCATTCAAAAGAATAGTTGGGCTCGCTCCAACCAGCGTTAGGGTTCCCCCAATAATTGCGCAAAAACCCATGGGCATCAGGAGCCGGGAAACGGGGATATCCAGCCGCTTGGCAATACGTTGGGCGGCAGGGAGAAAAAGAGCAGCAGCCCCGATATTTTGCATCATTGATGAGATTAGGCCCACTGTCGTGGCAATAAGGGCCATTATCCGCCTTTCACTGCGCCCACCAAGCTTGATTATTGGGGCAGCCACCTTATTCATAACACCGGTCTTATCCAGGCCGGCACCTATAATTATTACTGCTATGATCGATACAACCGCATTACTGCTCAGGCCAGAGAAGGCCTGCTGGGGAGTGACTAGCCCTATGAGGGGGAGCAGCACCATCATTATGATGCCCACCACATCCACTCGAACCCATTCAAAGACGAAGAGTACTATGGCAAATACAAGCACAGCAAGGGTAAGAATCATGTCAGTTGTCACAGCCTATTCCTCCATCTCACTAATTTCGAGGTGCGTCCGGCTCGGGACTTCGCAGACGTATGATTTTCACTTTGAAACAAAGACGAGCTATCCCTACCAGATTGTGAAAAAATTTGCAAGGAAGTAAATAAGGCAATCAACTGTTTGGTCGGTGGAAATTGATTATGAATAATCCGGTGGATTCACCTCACAATGAACCTCTTTTACACCAGGGATGGCCCCCACTATATTACATACTTCCTTGAATATATCTGCCACGATCCTTTCCTTGACCTTCTCCTGAACCTCCAAACGGCTTGCCCCGGTCTTCCTGATTTTTCCAGCCTCTACATTAACTTGAACTACCCCATTTGAGACGGAAACCTCTGTTTCGCATACATCAACAAGAGCAGCCTCTACGCGGGTCCTCAAAGCCAGATCAGCCAAATTCTGTAAAATTTTCTCATCAACTCTGAATTGCTCACTCTCTGCCGCAGTACATATGAGATCGCAGGCCTCATCTACTCCTAACCGGTCAATGCGAATGATCATGTCATAGAGCATTGGATCCTTGATTTCCCTATTATAAAGATACCGTGTCCACAGCTCCCTCTGCCTGTCATCCGCCTCTATCCTTTTCAGTGCCTCGTTCCTAGAAATCCCCTCTTGTTGCTGCATAAAGGCTACCCTGCTTTCTAAATCCGCTACTATCCGTACCTTGAGCACATTGGGAAACTCTGGGATCAACAGATGCCCGGCATGCCCATGGTATACCACATTGTTATTCTTCACATGTTCCAGAAGGGCTGCCTTTATGTAAAGCAGGTAACGCTCGCGGCCATGAGTCATTCTTTCCAAAATGGAAGGAGCATCATGGATGGATTTGGTAAGTTTCATTTCGGCAACATTGAAAAATTCCGAGGCCTCTATCAGCACCTCTCTGCTGATACACTCATAACCCAATTTGGCTGCCACCTTTTCAGCAATCTCTTTGCCGTGGCTGTAAGAGCCCCTCGAAATAGTGATAATTGCCATTAAGACCCCCTTTCATCGCCTATGACTGATCCATCATTTGCCTTTACCAGAAGAAACTTGATGAAGTCGTAAAAAGTCCTTTCAAGCGTCACTCCCGCGTAGGCCTGCCTGCTGCAGGCGGGCCTGCCCGACGCAGGCTGGCGCGGGAATAACAAAAGTAGGGGCTTTTTCACTTTTTACGATTCCATCAAACTTACTTGGAACAAAAAATTAGACGTTCTATTGCTCGAAATTAAGATTGGCAAATATCATACTTTTCAAAACAAAACAACATCACTGAATGGTATTTGATTAGCCTGCAGAAAGAAATCCTGAACCTTTCTTAAGTTAAGGGATGTACAATAGGGTCTTGAGA
>Ga0209834_10000788_pt1 | contig 18656 bp, 22 predicted proteins | sample Mar14236cmmetaG_FD_184134 | JGI IMG/M metagenome (GOLD analysis project Ga0209834, IMG submission 184134) | Marine hydrothermal vent microbial communities from Guaymas Basin, Gulf of California to study Microbial Dark Matter (Phase II) - Marker... ...
GATACTTATTGGTGGAAAAACAAAATTGGTGCTCCTTTTGGGGATGCTTGGCATACAGCGGATTTCCTTCTTTGGGTAACAATGTTATTGAATGTTGTGTTTGCTACATTCACAGAATGGCATTTAGAATTGACCATAATTTGGATACTTGCTCGTTGGTTCGGTTTCCAATTATTCTATTACACAATTTTAATCAAAAAGGACATACCCGGTTAATGAAATATTCAAAAATAATTGAAAATCCAAAGGCGATTGGCTCTGGAATCATTGGTTGTGTTCCACAAATTGGAATATGTCCGAGAAAATGTGATGATTGTTTTGCTTACGGTTCTACCGCAGACAACTACATAAGCAAGGCGGGTGTTGATTTGATGAAAGAACCTTATTTACCCAATCCTGTGGATGTTAACAAGCGAGGTTTGATAGTTCGTGTAAATGACCTAAACGATTCACATCACCAAAAGAAATTGGTAATAGAATCTACCGCATGTTATGATAATCGTTTTTTTAATACTAGTTATCCTGATACAGATTTTCCGGGACCAGTTGTTATTACAGTTAATCCGGGAAATATCACGGACAAAAATTATCACTTATTCGAAAAATCTCCAAATGTAATGTTTGTTCGTTTCAGAGCAAATTTGTGGAACAAAGAATTAATGGATAAAGCTTGTTGGCATTATTCACAATTAGGCATACCAGTGGTTTTGACTTGGATGCGATATACAAACAGAGATAGTATTCCTCCGAAATATAGAAATGATTACGAAGAAAGACAACATATTTTAAACACTTATTGGGCATTGTCTTACCAGAGAGAATGGGAGGAAACACAAAAAATGGCAAAACAATACAAATTTGTTTATATGTGTGGAACTCAATGGACTGCATCATGTTCTGCTTGTGGGAATTGTCTTCGTGAGTACCATGCGACTAAAGAAAGGATACAACATTATGTTCAAAAGAGAAGACGCAATTAAGGCAATTGGGGAGGAAAGAGATTATCAAAATAATTTGAAAAAGGCAAAAGATAAGTATAATGAATTGGATTATGAAAAATCTATTGCTGATTTTCTGGTTTTTATTGAATATCATTTGACCAGAGCTAAAATAGGGATATATCATTTAGATGAAGCACAAGCTTTAGATGAGGTAAGGAAAATAGGAGCGTTGACTGTAGCTTGTATGGAAACACATGGTATAATATGGAGAGATAAAAAATGAATAAAAAATTGGGAAATGGGATCAAAAACGATCAAAACAAAATTAGAATGGATCTCTTATCTCCCTACGCTTTAATAGGTACTGCTACTGTACTTACTTATGGAGCTAATAAATATGAAGATAGAAATTGGGAAAAGGGGTTACAATTTAGTCGTGTTTTTGGAGCGTTATTGAGACATCTAATGGCTTTTTGGATGGGACAAGACATAGATCCAGAAACCGGTCTTTCTCATTTAGATCACGCATCTTGTTGTTTAATGTTTTTGCAACATTACAAACATAATGGTTCTATTTACGCTAAATTAGATGATCGTTCAATAAACAAAGAAATTGTCAATACTTTCTTGGATAATTTTTTAGATAATAAAAGAGGATTTAAAAATGAATAAAATTTGGATTACACGAGATTGTGATTTAATTTTTCAGATGTTAAAGAAAGCTTTTATTGAAGCCGGAATAAAACATTCCCCATTGCGAGAATGTTATGAACCAGCTCCGGGAGTATACGGAGAATCAGGCTACTTTACTCTTAAGGATCTTTCCTACGATCGACTTGTGAAAATAAGCTATGATTACGCTTGCTTGTGTTATTATATTCAACATCCAAATGAAATCAAAGAGATTAGTTATTAAATATTGGGAGAAAAATAATGACTAAAATTATAATTGGTGGAAGTAGGAATTTCCAAAATTATAAATTTCTTAAGGAAAAGTTAGATAAACTTTTACCTTTATTTGAGGATGAGATTGAAATTGTATCGGGAGGAGCAGTGGGAGCAGCTCGATTGGGAGAAATATACGCTAAAAGAAATAAAATACCGATTAAACAATTTATTCCTAACTGGGATCTTTATGGTAAATTTGCTGGATTTAGGAGAAATGTTGAAATGGCGCATTATGCGGATGCTTGTATTTGTTTTTGGGATGGAAGTAGTAAAGGAACAAAACATATGATAGAAGTGGCAAAAAAAGAAGGATTAAAACTCTATATTTTTAGAATATAAAAGGAATTAAAAATGAAAAACACACCAATTATTATCGTTATGGGATTTTTAGGACTTGTAATACTATGTCTTATAGTATTATCAGGATTACATCAGATCTATAAATCAGCGTATAATAAAGGCTATCAAGATTGTTGTTTGGAGTATCAAGATGAGATATTTACTTTAGTATCATCTTATTATGAAGCGGGTTATAATCAAGCGATATATGATCTATATTTTGAATTATACCCAAAGGAAGCCGATATTACACCAATTCCTATTGACAGTTTACGGATTTGGGGTTTAGACAAATAATCTAAAGTTAATTAATTACACATAAAAATAGGAGAAGATGATGGATATAGCTAACCAAATTTTATCTGATTACATTGTTTTTTCTAAATACGCTCGTTATTTGCCAGAAAAGGGGAGACGGGAAACATGGCGAGAGGTTATTAATAGAAATAAAGAAATGCATTTGAAAAGATTTCCCAAATTAAGAGAGGAAATTGAAAATAACTATAAATTAGTCTATGAAAAAAAAGTATTACCATCATTACGCTCCGCCCAATTTGCGGGCAAGGCAATACAAGTAACCCCCGCAAGGATTTATAACTGTAGTGGAATAGTAATGGACGATCCTAAAGCCTTTCCTGAAGTTATGGCGTTACTTCTCTATGGTTGTGGTGTTGGTGTTTCTGTACAAAAACATCATGTTAGAAAGCTTCCTGAGTTACAAATGCCTAAAAAGAGAAGCAGAAGATTTCTAATTGCAGATTCCGCAGAAGGATGGGCGGACGCAATTAAAATCCTAATGAACGCTTATTTTTATGGAAAATCAGATCCGGTTTTTGATTTTTCTGATATTCGTCCTAAAGGAATGCCATTGATCACTTCAGGCGGAAAAGCTCCCGGAGCAGAACCACTAAAGGAATGTTTATTTCATATTAGGAAAGTTCTTGATAGAAAAACGCAAGGGGAAAAATTAAAACCAATAGAGATATTTGACATAATTTGCTTTATTGCTGATGCTGTTTTAGCTGGAGGAATTAGAAGAGCCAGTATCATTACTTTATTCTCGTTTGATGATGATGAGATGTTAAACGCTAAATCTGGAAATTGGTATGAACTCAATCCACAGCGAGGTAGAAGCAATAATTCTGTGGTATTGCTTCGATATAAAGTTAAAAGAAGTGATTTTGATAAGATTTGGAATATACTTCGAATAAATCGCTGTGGAGAGCCTGGGTTCTTTTTTACAAATGACAAAGATTGGATATGCAATCCATGCGCTGAAGTATCATTTAAGGATTGTATGTTTTGTAATCTAACAGAAATAAACACAGGGGATATTAAATCTCAGGAAGATTTTAATCAAAGAGCGAAAGTGGCATCATTTATTGGAACTTTGCAGGCGTCATATACGGATTTTCATTATCTTCGAGAACAATGGCAAGAAAATTGTGAAAAGCATGCCTTAATCGGAGTAGGCTTAACCGGAATTTGCAGCGGGAATTTATTTGATTATGATTTAAAACAAGCGACAAACATAATATTGGAAGAAAATGATAGAGTAGCAAAGTTAATTGGAATAAATCTTGCAGATCGTACCACTTTAGTAAAGCCTTCTGGAACATCATCTTTAGTTTTAGGAACATCCGCCGGCATTCATAGCTGGTTCGCCCCTTATTATGTGCGAAGGATTCGATTAATAAAAACCGAACCTGTAGCCAAATTTTTTATAAAGCAATTACCGGAATTGGTTGAACAAGATGTTACCAATTCTCAACAAATAATATTATCTATTCCACAAAAAGCCCCTGCCGGAGCTATTTGTAGAAATCATGAAAATCCAATCGATGTTTTGGAAAGGATTAAGAGGATAAATTTAGAGTGGATTAGACCGGGACATCGAAAAGGAAATAATTATAATAATTGTTCCGCTACTATTGATATTGGGGGCGATAAAGAATGGAAAGAAGTAGGGGATTGGTTATGGAATAATAGAGATTTTTATACGGCAATTTCAGTTATTAATCGGAATGGTTCTATATATGCTCAAATGCCCTTTGAGGAAATTACAAAGGAAAAATATGAGAACCTTTTGGTTCATTTAAAAAAGCTTGATTTGAAAAAAATCAAAGAAGAGGATGATTTTACAAACCTTCAGGGAGAACTGGCTTGTGGAGGTGGTAGTTGTGAATTATTATAACAAAGAAGAAAATCAAAAATTTTGGGAGAATTATAGAAAACAAGCTTGGAGTACCGCAATTTATCCCAATGCGGGTACAGATTTAACTTATCCAATCTTAGGCTTCTTCGGTGAAAGAACAGAATTATATGCCTGCATATCAAAATATAAACATCGATATTATCAAAAAAGAGATGCTTTTACAAAGGATTTTTGGAATGAAATGGGAGATGTTCTTTGGTATATAGCTGCTTTGGTAACTACTTTAAATTTGGACATGGGGGATGTTATTCAAGAAGCGATTGCGTATTTTTATTGGAAGAATGAGACTGAAGTGAATAATAAAGAAATTATTTCCACTTCTATAGATTTAATTTTTCTTGAAGGGGCTAAAAAAATACTTCGAGAGCCGGGTTCGAAAAAGAATCAGGAACGTATTGAAAAAATGCGTTCAAAACTTCCAAATCTTCTTGGAGAAATTATTAACGAAATAATTTACTATCAAATATATTTTTTGATAGATAAAAAATCAATTGAGAAAATGTTGGAAGAAATAGCAAAACAAAATATAGAGAAATTAGCAGATCGTAAAAAGAGAAATAAAATAAAAGGGGATGGCGATAACCGTTGAAAATTGATATAGGATATGCCTTTCTTTTCAAGAATAATGATGGGAAATGGCAAATAACAGCTTCTTGGGATACTTTGGAAAAAGTAAAGGAAGAGCACGAATGGCTCGAAGGAGCCGATTTCGATTTAACTCAATGTCGCTTAGTGCGGGTTTTTTTGGATATTCCACAAAATATATTGGAAATTGAAAATATTTCCGGTGAAATAGAATTTCCCGAATTAGATGATACCTTTTAAAAAAATAATGAGAGGTAGTAGGATATGTCAAAAAGAACTCCCTACGATCTTTATCACACATTACTTAAACCAATTTCTCCAATTGCGACTGATATGCTACATACTGGGGTAATGTTTGATACAGAATATGCCAAAGAACTCAAAGCGAACCTTGAAAAAAAACTTCATGAGACTTATATTCAATTTGTGGAAAATGTGGGAATTCGATTTAATTATCGAAGTCCTATTGATTTGGAATATGTAATTCAACAACAGCTCGGAGAAAAGCTTACTAAGAAAACTCCCAAAGGCAATCTCCAGTTAGATGAAGAGGTTATTGATGAATTAGTAAGAAGAAATTCTAAACTAAAACCCCTGAAAGAACTTCGACACATTTCCAAAATGATTTCAACTTATATTGATAGTCCAATGGAGTATTTAAATGAAAAAAATCGAGTATCGCCGGGATGGCATCTTTTAGGAACAGAAACAGGACGATGGTCTAGTCGTAAACCATTCGCCATTCAAACAATTCCCAGAGATAAAAAATTAAAGAGACTTATCAGAGCGCAACCTGGCTATATTTTTATAGCAGGCGACTTTAAACAGGCTGAATTAAGAATTTTAGCTTATTATTCTCAAGATTCTTTATTATTGGAGGGAGCTCGGAAAAATAAAGATTTGCATTCCTATACCGCAGGAATTGTTAATAATATGGATCCAGAAGAAATAATTCAAGGGAGACAATCTAAAGATCCAAAAAAAGCGGAATATTATGACAATCTACGACAAGAAGCTAAATCAGGTAATTTTCTGGTAGTTTACCGGGGAGGTCCAGATGCCTTATCTAGAGTTCTGGGCAAGCCAAAATCAGAAACAAAGGTTATTTGGGAAAAGATTCGTAAAGGAATGAAAGCCGCTATGGCGTGGTCTGACTCTGTTATCGAGGAATTGGAGACACATTTTAAAGTTACATCCTGCTATGGAAGAGAAAGACGCTTTCCTTTGTATTGTTTTTTCGATCAAAAGAAGATTGAAAAAGCGCATAAAGAAGCTCCCAATGCTTTGATCCAAGGCACTTCTTCTGATTTTTGTAGTTATTCTTTGATTGAAACGATTAATAATTTTAGAAAAGATGGAAAGTATGATCTTCAATCAGATAAGCGTGTTTACCCTATTATGCACAAACATGATGAATTACTTTTTGAAATTCCTGAGGATTGGTTGGATAAGGGTATGGAAATTATCAAAGATAGTATGGAAAGTCCCAAGCTTCCAGTAGATGTTCCTATGGCGGTTGATTTATCGTATGGAACTAATTATGCTGAATTAAAAGAAATATCTTAATTATTTCTTTAAACATAAATAAGGCATCCAAAAATGAAACCAGGAAACATTCCCTACGAAGAAGTGAGAGACAGTTTGAGCGTAGATCCCCGAGAGGAAGAAACTCCATCTGAATCTTTCCAAATGCACCAAATTACCCAAATTCCTCCAGAAATCTGCCAAATAAATTTGACTCTTTATGGAAAATTGTTTAAATTAAGTCTAACAGATATTGTTCTTCTGGAGGAAGGGCTAAGATTTGAAAGTCGTATTTTAGCCGATCGCACTATCAACCAGTTAGATATTACATTGGAGAAATTGGCTTCTTATCGAATAACAATTGCCACAGCCATTGAACAGCTTCAAGAGCAGATCTATGAATTAGAAGAAATAATTCATGATCTTTATTCCAATGTAAGACAAGAAGCAGAAGAATTTTTAATTGAAAGGAAAGCACTTGATGACAGATTAACAAAATCACAAACAAAAACATCCAACACAGAGATTGATAGTTTAATCTATTCAGACCTGTTCAAACACAAAACAACACAATTACGACAAAAGAAAAAACAGATCAACAAACTTATTGCTGAAAAAACAAAACTTGAAAAAATTGACATTATTCTCAACTCAAGATCAAAAGAAATAATTTCAATTCTAGAACGCAGAACAATAAAACAGAGGTAAAAAATGACAATATTTGGAACTCCACCCTACCAAGAAAGAGAAGATTCGGTACAAACTCTTCCTTATTATCGAATGAAAGATTACGGACGAAGGATTTTTAGGTTCGTTCGCAGGATTCTTTTCTTTGATCAAATCTTCATCGATTGTTTAAATGAAGATGGCACACAAGTTATTAGAGCTTTTCGACTTCCCCCAAAAAATCAAAACAGTATTCTGGACAAAATTCGAATTGCGCATCAGACAATTTTAAAGGAAGTTTATCCGGATAAAGATTTACGTCCTCGAAGTCCTTTATCACGCTCCAGAAAGGCTTTATATTTAGTAATCGACCGGCAGGATAATCAATTCAAAATCTTTGAAACCAATAAAACTGTACATGAATCCATAATGGAACACAGAAAAACACCTTCAACAAAGAACCCCGGTTATCTTAAATATGGACTTCCCCATATGTATGACATTACTGTAGTGAAAAAAGAAGTTTCCGACAGATTTAAAGTTAAATGGATTACTGAAGTGGAATATAACCAAAATTCTTGGGACAAGATTCCCATAATCGCACTATCGGAAGATTATCCTACTTTTAGTATGGTTGAGAAATTCCTTCTGGAAAACAAAAAGGAAATTGAAGTTACAGATAGTGAAATTAGTCTCTATATGGATAAGAGAAAAAAATGGATTATGGACGGGGAAAACAGTTTTGATTTTTCTAATCCCCAAGAGAACAAAATTCGGGAAATTGTGGATCGTTATGAGAAAAAGGTTATGAGTGATTTCTTCACTCCGGATGAAATGGAAATTATGGAAAATTTAGACATTGGCGAATTTTCATTCCATGATGATGAGACTATTTTCAAAGAACTTCAAACCTGCAAAATTAATCTCAACGCTAAAGATAAGCAAGGTCTTCCTAAATATGAATGCACTGATCGCTTGTTGGAAACTCTTTATACTAATTTATCTGAAAAGCAAAAATTATTACTTGCAGAGAAAGATGATTTTAAATCCCTCCCAGAACCAAAATTAGAAGATCTTCCAAACATTGAAGAAACTGCGAAAGAAGTAGAAGAGGGAAATGAAGTTAAAGTAGCCCCGGACACAAATTCAAAAGAAGATACCTTTCCGGAAAAGAAAGAGAACTTCGGCGAGCTTAAATTTAATTCCGGAACTGGAGAAATTATAGATGATAATGAGGATACAATTCCATCCTTTATGGAAGATTGATGGGTTATTTAATTCCAAAAACCAACTACGATAATTTTATAAGCGAATTTGAAAGATGGAATCGGACGTATTTCCAATGGAAGTATCAACCTGACGTTGGAAAAGCCTACCCATCTCGTATCCAAACGACTTATCATCGATATTTACAATACCAAAAGGATAAAGGATGGATAAAAGATTTCTATCCTTTATCCTTGAATATTAAAATGGAAGTAAATATCCGGGGAAAGGATTATATTTATCATCCGGACTTTAAAGTTTTACATCCTTTTGATACGGTATATCACGACATAAAATTAAGAAGAATTTCGCAAAGACATTTAAGAGCGATTAGAAAATTAAAGTTAGCGGGCTTCAACATCTTAATAATCACCGCAGAACGTGTTAAGCAAATTAGGAAAGCCTATAAAGGGGAATTCTCTGATTTTTTTCACAGATCTATCGCTTGGCGTTCTGATTATCAAGAATTGAAAGAAAATTATCATCATTTTGAGAGATAAAGGAAAAAAATTATGGCAATCTCAAATACTCAAGCATCCCCTGAAATTGAAGAGTCTTCTACTTCTGATAATCTTAGAAATATATTAGGAGACGCTTATCAGCCTATGTCATCTCTTAAGGCAATCAATCCCTTGCCTACAGGATTAAAAGCAATAGATAATACTTCTGGAATTGGAGGATTACCTCGGGGAAGGATGGTAGAAATTGCGGGAGAAAGTCATAGTGGAAAATCCACTCTATGTCTTAATATTCTTAAAAATATTCAAACAAATGGTGGTGTTGGAGCTTGGTTTAATATTGGAGAAGGTTTTGATATTAATTACGCTTTGAATATTGGGGTAAAAGAAAATACCCCTGTTATATCTCCCAAAGATGGAGAAACATTTCATGCTTTACTACTCTATTTTTTAGCATTGGAAATTTTTGACATAATTTTTGTGGACTGTATCCAAGCGTTAACCACTAAAGAAGTACAAGAAAGAAAAGACATAATAACTAATATGCACGAAAATATGTCACGAGCAAAACTTTTAGCACGTATTGCGACAGATCTTAGTGGTGGTTTTCAAGCAAAGGATATTAATACAGGCAAAATTATTCCTTCATCATACAAAACTGTGGCTACTAACAAAATAGGTAAATTAGAAACCGATAATAAAACACACAGATTGGAAGATAAGAAGACTTGTGTTATATTTATTTCCAGATTAAAAGAAGATCCCTCCGTTATTTGGGGAAAGAAAACATATACAGCGGGTGGTGTGGAAAAGAATTTTCTCTATTCTTTGCGTTATGAATTATCCGCACGTACTGGAGAATTCAAACAGGAAAACAAAGAAAAAGTATTGGAATACCGAGAAGTGAAAATAAAAAATACTAAAAATAAGGTAGGAATTCCGTATAAAGAAAGTGTTTTTTATATATTGCCTTCCGGGCTTATTCAAGAAAGTCCTCCAGAAAAGGGAAAGAAAAAAAATGGATAAAGAAAAATTAATATATCTATTAGCAAGGGAAATTTTTGTAAGTGAGACTATCGCCACTGATGAAATTATAGTCGCAGAAAGAAATAGATTTAATATTATGCTTAATGACGCAAAGAAGATATACCAATGGTATTGTAAGCCATCTTTTCGTTGTATAAGGGAGTATTTAAATAAAGCAAAAGAAATGGTTCGAAAGGAAGAAATTAATGTAGAAACATTTAAAAGCAAAACAACAGAAAAAGTTACGCCGGAACAGATTATTTCCCCTACCCCCGGTATACGAATTCATGAAGGGATAAACACAAAAAAAGTAAAATAAAATCATCTTTAAAAAGAAGGAAAACTACAAATGGGAATCACAAGATATAATCATCACGGAAAAGATGTTTGGGTGCATACTAATGATACCGGACATCATAAAGAACATTGTCTTTGCTACAAATGTCTACGTTATAATCCGGACAATCGTCCTCATTTAAAGCATATGGAAAAGCCAACCGATGAATTAAAGAAAGCGGAACATATCAGAAGTATTCTTCATCATGCGGGTTATCTTATTCCCAAAGAACACCAATGTCCCATAGCGGACATATTGTATACGCATTGTATAGATTTCTATCTGGTGATTCCAGTATGGGAATGTCCGGTCGGTACTTTTATTCCTAAACCCGGAGAAGAAGATGGGTAAAATTTTAATGCTTTCTGATGTTCATTTGGACCCTCGGGACCGAATGGGACAATTTGTATCTTTACCATATGGTTTGGTTTCTCAAAGATTATTGGATAAAATTAATATTCTACAAAAAATTGTTGAAATTGTGCGAGAGGAAGAAATCAACCTGATAATTGATTTGGGAGATGTTTGTAACCTTATAAATCCACCGGAATGGCTTAGAAATAAGTATGCTCAATCTTTTTTGGCTCCTCTTTTGAATTTAGGATGTGAAATCATAATGATTGCTGGAAATCATGGGAGTGATAAAAGATCTACGGCTTTTCAATCATTCGAAAAAATATCGGAGAATGTTATCTTTGTAAACGAACCATTAATTATTGAAAAATTTGGAAAACGTCTCTCTTTTCTTCCTTTTTATTCACTACAGGAAGAGAAGAAATTAAAAAAAGATTTAATAGGAATTCCCGGAGACTTTCTTTTTACACACCTTCCTGTTAATAAGGCGCAAAATTACAATGGTTTTAAGTTACCCGGATTTCCCCCTGAAATTTTTAAAGACTATGAAGCTGTTTACACCGGACATTATCACCGGAAACAGAAAATTGGTAATATTACTTACATTGGATCTTTAACAGTTAATAATTGGAATGATTGGAAAATAAAAAATCCTGGCAGAGTTTCCATCTTATCAATATCTTCCCCTTCTAAAACAAATCTAAAAAATATTTCTTCGTTGGAAGATAGAAAGTTCTTTTCTTACATTGTAAGGATCAAAGATGGAATGGCAGAATTTTGGGAAAATAATCAGGATTTAGATTCATTATTTGATTCTATTATTAGAATCCAATTAATAGGTTCTCCCTCTGAAATTGGTGAATTTGATTTCAAATATCATAACACAATCTTCAAGAAACATAATGCGCATAATGTAATTTGGGATATTATTAAAGAAAGTCCGGAAACAATAAAAACAACTACTCAAGAAAAAAACTGGGAAAAAATCATTGAGGAAAAAGCTAAAAAAGATAAGGAACTTACTCAATTAGGAATTTCTTTTGTAAAAGATATTTAAGGAAAAATTATGTGGGATCTATCATATTTAAAAATTAATCGTTTTTTGGGGATGAGAGAAACCATTATTAATTTCAACAGGCTTAATTACCCGGTTCTGATAATAGGACATAATAAGGATTTGGGAAGATCTAATGGAGCTGGAAAAACTACCATTTTTAATGCGATCTTTTTTGCCTTAGCTGGAAAGACCCTGATGAAAGTTCCGGTTTCTCTCTATCAAGAAGTTGATTTGGAGCTTATGCTAACGAACGCTAATGAAGAATTAAGAATTACTCGAAGCAGAATAGGAGGAAATCAAAAACTCTCTTTTTTTCTTAATAATAAAGAAATTATTGGAAACACTCCAACACAAACACAACAAATGCTACTTGACGCTCTAGGAGTTCCTCCGTATATTAGTGAGAATGAATTCGCTCAAGATTTTGCCACTTTAACTTATTTATCAAAAAACACGATTGATATTTTAGCTTCCAGTATTTATACACCCGCAGACAGAATGAAAATAATAGCCAGAATGTTTGATCTTAATAGATGGGATATTGGATATGAGAACGCTAAAAAAAGATTGAATGAAATTAGAACAAATATACAATCGATTGAATCATCTATCAATATTATTAATGAACAATTACAAGATTTCTCAGAAAAGGAAGCTAAAAAAGAACTCACTAAATTGAAACAAGAGTCTGATAATCTCCAAAAAGAGATAGAAGAAGAACAAAAACAATTAGAAATTTTAGAACAAAATCAGCGTAATTATGAACAAATTTTACAAAAATTGGAATACATTGCACAGCAAATTACCAACATTAGGTATAATTATAGAAATGGAATAGAATCTCTGTTATGGGAGTCAAATAAACAAAATAAGATAATTACAGAAGCAGAAGATTGGTTAAAAAAATATGATAATATAGATTTAGCAACAATTAATACGGAATTATTATTTGTAGAATCTTCTATTAATAATCTTATAAAGAAAAGAGATGAATTAACGACTGAAAAGATAAAACTTGAAACTTGTCTTCAACAATATCAGGAAGAATTTGAATCTATCAAAAAAGACATTACTCAATTCCAAGAATGTCCTGTTTGTAAATCTCCGTTGATGGTCGTTGAAGGACAGATAAAACCCTTTGAAAGAAAAACATTAGAAACAAGAAAAGAGAACGTTCGTGGAATATATATGGCTAATCTTGATAAGTATAAAAAACTAAAAGCCAAAATTGAAGAAGTTAACGATAAATTAAAAGAATTCAAAGATAAACAGCAAAATCATTTGAATAACAGGGATAAAGCGAAAGAAGCTGAAATTAGACGAAAATCTATTGAAGTTTCTATGCGAGAACTCAAAGAATATTCAAAAAAAATTGATACCCGAAAAAAGGAACATCAAGATGAAATAAACAAATTAAATTTGGAAAGGGAGAAATTACAACAAGAGGAAAGTAAATTAAAACCAGAAGAAAATCAAACAGAACATATACAAAATATTAAAACCAAAATACAACAAAATTTAAAGAGAATTACAGAAAATTCGAAGAGAATGGGAATTATTGAAGAAAAACTTGATTATTTTAGAAAAAATACTATATCATTAGAAGAAAAAAAGAATAAATTTAAAGAACTGAAGCATCAAGAACAGCAAACTCAATTTTGGGTCAATGGTTTTAAAGAAATAAAGATTGATCTTATTGAAAGTTTTATTCCTTATCTTACTAAAATTACCAATGAAAAGATAAAGCAATGTGAAATGGATTTCCAAATACAGCTTTCTACGGAAAAGGAATTGCAATCGGGAGATATTAAACAGGAATTTCACATTAAAATATTAGATGATTACGGAAAGGAACGTCCCATAGAATCATTTTCTGTGGGAGAACGACGTACTTTAGTGATTTGTTTAAGTATTGCTATTAATGAATATAGAAAAATGATGTCTACCATTCCCTTTAATTTCATTCTTTGTGATGAAATATTAGACGGTTTGGACGATGTTGGACAAATAGCCACATCTAAACTTATCAATCAAAGTAGTGGGCAGTTTCTTGTAATTAGCCACTCAGATACTCTTAAAGATTTATTCAGTTCTGTGTTAACTGCAATTAAATCAAAAGGAATTATCACAATTGAATAAAAAGATTAGTTATCACAAAACCAATAAAAATAAAGGAATTTCTCATGGAAAAACTTGAAGTTATTGTATCCGGTTCAGGAATATTCGCCAGTGGAAGAAGAATTGATAAGATTTTGAATTATCTCGGCTTCCTTACTCCCATTCGTAAAGAACTTTATGATATTGAAGTAGAGAAGTGGAAGCAAAAATGCGCCGAGCTTTCAGAAGGACAAAAGAAACCCCCTAAACCCAAAATGTTGGAAATACCAATCAAATTTGGGGATGAAAATGTAAAAAGAATTGCCAGTAAATACGAAGCGCATTGTTATCTATTAGATATTAAGTTGATAGAGGGATACCCAAATGGATTAGTAATTGATGAAAATGGACAATTGCTTTTTATTCCTATGAGAGCTATTAGATTTATTGGCGAATATCGTCCTAAAATTTATAAGAGAACCGATATAATTGAAGTAACAGTAGAAAATAAACCAAAAAAGACGGAGAAACCGAAGAATGTCACTCAAACATCCGGACAGCAGAAGAAGCAAAATAGCAAAAAAAGGAAGACGTAAGGGAAACTCTTTTGAAAGAAGAATAGCCAAAAAATTTGGAGAATTATTTTATAACGATCCAAAAGCATTGGTAAGAGCCCCTAGAAGCGGTGGGGGAGAATGGAAGGGTGATATTATTGCTAATCCAAATTTAGTTGAAAGCTTTCCACTTTGTATTGAATGCAAGAATCAGGAAGTATGGACTTTTACACAATTATTTAAAGAGGGGGAAAACAAACCAATACTCAAATATTGGAAGCAAACAATAAAAGAATGTCCTAAAAATAAAATCCCGATTTTGATTTTTACCAAAAATTTTTGTCCAGATTTTATTGGAATGTCGACAGAAGTCCCTATTTTTTATGGTATATCACACATTTTGATTTCTAATAATATTATTATTTACCAGTTAGAGGAATTATTAGAAAAATATGGAGACGCTTTCCTTAAATGGGTAAATGAAAATCAATCCTCTTCTTCCTCTTCCCATTCGCTTTCTAATTCCAAAGGCGCATCTGAATAATATTCTAATTCAGCCAAAACAGGATTCCCACAAAAAGGACAAAATGCTGGTAAACTTTCCGCTCCAATTGGACATAAATCAAAGGAAGCATTACATTCACCGCATAGATATGTATGTATTTTATTTTGAAACATTAGTAATTTACTGATTCAATTTCTGCCAATTTGTTATATAAATAAGTTTCCATTTCCTCTTCAAAATCTTTGGAAGCCTGCCAAGATTCCCCTCCAAAAATTGCAGTCTCTCCAAAAATATGAACAGGATTTATATTAAACAAGCCATTCCCACTTTCATACTCTATTATTCCCAATCCATTTTGCCAATCTTCCAAAGAAGCGTTGGAAGGAACTCTACCATCTGTATGACATAAACATCCCGGAGAAAACGCATATCGTGTTCTTCGTTTACCTCTGGGTCTGTCATATGTTTTAGCAACGACCATTTGCTTATGCACATGTCCATAAATACTACTATAATTATATTCTCTCAATACAGCTTCTGCGGTTTTCTGGGCTTCCTTTCGGATAATATTTCCATGAAATGCTTTTAAATTATCATTAATCCAAACTTCTCCATAAGGATAATCTTCTGATACTATAATATTATAGGCGTCAAGTCCTAATAAAGTAGAAATTGAAAGTAAAGGGGGTTTTTGTAAAGCGTCCGCTGCTCGTAATCCATAAGCAGACGCTTGATTTGTAGCAATAGCGATTGGAAGTCGGTGTTCATGATTTCCCAAGATATAATGTATAGTCGCTTGGGGACATGCCATTCTTAATTTACAGAAAAAATGGGAAAGATCAATCAATGCCGCTTGTGTTGTATATTGCATCTCAGGTGTTTTAAAAAACTTTTCCGACCATTCCGCCAAATCTAACATATCTCCCAAGATAATTATTAAGTTGGGATTAATTTTTTCAGTAATAGATAAAACAAGTTGTAAAGCGGAATAGTTATGATAAGGCTTAAGTTTCCCCCCTGCTAACGCTCTTTCAAATCCAAAATGCGCATCTCCAAATACAACACAAGTTTTGACATTTTTTTCTTTTTTGGGAATTTTTTTAATGTTTGGGATATTGAGGGTAATTGGTTGGATTATGGGAAATTCTATAGGAGATAGCTTTCGTTTAAGTAGTGTCGCTTTGGTTTGTGTATTGAGATATGGTTTCCACTGTCCTTTATGAAATGCGGAAGTTGTCCAAGTATTTATTTTAAAAGATTGTACTTTCCACTCTTTTTTATCCACCTGAAATTTTTCAAGTAATTCTTCAAGTGTTAATTTACACCCAGTTCCCTCAGTTCTTATGGTATAATTTACATCTCGATAATTCCCTTCGGTTTCATCTTCTCCCTTTGTTTCGAAATTTTCTGATTCGCCTCCAAAATAATATTGCTTTTTTATTTTTTGTACATGCCTAATCCCACATCCCTTTAGTTTGGCAATTTGTTTATTTGATAAATTTTCTTCAAATAAATGTTGCCAATTTTTGAGATAGGTTTGGTATGAAATTGGAGGACGTTCTTTTTTGAACATTATCTCTCCTGAAGTTTATTAAAAATATATTTATTCTAAATGTCCTATAATTTTAATATCGTAGATTTTCGTATCTGTGTTGTTATCACAATTATCCTGATCTATGGTTATGAAATAGGCGTAATCAGAAAGAGATAGATCACCATCTCCAGATAATACATCAGTATTATTATTTCCTGTTTCTCCATCTCCAATGCCAGTTGTTTCATCATCAGTGGTTACAGTGCCATCATGATCGGTTCTGATCAATTTGAAATCGAAACGGTCTCCGGAAGCGACTGTGTTATAATATATTACTATTTGATCTAATACCACAGTTTGCCCATTTATTTGATATGGAATATTGAAAGGTGTTACCATTGTTCCATTTAAATTAGTAGGATGTACTGCTCCCTCACTTCCAATTTGAGTTTGTCCAGAAACGAAATCATAAGCTCCTATATGCCAAGTGTAAGAACGCTCAGAACTAGTTCCTAATAAAACCTCAGTACTATTTAGGATAGCCCATATAGAATCAGAATTGGAAGATACTAACAATGTTCCGTCCGGAGTATTACTGTCTTCGGGATCTCCTCCGGTGATAACAATACCCCCCGCCGGTGCTGTTAAACGACCAAGCGTGTCAAAAACTGCATAACTTCCACTATCATCATAATCACCTATATAAAGCTTGCCATCAGTCCCACCATTCCCATCATTTAAATCAAATGATATATAAGATGAATTTAAATTCATTGCCACCGAATTATTTGTTGCCACAGCTCTTATAGCACCAACACCCTGTATATAGTTATAACCAGAATGAAATAGCATACTACCTATATAACATAAACTATTCGTTCCTTTAAATTTAAAAGAGCCTTCGTTTGTTATATACACATCATTATCCAGATACAACGCATATCCATCTCCACCATAACCATCGCTTAAATCCAAATTAGCGTCATTAGAACTCCAAGCCGCTGAATCAATTCTAATTCCCCCTCCAGTAATATGAATAGAATCATTAAAGACCGATTCATTATTTATCACAAGATGATCTGCATCCACAGAATCTGCGTCAATGCCATAGGAAGCTGTTATTAAAGAATCAAAATCGGCGTCATCTTCAACTGCTATCCCCGACTCAAAAGTTTGAAGTTCATCCCAACCAATAGCTTGAGTTGTGTCAGCATTTCCTCCACCACCAAGATTTAACCAACTCCAAGCATCGCCAACATAGGCGCCAATGGAATCTCCGGTTGATGTTACAAATAACATACCTTCTTCAGGACTTCCTGGTTCAGCCATAGGTTCTAGGTGGAGAATTTTAGTGTAAACACTACTATCAAATGTAGCGTATCCTGAAGTGTCTATTCTAACTCTATTAATATCGGTGGGAGTTCCTATAGTGAACGCTGTGTCTGTAGTGGTTCTGACATAAATTATGCCTTTAACTAATAAGCCACCATCTTTAATAGTCGCTCCAGATCCTGAATAACCTTCAATTCCGAACTGTACTTCTCCCCCTTGGGAGATGAATTGTAAATTTCCGGATTCTGCTTGAACAATACTAGAATATTGTTCCATGTTATCACCTGCTACAAGATAAATTCCCACTGTGGTGTCAGTAATACTGGGAAAACTGGCGACTGAATCCGCAGTTCCTATTACTAAAATAGGACGAACGGTGGGAAGTCCCCATTTCATAGTGGAATCCTTTTCATCATAATATATAAACACCGCTTGTGTTGTGTCAAAGTACATTGAAGAATCCATTATTACAGGAACACTAAATCTGATTTTAGTTACGCCTTCAACAAAAGGTGTTCCTAAAAATAAGAATATAGTAAAAATAAGAGGGAAAATCAAGTTCTTTACTTTAGAAAATTTCTTCATGATATATTCTCCTTTTAATACCTATCAATTGCCCGGAGGTTTAACTCTGTTTTACCACTTAAATAATTATGGGTAATGCTCCTAATATAACATTCCACCGAGTTCCCCGGAAGTGTGGGAAAAGCCTGAGCATTTTTAATTGCGACTTTGGTAAGGGAAGATCCATCGGTTATTATATTCAAAGTGGGATCTAATTTAGTAGTTACTTTCAATAAATATTTTGGATAAGCAAAATCATCTATAATCTTTTTTGTTAATTCGTTTGCCAAGTTCCTTCCAATAAAAGGATTATCTATGGAAGGAAAATCCTGTCGTCCATATTCATTTATAGAT
>Ga0209834_10000790_pt1 | contig 18639 bp, 12 predicted proteins | sample Mar14236cmmetaG_FD_184134 | JGI IMG/M metagenome (GOLD analysis project Ga0209834, IMG submission 184134) | Marine hydrothermal vent microbial communities from Guaymas Basin, Gulf of California to study Microbial Dark Matter (Phase II) - Marker... ...
ATTCAGGTTCAAAGTTCCAAGGTTCACGGTTCAAGGTTAGAAAACAATGAAGATAGAGCAATATGAAAAGCGAAAAGTAGCCAACCCTGAACTCTGAACCCGAAAACCTAAAAGGATATAATATATGAGATATATATTACATATCGGAAACAATGAAAAAGGTTCCGCTCTAATAATCTCGATATTAATTTTACTCCTTCTTACCATTATAGGAATAGCGGCAACGAATACCAGTACAATAGAGATCCTTATATCAGGAAATGATAAGGTACATAAGATGGCGTTTCATCAGGCAGAAGGTGGAACTGAGGTTGGGCGTGAACTCTTAGAACAAAATATTGCCTGTCCAACTGGGTTCAAAAATGAACCGATAGATATAGGTAATACAAGAATTGAAAAAAAAGATTTCTGGCAAAATGAAAGCAATGCTACTACCTGTTCATATCCATCGGATTCTAATAGAGATATCCATATGCCAGCCAACGCCACAAGCACAGACGCGCATACAAATATAAAACTATATGGCGTTACCGAATTATCAACTGGTACTGCAATTCAGATGGCAGCCGGATATGAGGGAAAAGGGAAAGGTGCTGCTACTGGAGGCGGACACATTGTTTATGATTTATGCTCTCAGCGCAGAGGACAGGCTAGTTGCGAGTCATGTATTGCGATTCAATATAGACATGTAATCGGTCAGGAAGGTGTTTGTATTTATTGAGAGTATTATTGTATCAATGTCTTGGTATAGAATTTGTTTAATTAGTATTATAAAATAGAGGTAAATTAATATTATGAAAAGGCTCATATTATTCATTATATCAGGTTTTTTGTGTTTATCTAGTCTATTTAGCAATGCGACCTTTTCCTTTGCAGCCACAGCCAGCCAGTATGAGGCGGTGCCGCCATTTGTGACTGCGGGGGTTCCCCCTCTCGTAATGCTGGTAATGGGCAGAAATCATAAATTATATTACGAGGCATATAACGATGCGTCAGACCTGAATGGAGATGGTGAGTTGGATGTAGGGTACAATCCGGCTATCGATTATTATGGATATTTTGACTCATACAAGTGCTATACTTACAACAGCGGCAATAGCCGGTTTGAGCCTTCAGCCACTACAACTGACAAGAAGTGCTCAGTAACCAATGATTGGAGTGGGGATTTTCTGAATTATTTGACAATGTCGCGCATGGACTGTCTGAGAAAGGTACTTTATGGAGGTTACCGTTCAACAGATACAGCGACTGAAACTGTTCTGCAAAGGGTTTATGTGCCGCAAGATGCCCATAGTTGGGGCAAGGAATACGAAAGCATAGAAAAAAACGGCTATGATATAAGAGAATATACCCCCCTTGATCTCCCCGCGAGTGGAACACGACATCTTTTCGCATCAACCACCCTTTCCGACAATGGAGATCCGTTATTGAGGGTGCTTCCAAATAACACCCATAGAATATGGGAGTGGGTATCCAAAGAACGGCCTGTCTGCGACAATTCCCTGGAAACAGGCAGCGGAGGGCACCCGGGTCATCCTGCCAATCATGATGAATATGAAGATCTGGTCACGACCTATGCAATCCCTGCCAACCTTCAGGGTTCTCAACTCCTCAATGGCGAGATTAACGGGTCCGGTAATCCTTTTTTCGTCGGGGATGCCGACGATTATCTCACCATATTTGATGGCAAAATCCATATCAGGTACGCTGGAGACTACGAATTTGCAGTAGATGGTGACGATGCCGTGGAGGTTATCATAGACGGCACGGTTGTAGCCGGCTATTATGGCGCCCATGGAAAATGTAATTGTACCACCAATAGCGGAACCATTAGTTTAACGAAGGGAGAGCACACGATCGAATTCCGCCACGAAGAGGCATCGGGAGATGATAACTACTATCTGTATTGGAATGGCCCGGACAGCAACAACCATACCGGAGGCTGGGAAATTGTCCCTTACTATTTGTGACTTGATGGTGAGCGGTCCGGTCTGGACCAAAATATTACACAAACAGTCTACACCCTTCAAGCACCTGCCTCGACTATTACCGATTATGTCGTAAGAGTAAAAGTAGCCGACCCATCAATGCCTGAGAGCAACTGCAAGCTGTATCCATCCGGAGTGTACAAGCCAATCGGCATCCTCCAAAGACACGGCGAGTCCGACAGAATGTATTTTGGCCTTATAACAGGATCTTATACAAAGAATACCTCCGGCGGTGTGTTGAGAAAAAATATAGGCACAATTACGGATGAAATTGACCCGGATACAGGTCAATTTATCTTAACAGACGGCATTATCAAGACTATTGATGACTTAAGGATTGTAGGCTTTGATTATGGTAGCCATTCCTACAATCAAAACTGCGGCTGGATAACAACCAGGGCCATCAATGAAGGGGAATGCCGCATGTGGGGCAATCCAGTTGGGGAGATGATGTATGAAGGGCTGAGGTATTTTGCAGGCAAGGGGACGCCTACCAGCGATTTCACATACTCAGGATCTAATGATGACAATAGCCTAGGCCTACCGCTACCGGCTTGGCAAGATCCCTATGATGCCGTCAGCGGTTTTGACTATTGCGCCAAGCCCTTTATGCTCGTCCTGTCCGATATAAATCCCACTTATGATTCAGACCAGTTGCCCGGTAGCTATAGCCATTTCGGCTCTTTCACTGGCAATTTGAACGGCCTGGATGTTGAAGACCTTGCGGACACAATATGCGCTGACGAGGGTGACGCCGGTTCGCATTTTATCGGCCAAAGTGATTTGACATATAATGGCGCCTGTACTGAAAAAGACGTGGCAGGTTTTGGAGATATTCGCGGGCTCTGTCCGGAAGAACCGACAAAACAAGGGAGCTATTATTCGGCCGGTGTTGCCTATTTTGGACGGACGGAAGATATAAGCGATGCAAACAGTAGCCAAAATGTAAACACATATGCTGTCGGCCTGGCCTCTCCACTGCCAAGAATTAATATCCCTGTCGGGGACGGCAGCATAACACTGGTTCCATTTGGCAAATCCGTCGGCGGCTACAGCATTTCCGCTACTCAAGGGGATTTCCAGCCCACAAATACCATTGTGGATTTCTACGTGGAAACAATTACTCCAACTTATGGAAAATTCAGGATAAATTTTGAAGACGTGGAACAGGGCGCCGACCACGACATGGATGCCATTGTCGAGTATGAATACCAGGTGAACGACACTACGGTTGACATAACCCTTAACTCTACCTATGCGGCCGGGAGTATCATCCAGCATATCGGCTACATTATCTCCGGCACAACAGCGGACGGTACATACTTAGAGGTAAGGGACGAAGACACGGGAGCCGAATCTGACCCCGACTATTTCCTCGATACGCCTCCAGGGCAAGGGCCTGGAGAGACATGGAATGACGGCAATGCCCTGCCCCTTACCACCACACGGACCTTTACCGTAGGAAACAACCCTGCCGCCACATTATTGAAAAACCCCCTCTGGTATGCGGCCAAATGGGGGGGATTTGAGGACAATAATGACAATAATAAGCCGGACCTTGAAAGTGAATGGGATAAAGACGGCGACGGCGTGCCGGACACCTATTTTTATGTAACCAATCCCCTGAGGCTTGAGGAGCAACTCAACAAGTCATTTGCCGATATATTGCGCAGAACATCATCCGGCACTGCTGCATCGGTTATTTCAAATTCACGATCAGGAGAGGGTGCTATATATCAGTCGATATTCTTCCCTGAATATAAAGGCCCTTTGGGGAATATTGCCACATGGGCCGGCGAGGTCCATGCCCTGTTGGTAGATGCCTATGGCAATATGAGAGAAGACACCAATGGCAATAAACAGCTTGATTTGACAACTGATAAGATAATCGTCTTCGATGGGACGACTGTATATAAATATGGTGATGATGACGGCGATTCACAAATTAGCGGTGATGAGGAGACCCCTGACGAGACTGGAGGCATATTGGATATCCGTTATCTATGGTCCTCAAATGGATGGTTAAATGAGATATCTGATGCGGATATTGTAGATCAAAGGACCTATGATTCTACTGACCACAAGAGATATATTTTTACCTTTATTGACACAGATCAAGACATGATAGTTGACAGTGGAGAAGTAATTCCGTTTTCATGCTCAAGTCTTCCATCTGTATCCGACCTTACCGATACATCAGAGATATATCCCTATCTCACGCTTTATCCTTCATTTAGCGATGAGCCGGCGGAAATCGGGACCATTCGATCAGACGGCAATTTTAATAACTTTTTACAGCACCAAAGCCAAAGGGTAATTAACTATATAAGAGGTAAAGATCAAGGACTATATACCTCCACGACCAGTTCATCTTACGCTATACCGGCTTTCAGGAACAGAAAGGTTGATTATGACGAAGACGGCACTGTAGAGACATGGAGACAGGGAGATATTGTCTATTCCACTCCTACTTTTGTTGGAAGGCCGTCGGAAAACTATCATTTGCTTTACAGGGATGCATCATACGGCATATTCTACAACAAATATATGCACAGAAGAGGCGTGGTCTATGTGGGTGGAAATGACGGGATGTTTCATGCCTTTAATGCAGGTTTTTATGACTCGGAAGATAAGGCATTTCTGACTCAACCCCTGGACGCCGACGGCAATCCTGACACCAGCTATACTGGTTTTGACTTGGGCGCTGAGTTATGGGCCTATGTGCCGTATAATCTGCTTCCGCACCTATACTGGCTTACTGAGCCAGAGTACGCCCATGTCTATTATTGTGATCTGAAACCAAGGATATTTGATGCAAAAATATTTTACCAGGCAGACGGGACAACTCCCCTTGATGCTGACCATCCTGAAGGGTGGGGCACGATTTTGGTCGGCGGCATGAGGTTTGGAGGCGGTGAAATTGACGCAGATATGGATAAGAATGGCAGTTGTAACGCAACTGATCGGACCATGAGTTCCGCCTATTTTATCCTTGATATTACCGACCCCGAATCACCGCCAACACTGTTGGCTGAAATCACTTTTGACAATCTGGGTTATACTACCTGCTATCCAGGCGTCATTCCCATGAAAGACAAGGACTCAGATGGCATTCACGCAAACGACTGGTACCTTGTTGTAGGTTCAGGCCCGGCGGCGGCGGATGGAACGGCTGATTTTGCGGCCCTGAACGATGCAGACAGCAAGCAATCCGCCAAACTCTATGCAATTGACCTTGTTGCGCTGGTTACAAATCAACAATTAATGACCCTTGATAATACCGGAAGTCTTGTTTCAGGCTCAAATATCTTTCAGGAGTTGGACTCCAATTCTTTTATTTCAGATCCCATAATAGTCGATTATGACCTGGATTATAATGCCGATGCCCTATATTGCGGAACCGTCTCAGGCGACTCGACAAACGGCTGGGGAGGCAAGCTGCGGCGTGTGGTCATTAAGAACGATTTGACGACCTCAAACTGGGATGGAGATAGCATCCTAATAGATTTAACCGGTATTGAAGATGGCCAGCCAATAACAACCGCCCCAAGTGTCGCTATAGATCCCTTGGGAAATAAATGGATATACTTTGGCACCGGACGATTCTTTGTACTAGCTGATGGCAACAATACGGATCAACAGGCCTATTATGGAATCAAGGAACCTGTTGATGGAGACGGCAACATGACCTGGGCTACGGTATCCCATGTTGAATTGTTGGATGTCAGTAATGCCGAGGTATCCACAGACAAGACAGTGACAGGTGTCGCTGGTATCACGGATTGGCACGATTTAGTAAATGAAATAGAGAATGAAACGAATGGAACGAGTGGCTGGTACCTAAACTTTTCAGAACCTAAAGAGAGAAATCTAGGCCAGGCTACTTTGTTGGGCGATATCCTTGCCTTTACCACCTATATCCCGCCTGAGGACATCTGTGATTTTGAAGGTGAAAGTTACCTTTATGCCCTCTATTATTTGACGGGGACCGCTTATTATGAATCGGTAATAGGCACAGATGGCGGAGAAGGACCACAGCAGGTATTGAAGAAATTGAGCTTAGGGCAAGGGCTTTCCATTACTCCGAATATCCATGTAGGCAAGGGAGATGCCCCGAAGCTGTTTATCCAGAGCAGTACAGGAACCCCATTAGTTATTAAACAGAAAAGTCCTGGCATGACAAAAAGCGGAGTTTCTTCCTGGAAGGATGGATGCAACTAAATTCGGTGCAGATGCCGCTTTGATTGCAATTTGCCCGCGGTTGAAATCCTGCAAAAGCCTGCCGATTGCCGGATGGTGAGTGAACAATTACGAGACGGGCCTCTTTTTTCATTCTCTGCGACGATAATTATCTCCCGGGGAAAGAGGATGGACCTTGTATGCAGCTCTCCAGTGAAAATCGCTGTTTTCACTAAACCTTATATTGTCATAAAGAATTCTTGATGTTAGTCTTATATCTATGGAATTTATACCCAAATGGCTGGCATGGGAGATAACCAGACGCTGTAACCTCCATTGCGTACATTGTCGATCTTCATCCGGGCTGGAAGCGAAAGATCATCCTGACTTTTCCACCTCTGAGGCATTCAGGGTCCTGGACGACATAGCAGACTATGCCAAGCCGGTGATAGTCCTCTCAGGCGGGGAACCGCTGTTAAGAAAAGACGTATTTGAAATTGCCGGTTACGGCACGGAAAAGGCCCTGAGGATGTGCCTTGCCACCAACGGCACCTTTGTAACCCCTGACATCTGCACCAAAATCAAGGACTCCGGCATATGCATGGTTTCTCTCAGCCTTGACGGGGCCACGGCCGAGGTCCATGACAATTTCCGCCAGCAGCCGGGCGCCTTTGAATACGTAATGAACGCCGCCAAGCTCTTCAGGGAGCACGGCATAAGCTTTTTGATCAATTCTTCCTTTACCCGCCGTAATCAGGAAGAGATCCCCAAAGTTTACAGACTGGCCAAGGAGATAGGGGCTACTGCCTGGTATATGTTCATGATTGTGCCGACCGGACGTGGAAAGGAGATCTTGGAAGAGCTTATTACGCCTGAAGATTATGAAACCCTGCTCAACTGGCATTATGAGATGGAAAAGAGAGAAAAAGATATTCTTGTCAGGCCTACCTGCGCACCGCATTACTACCGTATTCGTCTCCAGAGGGCCAAGGAACAGGGCGAAAAGATAAAGCACAGGAGCCTTAAGTTTTCCACCGGAGGCTCCAAGGGTTGCCTCGCTGGTCAGTTGATTGCACTTATCGATGTGGACGGAAACGTGCTTCCCTGCAGCTATTTCCCTTTATCTGCAGGAAACATCAAAGAACAATCCTTTAAAAAGATTTGGGAAGAAAGCCCTCTCTTCAAGGAACTAAGAGATTTTTCTTCATATAAGGGACGCTGCGGTGCATGTGAATATATCAGGGTTTGCGGGGGATGCAGGGCCAGGGCATATGCAATCCATGGAGATTATCTTGATGAAGAGCCTTTTTGTAACTACGTGCCAAGAAAGATGAGAAAAAAGAGCTGATAGCAGTTCCGGCTTGAAATTAGGAAACTTGAAATTGGAAATTGGGAAGAGATGAAACGATTTTACGAGTTGGATGTTTACAGACCGGCAAAGGGTTTCAGAAGAAAGGCTTTATCTGAACGAAGGCATGAAGGCCGAATTTCCAATTTCCAATTTCAACCTCCAGGAGGACAGGATGAATGAAGCCTTTTTAAGGGCATGCCACGGCGAGGCGGTCAGACCGGTACCGGTATGGCTAATGAGACAGGCAGGGAGATATCTTCCTGCCTACCAAGAGGTCAGAAAAAAGATAGACTTTCTCACACTATGCAAGACCCCTGAGCTGGCAGCAGAGGTTAGCATACAGCCCGTTGACATCCTTGGGGTTGACGCAGCCATCCTTTTTTCCGACATACTGATCCCCCTTGAGTGCATGGGAATAGGGCTTGACTTCCACGAGGGAAAAGGGCCTGTCTTAAATCCTCCCGTAAGGACTGAGCAGGATATTGAACGGCTCCATCCTATAGATCCGGATGCCGATGTATCATTTGTGCTTGAGACTATCCGGATCTTGAGAAAAGAACTTAGCCACAAGGTTCCGCTGATAGGTTTTTCAGGTGCACCCTTTACCCTTGCGACTTATATGATAGAAGGGGGTACCTCCAAGAGCTTTGTAAATACAAAACGGATGCTGTTTGAGGCTCCGCATCTCTTTTCACGCCTTATGGACCTCCTGACTGAAGTAGTCCATTCCTACATCGAGGCACAGATAAGGGCGGGGGCCCAAGCCATACAGGTATTTGATACCTGGGCAGGGGTACTTACCAGAGAGGATTATGCAAGATACGCCCTTCCATATGTAACCCGTATCTTTAAAAGAATTAAGGGTTCAGGAGTGCCCTTTATTTATTTTGTCTTTAATGGAGGGCATGTTCTTGAAATCATAAGTGATTCCGGTGCCGGAGTCATAGGGCTGGACTGGCGCACGGACATCAAAACCGCTATATCAAGACTTGGATCCGATACCGTAGTCCAGGGAAACCTGGATCCATGTGCCCTGTTTCTTCCCGAGCATGAGCTAAAAACCAGGGTGGATTCCGTATTGAAGCAAGGTCTTGAGGCCAAAGCCCATATCTTTAATCTGGGTCATGGTATTCTGCCTGAAATACCGAATGAGAAGGTAAGGCTTCTGGTAGAACTGGTACATGGGCTGTCTTCCTGATGATAGCTGTAGTTTTTCTCAACATGGGAGGGCCGGATTCCCTTTCTGCAGTGAGGCCATTTCTTTATAACCTCTTTTCGGATCGCGAGATTATTCAACTGGGCCCACGCCTGCTGCAACCCGTTATTGCCTGGGCAATTTCCAGGCGAAGGGCCCCTAAGAGCCGTGCTGCATATGCAAAAATCGGTGGCAAAAGTCCGCTCGCCAGAATAACCGGGACACAGGCCAAGGCCGTTGAACAATTGCTCAATCATAAATTGAAGGAAGAATTGCTCTGCATTTCAGGAATGAGGTACTGGAACCCGAGGACCCCTGACGTCTTACACCAAATAAAAGAAAGGGGTATATCTAAAGTCCTTGGCCTTTCTCTTTATCCTCACTATAGCCGTGCCACCAGTGGTTCTTCTATCGGAGAATTTGAAAGGTGTGCAGGCAGGCTCGGGCTGGAAACTCAGATAATAGACAGCTTTCCGGATCATCCGGATTATATCGAGGCCCTGGCAGACGTAGTGCAAGAGGGCCTAGATATGGTAAAAGATAAAGATAAATTCGCCCTTGTTTACAGCGCCCATAGCCTGCCCAAAAGTATGGTTGAAAAAGGAGATCCCTATGTAGATCATCTCTGTCGCACCATTACGGCCCTTGAGAAACTGATCGGCATTAAGGGCCATTTGTGCTATCAGAGCAGAAGCGGCCCTGTAGAGTGGCTCGAGCCCGGGACAGATATATTGCTTAACAAACTTGCAGAAAAGGGGCTTCATACCATTTTGGTATTGCCTATTAGTTTTGTATCGGATCATATAGAGACACTTTTCGAGATAGATATGCTTTATTCAGAGATAATGGCTAAAAAGGGGGTAAGGCTTATTCGTACCCCTTCCCTTAATAACAGGCCTTTGTTTATCAATGCGCTTTCCAATTTAGTGGAACAGGGTCTCAAAGAGGCAGGATGGCTAAATTAATAATAGCTGGGGGCGGATTATCCGGACTGTCCCTTGCCTGGTTCCTCAAGGAACTCAGGCCCGGATGGGAAATCCTGGTACTTGAGGCAGGGGCCAGGGCCGGAGGCAAGGCGTGGACCATAAAAGAAGATGGCTTTGTGTGCGAAAAAGGCGTAAACGGCGTGCTTGACAACAAGCCATCAACTCTTGCCCTTGCCGCCAGGCTCGGACTGGAGCCCCTGAGGAGCAATGACGTAGCCAGGCGCCGCTTTGTGATAAAGAACGGACAGTTGATTCAACTCCCTGTATCACCCGTGCAGTTCTTGACCTCGAAAATACTCTCTCTGCCTGGACGATTGAGGGTGTTGGCCGAGGCCCTTGTGTCAAAAGGTGACATCTCCAAGGATGAGTCCCTGGCTGATTTCGCGAGAAGGCGTCTTGGCAGGGAGGCCTTTGAATATCTTATAGATCCTATGGCCACAGGGATCTATGCCGGAGATCCGGAACGGCTGTCTCTTCGTAGCTGTTTTCCCAGGATCCACGAGCTTGAACGTGACTACGGCAGCTTGATCAGGGCAATGATCAAGCTTCAGAGAGAGGCAAAAAAAAGGGGTGAAAAGGGGCCGGGTGCAGGACCCGGCGGTGTTCTCACCTCTTTTAATACAGGCATGAATGAACTCGTAGATGCCCTTGTCCGGGTATTGGGTCCTGCAGTACGCCTGAATTCCTCCGTAGCATCGATTTCAAGGGATAACACCGTCTGGCATGTCTATTTACAAGATGGGAAGGAGTTTGAGTCAAGCCATGTAGTGCTGGCATGTCCAGCCAAAGCGGTTTCAGAAGTCCTAAAGAAGACCGCCCCGGATATTGCAAAACTCGCATTGCAAATACATTATCCACCTGTGAGTATTGTCTGTACGGGCATTAAGCAGGGAACCACTGAAAATTCATTGAATGGATTCGGATTTCTTGCCCCGGGCGATGAAAAGCGCTCGATCCTTGGTTCTCTCTGGGATTCGTCTATTTTTCCCAACAGGGCACCTGAGGGCTATCAACTGACAAGGACCCTGGTAGGCGGAGTAAGGGCCCCTGACCTGGCCAGGCTTCCTGACTCGTCTCTCCTTGAGCTGGTTGTAAAAGAATTTACAGAGCTCATCGGTTTGAAGAGCGGACCGGAATTTGTGAAAATTTTTCGTTGGGATGAGGCCATTCCACAGTATGAGAAGGGACACCATGCCCTTGCCTCTGAAATCGATCTTGCCCTGAGGTCTTATCCCGGACTATATATCAGGTGTAATTGGCTTGGGGGTGTAAGCCTCAATGACTCTATCGCAAACTCAGAGAGACTTGCAAAACAGCTTGCACGCTGATTGATGATTTCGCTGAAAGCCTGAAGCTGAAAGCCGAAAGGGGTTGATTGCGATAGCTCTTTGAGCTTTGAGCTTCTACTCACTTCATTTCCGGCTCAAACTCGGTAGCATTAACCGCTTTTACCTTGCCATCGCTCCGCTCCACAAGTTCGAATTCAATAATTTTTTGCTGAGTCTTTAATTGAGCAAAGGACTGATCAGTCACAACACGTCCGTCTCTATGTCTGAAATCGCTGATATGACAAAAGATATCGTCACGCATATCCAGCACACCAAGACCGGTTCGTACACCCAAAAATGCGAATCCCTTCTCCTCATTAAAGACATGCATTACGCCCCGCACACGCGAAGAATTGTCTATGGAGGGCAAGATTTCAGGAACCAGATATCCTGAAAAGTGGTTATCAACTTCACATCGTAGAATTTCACTGGTGTTGGAGAAAGAGAGGAGATCTACTCGCTTTCCTTTGTTCTGAAGTGCCCGGACAAGCCTGAAAAAATCGCCATCCCCGCTGCCTAGTAGTATATAATCCAGGTTGTCCGCCTGCAATAGTGCGTCTATTGCAAGATCAAGATCGGCGTTTGCCTTGGTAATAATATCCCCCTCAGAATTTTTATAACGCTGGACCTTTTTTAAGACCAAGTGAAAACTTTCACGTCTGACCGCGTCTCGATACTCCTGTTTTTTCCTCTTGTAGTCAACTTCCTTTTCTTCCCTTTCCGAATCGATTGCCATGTAGGCATTGGCCCTCAGTACAATGGCCCCTTGAGCTTCCACCAACTTTCTGACAATGCGGTATCTGATCCCCCAGCCTCCGCATCGTACCAGATTTTCAATATCCAAAAAAATTCCTGCCTTAAGCATATATCACCTTGAAAAAAAGATTGTAAAAAGACATCGTTTTCATAATCTGCCAGACCATTATTCCGGTCCCTGGATCCTCCAGGATATCAAAAAAATCTAAACCTTAAATAGAAAACATAATCTACCGGTTTTACAAGTGGATACCCGCTGTGCTATGCAAGTAACATTGTAATGAGTAAAGCGGCAACAGATGAAAGATAAACGCATTGAAGCCTTTTCCAAAGATGCAAAAAGATATTATATCTGGGTAAGGAACAGAGTGAGACATTTGATGCAGTTATAGTTTATTATAACTTAATTATATCATATAGTTGTTAATGGTACAAAGAGGGGAACCATTTAGTAAGTTTTCACCCTTTCATTTGAGTGGGATGGCAACTTAAAATCCAAAAAGATATTTTTTACTACAATTTGCTACGATTAAGTTATAGAATTTCCGAACTGTTTAGTCAGTTCGTTGCTCTTAATACGGGCTTCTCAGGTATTTAGGTATATTGGCTAGTGCCATTCCGCCCAAACCGCATAAATCCGGATCCGATGGCTCATCATCTCCACTCCCGCACCTATCTTCATGGACAGTCCAAGCCCCCATGAGATAGTTTTGTCTTCACCCATATCAATAATAGCATAGCTTGGTCCACCGGTCAGATTTATCGAGTTGTTTTCGTAGATTTTTGTCGGTCCATCATACACATGAAATGCGTTTATAATCGAATCGGCAGTTTCACCTGCTTCGCCGGTCTCATAGTAAACCAGAAGGTATCGGGTTTTGGAAAATGGAATTGTAGGAATCGAATAATGTATCCAGTTGCTAAGACCTGAATTTTGAACGAAATCCAGACCCCGTCCCAATTTTTGCCGGTCCGTGCTGGACACCCGATCCATAAATTCAATATCACCAGAATGTCCATGCACGGCTACAATACTGGCAGCCGGACATGTCCCCGCCATAAACAACAAAGTAAACATCAAAACGCCTGCCAACGTTGCGAACCGGATATAACGTGTCATTTTTTTCATAATGGTTCTCCCTTGGTAATCATTTTGCATTTGCATATATTGTTCCCCCCCTTTGAATCAAAAAATATCACTCCTTTATAATATCAATTCTCTTACAGATTCTCCCCGGGCAACCGGCATATAATCCGGTTCTGGTTTTTTTGTAGTGTAATCAGTTAGAAGAGAAAAACAGAAATTCTCGCACCGGACAGCTAAGAGAAAAGCTTTTGAATAAAGGGGCTAACTTTCTGTCCGATATTGAACTCCTGGCTATTTTTTATAAGGGAATTCACAAGCAAGATGTAATATTTGCTGCCAGCCTGTTCTGGTAACATTAATTCAAATTTATAATTCATTATCCCGAACTATCCTCCAGGTCCTTGGCACCCTACATCGAGCAGAGATGCGGCCTCGAGTTCACGCCTCATGGCCATGTCAAAAAGGACCCGCTCCTTTTTCTTGTCCAGGCCGAGGTTAAGACGTTTTCGGTTTATTTTATCAATCATCTTGTTGGCAAAATCATTTGATGTTTCAGCCTTATCCCACATGCCTCCGTAAAGCTTTTCCATCTCTCTGAAACAATAGTCGGTAACCACCTTAGAGCCCGTTGTGGGAAAACCAGGACCGAAGACCACATAAACACCGCTTGAAACAAAATATTGACCGATGGATACTGCCTTTTCACTCATCCATTGAGGGGCGCAGCCTACCGCCGGAAGATCGCTTATATCATTGCCGAGACCGCCTGTTTTTACCATTTCAGTGGCTGCGATAAGAATCCGGCTGTTATCCACGCAGGAACCCATGTGCAGTACAGGGGGGCATCCCACTGTCTCGAGGACCTCCTTCAGACCGTCACCAGACAGGTTTAAGGCTTCGGGAGACAAAAGACCCGCTCGGCCCATACCGGTAGCGGCGCATCCAGTGACCAGCACGAGTATGTCGTTGGCTATGAGTTCCTTGGCAAGTTCTATATGGATTTCCTCCATGACCCTGTAATTGTCACAGCCCACTATGGCTGCAATCCCTCGGATGCGTCCATTCATTATATTGTCGTTAAGTGGCTTGTAGGATGCACGGAAACGGCCGCCAAGGGTATAATCTATGTTTTCATGACTGAAGCCGGCCACTATGTCCATCTGGTGCACAGGTATGAAGTGCTTGCCCCTTTCCGGGTATTTGTTGATCGCACGTAATATAATTTCCTTGGCCGTTTCCATGGCCCTGTGCTCGTCGAACTGTATGTGTGTGGCCCCTGGAATCCTGGCCTTTTCAGATGTGGTGATGAGTTCAGTATGGAATTTGCCCGCCGCAGGGGACAGACCCTGCATAATGCACTGGACATCCACAACCATTGCTTCTACCGCAGCCGTGGCAAGAACAACCTCTTGTTGAATAAAACTCCCGGCTATGGGAATCCCCCTTCTCATGAGGATTTCGTTTCCGGTACAACATACACCCGCCAGGTTTATACCCTTGGCCTTGACCTTCTTGGAGGCATTGACTATCTCCGGGTCATTGGCTGCCATAGCCAGGGCCTCGGCAAGCACCGGCTCATGGCCGTGAACCGTGATATTTACCTCGTCCTTCTTGAGAATTCCGATATTTACCTTGCTCCTTACCGAGACCGGAGTGCCGAACATGATGTCAGACAGCTCCGTGGCTATCATGGAGGCGCCCCAGCCGTCTGCCAACGACAAACGTGCAGCTTGGAAAAGCAGATTCTTATGTTCCTGGTCCACTCCTATGTGGGTGCGGTGCATTATCTCTACCACCTCACGGTCAATTCCTCTCGGGAAAATTCCCAGCCTGCGCCAAAGCTCCTGTCTGGCCTTGGGTGCCCTTTTCATAAAGGCTAGTGTCCCCTCTTGCTGACCGAACTCGTCGAGCAGCTTTGTGCCTACGGCTATCGCGAGATCTTTTGTATCCTTTTCGGCGGGATCAATGCCTAGTCTCAATGCCGTCCTTCTCAGCTTTAATGTGTCCTTGATCTCATAGGGGGTTTCGCCACGGGCAGTGGCAAGAAAGGCCAGTGCTGTTCCTCTACCGTGATCCATGTGGGCAGAGGCGCCGCCGGCAACCATGCGGCAGAAATTGCGTGCAGCTACCGTAGCTGCGTCTGCTCCACAAACACCTATCATGGTGTCCATGCCTTCTATTATCTGGCAAGGCCCCATATTGCAAATGCGACAGCAAACTCCGCCTTTACCGAACAGGCATGGTTCCACCGCCCTCTTGGAGATCCTGTGAGCAGCAGTCACTACACCTTCAGAACACGAGTTACAAAGTACTTCCCGATTGGCTTCACACTGGATGCTGGGGCACCCCCCTTCTTCCTTATCAAAGCGTCTGCTCGTATCCATGACTATTTCCCCCCCCAGCCGTCTTGAGAATTTTTCATGCCAGACCTGAAATCTGTTTTGCAGCCTGGACCGTATTTTTCATTAGCATGGTTATGGTCATAGGACCTACACCGCCAGGCACCGGAGTTATGGCAGATGCCTTTTCCTTTATGGCATCAAAATCTACGTCGCCGCAGAGTATCGCCTTGCCCTCAGGGGTCTTGCCTATCCGATTTACACCCACGTCTATAACCACTACGCCGTCTTTCACCATATCTGCCGTAATGACCCTGGGCCGACCCGCCGCCACTATAAGAATATCGGCCCTTTTTGTATGAAATGCCATGTCCCTGGTCCTTGTATGACATAAAGTTACGGTGGCGTTTCCGCCTTCTCTTTTTTGAAGCAACAGATTTGCTATGGGCTTGCCTACGATGTTACTTCTGCCTACAATTACGGCCTCGGCTCCGCTGGTCTCAACCTCTGAGCGTATAAGCATTTCCATTATGCCGTGGGGCGTGCATGGAAGAAAACATGGTTCACCTACTACCATCTTGCCGACATTTACAGGATGAAAACCATCCACGTCCTTGGCCGGGTTTACCGCATATATGACCTTGCCCTCATCGATATGCTTCGGAAGGGGAAGCTGAATTAGTATGCCGTGAAATGCCGGGTCATGATTGTATTTCTCTATAAGGGCCAACAGATCAGCCTCACTGATATCCGCGGGCTGGTTGTCCTGAAAGGAATGAAAAGCAAGGTCACGGGCTATGCGCTGCTTTGCTGTCACATATGAGATAGAGGCAGGATTTTCTCCTACGAGTATAGTTACAAGACCCGGTATTACTCCTTGTTTGTCTTTCATTTCGGCTACTTCAGCCCTGAGTTCTTCTCTTATCTGTTTTGCTATTTGTGTCCCGCTGATTATTTTTGCTGCCATACATCCCTCCCTAAAACGCTTCTATTATGTATAAATATCCTAAATTAGACATCCAGGCGCTCTTATCTGCATAAACAACTGTATGAAGACTTTTAAAACTACTTATAAGCCGCTTGCACAACCCAGATTTTGTTTGAGGGCCAAGGCACTAGGAGATAAAGAAGCACTTAATAACTTAGTTACATGAGCAATTTTTACCGGCTGACACGCACCAATCGTGTACAAGACGAATTTTGCAGACAACTTATTATAGCTACCTTTTTTTAAAGGGTAGAGCAAGTAGCAAATGCCTAAAAACCGCCATTTTTATTTAAGAATTTATAAATATACAGCATTTTTTATAAAAAGACGATGACTTTCTCATTTTGATGGGTTCGCGTTGATTAGGATCCGGTACTTTAATGGTAAAAAATCAGGTTATGATATGGACAAGAATTGATTCAAGCAATGAAAATGAAAATCAATATCTGGTATAGTGCGCGCAGTCCTGCTTGAAATCCTCAATAATTTCATTGGTAAGTGTAGACGGAACATTAGGAATCATCTCCAGAAAGGTCTCCGTCGTCACCCGGTAATCTTCTCCTTTGACGTATTCTCTTTCAAAGGCAAGTTGTCTGACTTTCTGAAATAGATACTCGATATCCGCAGGGGTAAAGAGAGTAATCATGGAGATGATCCTGTCTACATCCACATCTTCCCTATTGGTATTCCACAGATAATGCTCGAAAATAGTTCGACGGCCCTGATCATCCAACCCACCTACCGGAATGATGCAATCAAAACGGCCGGGCCTTAACAGGGCCGTGTCTAGTTGCCGGATATAGTTGGTTGCACATACCAAGAGGTTTTTCCTATCCTTTCTTTTCAACAAAGGTACCTGTTTCAGAAACTCATTTGTAATTGATTTGTCGATACGTGAGGCGAGATCACGGCTTCCTGCTATTTCCTCGAATTCGTCTATGAACAGAACCACTTCGTCGAGGTTACTCGCTTTTTCTATCAATGTTTTCAGGTTCGCACCGAGACGATCTTCTCCATCGGACATCAAGATGCTGGGGCTTATCTCAACATACCACCACTGGAGTATGCCTGCTATTGCCCTGACAAAGTGGGTCTTGCCTGTACCGGGCGGCCCGAAAAATATAATGGTGCGGGGCGGAATGACCGCGTGTTTCCGTGCGAGTTCTATCTCCGTAAGGGGAAGTATGATTCTTTTGTTAACGATCTGTTTTGGCGGCTGGGTCTCGGAGATGGTGTCCCAGATTGATCGATCGATCCTCTGTGCCCCCAGCGCCTTGAGAAGCTGAATCCTTTGTGCATCGTGAAGTTCCTGATGCATGGGCTCGATATTTTCCATAAAATCCAGGCATGCCACCTTCGTTCCCACATCCCGGCCCAGTTTTTCAGAAAGCACCCACTTATGTTGCATTATTTTGGGCCACAACTCCGCGGCTACCTTAGGTTCAACCTTTTGTCCACTGAATTCGCAAATCAAGGCCACGTAATCTTGTGGACTGAGGTCATCAGATGCGATTTTCATATACTTCTCCGCTATAAAAAAATAAAGCGGAGACCTTCTTCGAAAGTCTCCGCAGTCCTATCTTTAGAATATGATTTGCCTTTAAAATAACTGAAATTAAGGTTAATCAGGTTAGGTGTCAAGGGGAAAAAGAAAAGTTCAGCTACCTGACAGCCTTCCAATATTCTGAAAACACATAGGTAGAAAGAATGAATCCCAGGGGCAGGTTGACCATAACACCTATTGTAAAGGCCCAGAATGGTTTCATGCCGAATATAAGCAGGTCTTTAATCCTTGTTGAAAGACCAATGCAGAGAAAACAGAAGACAAAGCACCATGAGCGCAAATTCTTGATAGGAGCGATGGCCTTTGATTTAAGGACGCTCTCGAACCAGTCGGATTTGTAATACAATTGTTTTAATGCAGTCTTTTGATCCTTGGTTGTTGTAGATGCCAACAACATATCCAGTTCATCAAAAGACATCTTGCCTTGAAAGGTTATGATTCCCCGTTCAGAAGATATGGCAAACTTGTCTGCTAATTGGACTGGTACTTTATATTCTGAAAAGTCGGCATTATAAGTTTCTTTTGTTACATGGGTCTTTAATACACCCTTTAGTTTTGCCTCTCCTACATGGAGTTTTGGCCCCGACGCTGCGATAATGCTGATAATAATTGAGGCGACGAAGAAACCCAACACGAATTTAGGGAATCTTTCCCAGATTACACCGGGCCTGACAGCCTTTTGTCCCTCTTTTTCTTCCCAAAATATGACAGAGACAATAGAAAGGACAAAAGCCCATATGCCAACCCATATATCCCTGCCGATTACCTTCATAAGGGTAAATGTATGGATGGCAGATTCTCCATATTCACTGGCTATTTCTGCAACTACTGCAAATCCGGCTGCATCTGCAAACTCAGAGGTCCCTACCCATGCCCCG
>Ga0209834_10000791_pt1 | contig 18628 bp, 17 predicted proteins | sample Mar14236cmmetaG_FD_184134 | JGI IMG/M metagenome (GOLD analysis project Ga0209834, IMG submission 184134) | Marine hydrothermal vent microbial communities from Guaymas Basin, Gulf of California to study Microbial Dark Matter (Phase II) - Marker... ...
TTTGGGTGTTTCTTCAGGTAGGTAAAATATTTCTGGTAAGCATCCATGTCTTTCTCACCCCGCCCTGAAAGATTGATTACGAGAATTTCATCTTTTCTGATTTCCAGTTTGGGAAGTATAGCCAGTGCGTGTGCCGACTCCAGAGCCGGAATGATACCTTCCAGCGTTGTGAGTTCCATAGCAGCTTCCAATGCTTCGATATCAGTGATCGGATATACATGCAGTCGTTTTTCTTTGATCAGATGGGCGTGCAGCGGTCCGATACCGGGGTAATCGAGCCCTGCCGACAGGGAATAGGGCTCGGTGATCTGCCCGTCAGATGTTTGCATCAGCAGGGTTTTACTACCGTGGATGATGCCGTCACTGCCCAGTATGCTGGTAGCTGCCGACTCACCCGAGGTGATGCCCTTACCAGCGCCTTCGGCTGCCAGAAGCTGTACTTTTTTGTTGTCGAGGTAATGGTAAAATGCTCCTGCCGCATTGCTGCCGCCACCGATACAAGCCAGGATGCGATCGGGGTCAGGGGCACCCTCTTTTTCCATCAATTGTTGCTGCATCTCTTCACTGATGATCGACTGAAACCGGGCTACCATATCGGGGTAAGGATGTGGCCCGACAACCGAACCGATCAGGTAATAGGTGTCTTCGGGATTGTTGATCCAGTCGCGGATGGCTTCGTTGGTAGCGTCTTTCAGTGTCTGGCTTCCCGAGTGGGCTGTGATCACTTTAGCTCCCAGCATCTTCATCCGGGCAACATTAGGTGCCTGCCGCTTTACATCGAGGGCGCCCATATACACAACACATTCCAGACCCATCAGGGCGCTCACCGTGGCTGTGGCTACCCCATGCTGCCCCGCGCCGGTTTCGGCGATGATGCGTTTTTTGTTCATGTGTTTAGCCACCAGTATCTGCCCGATAGTGTTGTTGATCTTATGCGAACCCGTGTGGTTCAGGTCTTCGCGTTTCAGATAAATTTTGCCACCGTATTTGTCTGACAGCCGCCGGGCATGATACAACGGACTTGGCCTGCCTGCGTAATCAGCCAGCAATTGTTTGTATTCCTTTTGAAACGCATCGCTGTTGATGATCTTCAGGTAGTTATCCTGTAACTGACTGATATTCCGGTAGAGCATTTCGGGGATATAGGCCCCGCCATAGCTTCCGTAATAGCCGTTTTCATCGATAGTGTAACTCATAGTATGTGTTTTAAAAAGTTTTTAATTTTCTGAATGTCTTTAACTCCGGCTGCTGTTTCAAATCCACTGTTGAGGTCAACTCCCGCCAAAGCCGGATGACTGAATTTCCGGATATTTCCGGCATCCTCCGGGGTAATGCCGCCGCTTAGAAGAAAGGGTGTGTGCCCCGTATATTTTTGCAGCAGATCCCAGTTGAATTTTTTACCCGTGCCGCCATATAGTTTTCCTTTGGTGTCGAACAGAAAAAAGGAACACGACTTTTCGTAAGGTTTTGTTTCCGAAAAATTGAAGCCCTCATCCACTCTGAATGCTTTGATCACTTTGATCTTTTCGGCCAGTTGTTCTGCAAACATACTGTCTTCGTCGCCGTGCAACTGGATCATGTCGAGGCTGTATTTTTTGGCTTGTGACAGGATGACCTCCGGCTTTTCATTTACAAAAACACCTACTCTTTTCATATGACCGGGCACAGCATTTATCTGATCAGCAGTTATTCGGTCACCAATAAATCGTTGCGATCTTGGGTAAAAGATAAACCCTGCAAAATCGATGGATAATTCATCTGTTCTGCGAAGGAATTCCGGATCTGCTATGCCACAAACTTTTATGTTCATCTTATTGGTGAATGACAGGGTTTGGTTGAACTATTTGTTTTAACTCGTCAATAAACCGGGCACATTTCCGTCCCGGGTGTGCCGATTGCATAAAGTATTCGCCGATCAGAAAGCCGTTGTACCCAGCCTGTTTCAGTTCGTAGACCGTTTCCGGGTTGCTGATGCCGCTTTCCGATATCTTGAACATACCCACTGGTATATGATGCAGCATATCATAAGATGTCTGAAGATCCACTTGAAACGTTTCCAGATTGCGGTTATTCACCCCGACGATGTCCACTGTATCCACTACTTTGTGCAACTGCTCTTTGGCATGCACCTCCAGCAGTACTTCCATCTCGAGGGCTTTGGCGATGCCCGACAGGTAGTTTACCTCGCGTTCGCTCAGCACTTCAGCAATGAGCAGAATGGCATCCGCCCCGATCGAGCGTGCTTCGTAAAGTTGGTATTCGTCGATAATGAATTCCTTGCGCAGGATGGGGCAGAAATTGAACTTCCGTGCCGTTTTCAGGTCGTCATTCGATCCGCCGAAAAAATGAGTGTCGGTCAGAACCGATAAAGCTGAAGCTCCTGCCCGCATGTAGCCGATAGAAATTTCCTCCACGTCGGCATACAAGTTGATATTGCCTTTCGATGGCGACTGCCGCTTGAATTCGGCGATGATGCCACACTTGTCCTCGCGCGACAAATATTTTTTCAGCGATACCGTGGGAGAGGAGAAGTAAACCGATTTCTCGAGTAACTTCACCGGATAAAGTTCTTTCCGCTCGTTTATTTCTTTACGTTTATAAGCTACTATTTCGTCTAAAATATTCATAACTAACTGATTGATAACAATGTTTTAAATGAGTTTAAGGCTTGGCCATTTTCGATTGACTGGCGGGCTTTGCCGATGCATTCTTCCATCGACAGTGCCGGGTCGATGCAGCGGATGGCCAGGGCGGAATTAGCCACCACCACTTTTGTTTGCGGTTCGGTGGCTGTATTGCCCAATACGTTCATGAAAATGGCAGCTGCCTCTTCAATCGATTCACCGCCGGTGATCTCTTCCTGTTTTAATACCGGTAAACCCAGATTTTTGGGATTTATGATCTCTTCACGGGTGTTGGTAATCATCTTAAACGGGCCGGTCAATGATATTTCGTCATAACCATCCAATGCGTGGATGATGGTGTAATTTTTTTCCAAACCTTGATGGATGTATTGATACAACCGCATTACTTTCAGGTCATAAACACCTACAAACTGGTTTTGCGGCTGTGCCGGATTCACCAGCGGACCAAGCATGTTAAAGAAGGTTTTTACCCCCAACTCTTTGCGGATAGGTGCCACCGTTTTCATAGCCGGGTGGAACAGCGGAGCATGCAGAAAGGCGATATTGGCTTTGTTAAGTTGTTTTTTAAGCAGGTCTTCTTCATTCGTAAACCGGAAGCCAAAATGTTCCAGTACGTTGGACGAGCCACTTACAGACGACACTCCGTAGTTGCCATGCTTGGCCACCTTGTAGCCGGCGCCGGCCACTACGAAAGAAGATAAAGTAGAAATGTTGAACGTGTTTTTGCCGTCACCGCCTGTCCCGCACAGGTCGATGGTGTTGAAATCCGAAAAATCCACTTTGACACACAGTTCAAGTAACGCCTCTCGAAATCCCTGCAGCTCTTCCACTGTTACCGAACGCATTAGAAAAACGGTGATAAAAGCCGCCACCTGTGCGCTGTTGTATTTGTCGCCCGCGATGTTAACAAGGATCTCCCGCGCCTGTGTCTTGTCGAGGTGTTGGTGTTCAAATAAGCGGTTGAGTATCTCTTTCATCGTTTATGCATTTAAAAAGTTGATGACCATCTGTTCGCCAAATTCAGTCAATATGGATTCGGGGTGGAACTGCACGCCCCGCACATCGTAATTTTTATGGCGGATGGCCATAATCTCGTTATCTTCATCTACACAGGTCACTTCCAGTTCTTCGGACAGCCCGTCCCTGTCAACAATCCACGAGTGATAACGGCCCGCTTCGAATTTGGCAGGAATATTTTTGAAAATCGCATCCCCTTTTTCGATTACCTGCATTTTGGTTTTTACGCCGTGGTACACCTGGTCGAGATTCTTCAGTTTGCCGCCATATACTTCACCAATAGCCTGCAGACCAAGGCAGACACCGAAGATCTTTTTGGTCGGTCCGTAGGATTCGATGATTTGTTTCAGCAATCCGGCTTCGTCGGGGATGCCAGGACCGGGCGAGAGGATGATGCCGTCATATGCGTCGATCTCTTCTAAGGTGATCTCATCATTCCTTTTTACGTCAAACGTACCCTCAAAATTTTCTTCTACTATTTGCACCAGGTTGTAAGTGAATGAGTCGTAATTGTCGATGATCAGTATTTTTTTCATTTTTATTCTTTTTTTTACCACAAAGGAGCACAAAGATTTGTTTCACAAAGAGCACGAAGTTTAGAGGATGACCCTTTTTATTCCATCTTTTAAGCGTTTCACATTGAAGTTTACCAATAAGCCCAGTTTGCAACCGGAAAGTTTCATGTAAGTTAATATTTGTGCCATGTGTATATCAGCTAAAGCATCCACAGATTTAATTTCCACTATTATCTTATGCTCAACCAACAAATCAACTCTGTATCCGATATCAAGTTTGACTTCTTCATAGATCAGCGGTAAGGGCTTTTGTTTTTGCACATTCAAGCCCGCTTTGTGAAGTTCATAATACAAGCATTCCTCATAAGAGCTTTCCAAAAGGCCGGGCCCCAATGCCGTATGAACCTTGAAAGAACTGTCTAAAATAGTTTTGAAGATTTTTTCTATGTCCATTTTTTTTTCTTTGTGTTCCTTTGTGAATATCCTTTGTGTGCTTTGTGGTTAATTATATTTCATTAGCTATTTCAATCGCCTTGCGCAGGGCATCCGATTTGTTTTTCACTTCCTGCAGTTCGCTTTCCTCATCCGAGTGGATCACAATACCGGCCCCCGCCTGAAAATACAACGTATTATCGCGACTGAGGAATGAACGGATCAGGATGGCGTGGTTCAGCTCACCGTCGAGTTTCAGAAAGCCGATAGCCCCTCCATAAAAGCTCCTGTTCTCCTTCTCGTATTTATCAATTAACTCTAAAGCCCTGTATTTAGGGGCTCCGGAAAGCGTTCCTGCCGGGAAAGTATCGGCAAAAATGCGTAGCCCTTTGCTGTCTTCCCGCAACTTACCTTCCACTTTCGAAACCAGGTGAATCACATGGCTGAAAAACTGAATCTCCTTGAATGTTTCTACATGTACCTTTTGCGTATTCCGGCTCAGGTCATTGCGGGCGAGATCCACCAGCATCACATGTTCCGAATTTTCTTTGGGGTCTTCGAATAGCCTCAAAGCCGCCTGTCTGTCAGATTCATCATCTCCGGTGCGGCGGTAAGTTCCGGCAATGGGGTGAATTTGTGCTTTGTCATCTTTAATGATCAGTTGCGCTTCGGGTGAAGATCCGAAGATGCGGAAACTGCCGTAATCGAAATAGAACAGATAAGGTGACGGATTGACAGATCGCAGTGCGCGGTACACATTAAAATCATCGCCACGGTACTTTCGGGCAAACCTTTTAGAAAGAACCAGCTGAAACACATCGCCACGCTGGCAATGGTGTCTGGCTTTCTTTACCAGTTCCTTAAATTCGTCATCGCTAATTGATGAGGTTTCATCGTCAATTGCTTTGAAACTAAAAGCAGGATAGTCGTTGTTTTTCAACAAAACCTCTATCTCATCAAAACCCGTTTTGGTCTTAGCTGTTTCATTCAGAATGATAAAAAGCTCATTGTTGAAATGATTGATAACGATCACGATGCGGAAGAGAGAATAGTGCATTTCAGGGATCAGGAGTGTTCGCTTCTCCTTGTCGAATTCAATATTTTCAAAATAAGGAATAGCATCGAAGGTTGTGTAACCGAAAAAGCCACCATATTTTAAAGCCGTATCATCACCGGCCATATGGATGCTTTCGGTGAACGCCTGCAATTTATCCACAATACTTTGCTTATCCAAAGAAATGTCTTCTGTATGTTGAAATCCATCACCGGAAAATTCCAGTTGTTCATCTTCGATTTTAAAACTGATTATCGGATCGAAACACAGGAACGAAAGGGAGTTTTCCCTGCTCCGGTAATCGGAACTTTCCAGCAGCAACCCACCGCCGAACCTGTCCCTCATTTTCAGGTAAAGCCCAACCGGAGTGATTATATCGGAAAGGTACTTTTTACTTTGCGCTTTGACGGTTATCTTTTTTTTCATTGTCATTAGTAGCATAAAAAAAACGGCCTGTCGTGAGTTCGACAAGCCGTTTTTAAGTTTTTTAAATACAGGGTTAGCCTTTCTCACAACTCTTGCGTGAAAAGTACCACCACCATATTTTATTTGTTGTTAAAATCATTTCTTACTGATTGATGGGTACAAATGTAAATAAAATTATGAAATTCAAAAATATCGTTGTTTTTTTATTCCGACTTTTTGATATGACCATTTACTCCCGGTTCTCCGTTCATAATAGTCGTCTGTTTGCTTATGGATTCTTCGTGTATGGCTTTGAATATTTTTGATGTAAACCGGTCGCTGAGGTTTCTTTTTCTCCCTTTTTTCAAGCTGTTACCTACTACTTCTTCCCATCTGCTCGGCTGCAAAATGGTCATATTTGCCCTCTTTTTATATTTACCTATGGCCTCCGCGGTTTCCATTCTTTTCTGTAAAATATCCAGCAGTTCGTTATCGTATTTATCAATTTTAAATCGCAGATCTTCCAGTGTATCGTAATTGATGCCTTCCGGCTTTACCTGGCGCAGCACAAGACTTTCGGTGATTACCTGCAACGAAGCGGCACTCACCTGTTGACGTGCATCGCTCCATGCATTATCGGGGTCGGGATGCGATTCAATCATCAATCCGTCATAGTTAAGGTCCATTGCCTTTTGCGAAATGCTTTGCAGCAATTCTCTCTTGCCGCCTATATGACTTGGGTCGCATAAGATGGGCAGGTCGGGGAGTCTTCTTTTCAGTTCAATCGGTATTTGCCACGAAGGTGGATTGCGGTAGATGCTGTGGTCGAAACCGGAAAAGCCGCGGTGTATGGCACCGATACGTGTGATACCTGCTTTTTGTAAACGTTCGATGGCACCCAGCCACAGGTCAGCATCGGGATTTACAGGGTTTTTTACGAGAACCGGAATGTCCATGCCATGCAGTGCATCGGCGATTTCCTGTATAGCAAATGGATTGGCTGTTGTACGTGCTCCGATCCATAAAATATCGATACCAGCACGCAAAGCTTCGTACACATGTTTTACGTTGGCCACTTCCGTGCTGATGAGCATACCGGTTTCTTTTTTCACTTTTTGAAGCCATTTTAATCCTATGCTGCCGACACCTTCAAACGAATCGGGCCGGGTGCGCGGTTTCCAGATGCCTGCCCGGAAAACTTCAATTCCAATTTTTCTCAATTCATGTGCCGATGCCAGTGTCTGTTCTTCCGTTTCGGCACTGCACGGGCCGGCGATCAGGAATGGTTTTTCCGTATTGACGATTTCCCAATCGGCAAGCTTCTTTATGGCTAATTGTACTTCCATGATTCCCTGTTTTTATGATAAGACTTTTTTAATTTTATTTGATTCTGTAATTAAATGACTGATTGTTGATTTATCATTTTTTTCAATGGCTTTCCTGAACTGCTGTAACTTGTCAATGTAGGTATCCAGTACCGTTACTACATTATCGGCATTTTGTGCAAAAATAGGAGTCCACATATCGGCCGAGCTTTTTGCCAGGCGCACGGTTGAATCAAATCCTCCGCTGGCCAGGTCAAAAATGTTTTTTTCGTTCCGTTCCTTGTCAAGTACCGTTAAGGCAAGGGCGAACGAACTGATGTGCGAAATATGCGAAATGTAAGCTGCATGTGCGTCATGATTAAAAGAATTCATATACACCGGTCTCATATGCAGGTGATCATACATAGTACGCACCGTATGCAGGGCATCTTCACTGCTGTTTTCTGCATCGCATAGGATGACTGCTTTTCCGTCGAATAAGTCTGACCGGGCTGCCCATGGTCCCGTGTGCTCGGTTCCGGCCATCGGGTGTGCTGCTACATAATTGGCTCTTTTCTGGTGGTATTTCACCTGCTCTGCCAAATTCCCTTTGATGGAACATACATCTGTGACAATTTGATTGTCGATAAGGTCCATCACTTTTGGTAAAACCGCGAGCGTAGCATCCGCCGGTATCGCCAGGATGATCAGATCGGTTGAATCAACAATATCTTCCAATGAGCCCAGTTCATCTGCAATACCCAGATTAAGAGCTGTTTTGGCATGAAGTTCACTGTTATCGTAGCCCACAATCTGTGTGGCGAAGTTTCTTTTTTTCAAGTCAATGGCCATTGAGCCACCGATCAATCCCATTCCTATGATCCCTACTTTCATACCCAAATATTTTTAGTTGTTTTTATTCTGTTTAGCGTTTCTTTTAAATCGTTTTCGGGAGCACATAGCGAAACACGGATATGCTGATCGCCGTTGCTTCCGAATACAATGCCCGGCGTAATAAAAACCGATTTATCGTACAGCAGTTCATCCGACAAGTCAGTCCCGTGTTCGTAATTTCTTGGAATGCGGGCCCATACAAACAAACCCGCCGAGTTTTTATCATAGCTGCATTGCAAGCTGTCCAGTAATTCCCATACCAGGCTGCGCCGTTTCTCATAAACAGCGTTGATATCGTCATACCACGACCGGGGCAATTGCAGGGCCCTGGTAGCTGCCTGCTGCACCGGTTTGTACATACCTGAATCGAAGTTACTTTTCACTTTAAGGATGTGGTTGACGTTTTCTTCACTTCCGGCCACCATGCCCACGCGCCAGCCGGCCATGTTATGCGACTTGCTCAGCGAGTTCAGCTCCAGCACATGTGTTTTCTGCGGGTCGCTGTTGAGCAAACTCAAGGGTTCCGTATTTAAGATCAAACTGTACGGGTTGTCGTTGACCAGTAGAATGTTGTTCGACCTGGCGAAAGCCACCAGTTTGTCGAAAACCTCCCTGCCGGCTTTTGCCCCGCTGGGCATGTGGGGGTAATTCAGCCACATGATCTTTGTGCGGTCGTTCACCAGCTCTACCAGTTCGTCGAGGTCGGGTAGCCAATTATTTTTTTCTTTCAGGTTGTAATACTGCACGTCCAGCCCCAGTAGTTTCGAAACTGATGTGTAGGCAGGATAGCCGGGATCGGGTAGCAGCACCCTGTCGCCGGGATTGGCAAAGGCCATTGTGATGTGCATGATGCCCTCTTTGGAGCCCATCAGCGGCAGGATTTCCGTTACGGGGTTTAGTTGCACACCGTAGATATTCGCATACCATCCGGCAAACGCTTCTCTTAATTCCGGTATTCCGCGGTATGACTGGTAGTAATTGCTACCCGGTAATTGCGCCGTATTAACCAGCTCGGCAATCACATCGGGATGTGTGAGCAGGTCGGGGTTGCCAATACCCAGATTGATGATGGGCTTTCCCTGCTGTTGCAGTTCCCTGACTTCAGCCAGTTTTTGTGAGAAATAATATTCTTCCACCTGTTGAAGCCGGTTGGCCGGTACGATATGTTGGTGCTGCTTCATTTCGTCTGTGCGTGAATTTGTTCAAATGATCTTTGCCCTGACTTGTATTCGCCCATGACCTGCAGGTCGTCCGTCAGCGGACCAATGGCCTGAAGCATGCTTTTGTATTTTTGATAATCCTCAAAAAGCACATCAATAAAGAACCGGTAATGCCAGGGTTCGCCGATAACGGGGACTGACTCTATTTTGCTCAGGTCCACATCATAAAAGGCGATGATGCTGAGCGCTTTGGATAAGCTTCCCTTGTGGTTTGGTAATGTGATCGAAATAGAAGCTTTGTCAATATCCTCAGCTTTTAACCGGTTCTCTTTTTCTACGATCAGAAAACGGGTATAATTCTTTTTGTTGGTTTCAATACTTTCGGCGATCACCGACAGGCCGTAGTGTCGGGCACCCGTTTTACTGCCGATAGCCCCTGCATTCTTCAGTCCTTTTTCTGCGATTTCTTTCATACTCAAAGCCGTGTCATCAGCATCCACCAGCTTGATATGGGGGTGTTTCTTAAAAAACCGGCGGCACTGATCGATAGCCATATAGTGGGAGCGCACCTCGGTAAGGTCTTCGAGGGTTGTTTCCGGCAAAGCCACCAGATTTTGTTCGATGCGCAGATATACTTCTCCGCATATGGGAAGCCCCGACTCCATGATCAGGTTCAGGTTAGAATGAATAGTTCCTGATATCGTATTTTCTACGGCCAATATTCCCGCTTTAGCTTTATTATGCATGATGCTGTTGATCACCTCATCAAATGAAATATTGGGTCTTATATCTATTTCACCTCCGTAATAATTGATGGCGGCTTCTTCATGAAATGCGCCTTTTACTCCCTGAATGCTTATAGTCATATCTTTTTGTTTAAATAAAAAAGGCCCCGAATTACCCCGGGACCCTTTATGTATTCTTTTTATTTTCTGTCATACATCTTCAGCGGTCCCGGTCAGTTGGATAACCGAAAAAACCGTAATAAAAAAATGTATGATATACCTTATTTCTCATTGTCTGCAAAATAAAAAACCCTGCATGATGCAGGGTCAAAATATTTTTATGTTTCAAGATATTCCGGCCCCGCTTCTACCTGTAGAAGTAGAAAAAATAAAAGTCAGAATATGTTGAATAATTTCTCATTAGTTGATTTATCGGGACAAATCTAAAAATTAATTTAGATCACTCGCAAGTAAAAAGGTTATTTTTTTGTTAAAATGATTTTATAGTTCCTTGATCTCGCTAACAAGTTTCTGTAATGAATCTTTGGCATTGCCGAATAGCATCCTTGTCTTATCATCAAAAAACAGGAAGTTCTCAATACCTGCATAGCCTTTGCCCATGCCCCTTTTCATCACAATAATATTCTTCGATTCATGTGCATTGATGATCGGCATTCCGTATATTGGACTTGACGGATCATCGAGTGCAGCAGGGTTCACCACATCATTAGCACCAATAACCACAGTTACATCCGTGTTGGGCATATCCGGGTTGATATCGTCCATTTCCACCAGTTTTGTGTACGGTACATCGGCTTCGGCCAGCAAAACATTCATATGGCCCGGCATTCGTCCGGCTACAGGATGGATAGCGAATTTCACTTCCACGCCCTTACTTTCAAGCAGCTGCACCAGTTCGTTGGCTGCAAACTGCGCCTGGGCTACGGCAAGGCCATAACCCGGTACAATAACTACCTTTTGCGAATAGGCCAGTAAAACTGAAGCATCGCTTAAAGTTATTTCTTTAACGGCACCATGTTCTTTGTCGGCGCCGGCACCTCCACCGCCAAAAGCTCCGATGATGACATTCAGCAGCGAACGGTTCATTGCTTTACACATGAGCAGGGTAAGGATAGCACCGGCAGAACCCACGAAAATGCCTCCGAGGATCATTGCCTGGTTGTGGTAGATAAAACCTGCCATAGCTGCAGCAATTCCCGTTAACGAGTTTAGCAGGGAAATAACTACCGGCATGTCGGCGCCACCGATTGGCATGACAAACATCACACCATAAATAAGTGCCAATACTAATAAAACATACGATAGGGTTGTTTGTGTAGCCGGGTCGTGGTCAAATGCCAGCAAATAAATAGTAAGAGCAGCTATCACGAAAAGCAGGAAAAGGTTAAAATAGGTAGTCCATTTTGCAAAAATATCACCCACCTTTCCGTCCAGCTTACCATAGGCGACCATACTGCCGCTGAAGGCAATAGTTCCGATTATTAAGCCTAATAATGTAACCAGTGCCGATGAATTCTCAGGATTTGAGTATTCCATCAAAGCTACCAATGCTGATGCAGCACCTCCCGTAGCATTGAATAAAGATACTAATTGCGGCATAGCTGTCATCTTTACCCGGCGGGCAATAATGATTCCCAGAATGCTTCCGAAAACAATGGCTGCAACCACAACGATGCCATTTGTCAGCGAAATCGTATGTCCGTTTTCACTATGCAGGAACAAAGTTGTTACCATAGCGAGTCCCATACCTACGGCTGCCCAGATATTTCCTTTGCGGGCTGTTTCGGGGTGGCTCATAAATTTTAGTCCGATAACAAACATAATGGCTGCTACCAGGTAACTGAACTCCAGAATAACATCTCCGGTAGTTACGCCTATTTGAGTAATATATGTATCCATAACTAGTTCTTCTTCTTTTTCTTAAACATTTCAAGCATCCGGTCGGTGACGACAAAGCCGCCCACTACGTTTAGCGTACCAAAGATGACGGCAAAAATGCCCAGTATCATATTCAGACTGATGGTAGAAAGATCGGTGTGACCCAAGAGGATAATTCCCCCGATAATGATCACACCACTGATGGCATTGGCGCCCGACATCAAAGGTGTATGAAGTACGGAAGGTACATTAGATATGACCTCAATGCCAAGGAATATGGTTAAAGCAATGATAAATATTGCTTCTTTGTTCTCATAAAAGTAGATCAGTATTTGTTCCATTGTTCAGGTTGTTTCGTATTTATTAATTATCCGTACAATTGTTGCAGGCGTTCATTTACCAGTTGCTTTTCATGGATCATGCAGGTTCCACGGACGATTTCGTCTTCAAAATCGAGTTTCAGGCCACCGTTCTCATCAATTAGTAATTTCAGGAAATTAACCAGATTGTTACCATACATACGGCTGGCATCATTTGGCATATCCGATGGGTAGTCTGATTTGCCAACAATAGTGACGCCATGTTTAACAACAATTTTGGCGTTTTCGGTCAGCTCGCAATTCCCTCCTGTTGAAGCGGCCAGGTCAATAATAACCGATCCCGGTTTCATAGCTTCTACAGTAGTTTTTTCAATTAATACGGGTGCTTTTCTACCCGGGATCTGAGCCGTACAGATGATTACATTGGATTTGGCTGCATGGTCGTGGATCAGCTGCTTTTGTTTGGCTTTAAACTCTTCAGTTTGTTCCACAGCGTAACCCCCTGCAGCAGCATCTTCGACAGCTCCTTCCACTTCCACAAATTTTCCGCCCAGGCTTTCCACCTGTTCTTTGACAGCCGAACGTACGTCAAAAGCTTCTACCACACCACCCAGTTTACGGCCGGTGGCAATAGCCTGCAAGCCTGCTACGCCAGCACCAAGTATCAATATTTTAGCCGGACGGATGGTTCCGGCTGCTGTCATGAACATGGGAAAAAAGTTTGGTAAGTGCATAGCTGCATCCAGCACAGCTTTGTAACCGGATATAGTAGCCATGGACGACAGAATATCCATTGCCTGCCCCCGTGTTGTTCGCGGAATAAGATCCATACTAAAGTACGTTTGTTCGCTTTGTAAGAGGCTTCTGACCGACATTTCTTCGCCAAGAGGGTTAAAAACACTGATGACAATCTGCCCTTTTTTCAGGCTTTTAAGAGTATCTTCATCCGGTTTGTTGATTGAAAGTAAAACGTCGGCTCTTTTTATCACTTCCCCTATTCCCAGAAGTTCAGCTCCGGCTTCCGTATACTCTTTGTCGGATGCAAAAGCCCGTTCTCCGGCTCCTTTTTCGATAACAATATCCGCTTTTAGTTTTTTAAGCGTTTTTACCGCTTCGGGTAAAATACTTACACGCTTCTCAAATTCAGGTTCTTTTAAAACTCCTATAACCATTATAGCTGTGTTGATTGGGCACCAAAAGTATAATAAAAAGCGGGGAAATGCAAATTATTTAAACTGTGTCTAAATAAGGATGGTCGTTTTTCAGTTTTTTGGGTTGTGGATGAGAACCGCAAGGCACAAAAAAACCCGGAACTATGCCGGGTTTATGTTTTTAGAGAAGTCTCTTTTATTCTTCCATCAACGGAATTTCTACAGCTATTTCAGCATTTATCAGTGTTCTGATCTTACTTTCCAGCTGGAAATAACGACTTGCTTTTTTACCGGGCAGAATTTTCTGGAACTTATTAAAATATGTTTTTTCCAGTTTGGCAATTTCAGCTTTCACCTTCATGTTCTCATTCCACAACTCAACAGCTTTTTCATCAGTCATTGTTTCAAAATGATCTGCATAATCTTTGATAAGGTTATAAACTTTGGTATTCAGTACGTACATTTTGTCGTTGTACTCATTATACAAAGGCCAGAATACGGTACTCTCTTCTTCCGTAAAAGTCATAGCTTCGGCAACAACGGCTTTCTTTTCAGTTTTGAGCACTCCGCGTTGTACTTCCATGTAATCATCAGTGTTTTGTGCTGATAAGCTGATACTGAAAGCAACGATCAATAAGGTTATTAGTGTTTTCTTCATGTTTAGATAATTATATTCAATTAATGAGCGGCAAAAATAGTAAGATACTAACCGGATCGCCGGATTAATTTTTTAGAAGTCCCTTGCGCTTTAACATAGCTTCTGTTTTCGGCTCACGACCACGGAATTGTACGTAAAGTTTCATCGGGTCATCAGTTCCACCCATCGACAGAATGTTTTCGCGAAATGCCCTTGCCGTTGCCTGATCGAAAATTCCATTCTCCTTAAATGCTTCAAAAGCATCGGCATCCAGCACTTCAGCCCAGGCGTAACTGTAATAACCGGAAGAATAACCGCCTGAGAAAATATGGGCGAAGTAGGTGCTGCGGTATCTGACCACTATTTCCGGGATCATGTGCATCTTTTCAAGTGACGCATTTTCAAATTCTGTCACATCGTAATTTTTTTGTTCGGTGATGGTGTGCCAGTCCATATCCAGCAATGCAGCCGACATAAATTCTACTGTGATGAACCCCTGATTGAAATGACCGGCGTTTTTCATTTTTTCGATCAGCTCGTCAGGAATAGGCTCTCCTGTTTTATAATTCAAAGCATACATCTTCAATACTTCCGGTTCGGCGGCCCAGTTTTCCATAATCTGTGAAGGAAGCTCTACAAAATCGCGCGGAACAGCTGTTCCCGACAAGCTGATATAAGTACAATTGCTGAGCAATCCGTGGAGTGCGTGCCCGAATTCATGGAACATGGTAGAAGCTTCATCAAAGCTTAATAATGATGGTTTATCTCCGGTTGGTTTGGTGAAGTTGAAAACGGTCTGAATAACCGGGATCACATTTCCTCCGTCTTTTTTATACTGTTTGCGGAAACTTGTCATCCATGCACCGCCGCGTTTGCTTTCGCGTGGGAAAAAGTCCATGTAAAGAATACCGATAACACTTCCGTCTGCTTCTTTGACCTCATAAACTTTCACATCCGGATGATATACAGGCAGGTCGGTTCGTTCCGTAAGTTGCAGGCCGTATAGCTTATTGGCTACCGTAAACAAGCCTTTTTGCACATTCTCAAGCACAAAATAGGGCCGTAAGGTTTCATCGTCAAAAGCATATTTTTCTTTTTTCAGTTTTTCGGCATAGTACCACCAGTCCCAGGGTTCCAGTTTAAAATTTTCTCCTTCTTTGTCGATCAGGGCCTGCAAATCTTTCACTTCCTGTTTGGCCACTACCAGACCGGCGTCCATCAGGCTTTCGATAAGCCCGTAAACTTTATCGGGTGTCTTAGCCATGTTGTTGTCAAGTACATAATCGGCATGCGTATCATATCCCAGCATATTGGCACGCCTCAGTCGCAGGTTCACTATCTCGCTCACAATGGCTTTGTTGTCGTGCTCGTTGTTGTTATTGCCTCTTTCAATGTATCCCTTGAAAAGGTATTCGCGGTTTTCTCTGTTCTCAGCATAAGTGATGAACGGAATCAGGCTCGGTTTCTGCAAGGTGAACACCCATTTGCCTTCAAGACCTTGCTCTTTGGCCGTTTCGGCAGCGGCGGCTTTAACAGATTCCGGCAGTCCCGACAGATCTTTTTCGTCTTCAATAACAAGTGTGAAATCGTTAGTTTCTGCTAGTAAATTTTCTCCAAAATTGATGGAAAGCAGCGAAAGTTGCTCGTTGATCTTCCGGAACTCAGCTTTTTGATCTTCCGGTAAATTGGCGCCACCCCGAACGAAATTGTCATACACTTTTTTCAGCAGCATCTGTTGCTCGGTCGTCAGGTTCAGGGCTTCTTTAATATCATTTACGGCTTTTACCCGTGCAAAGAGTTTGTCATTCAGCCAGATATTATCGTAATGCGCCGAAAGCAACGGAGCCACTTCCTTGGCAATTTTTTGCATCTCCGGATTGGTGTTAGCTTCGTTGACGTTCTCAAACACATTGTCAACCCGTATTAGCAGTTCGCCACTGTAATCAAGGGCTGCAATGGTATTGTTGAAATCGGGTTCTTCTTTCGAATTTACGATGGCTTCAATTTCGGCATTGTGCATTTTCATGGCCTCATTGTATGCCGGGAGATAATGTTCGGTTTTGATCAGGTTAAAAGGAGGAACACCATAAGGTGTATTCCATTCGGTCAGAAGGGGGTTGTCGTTCATTTGTTTTTCGTTATTATTACGGTTACAGGAAATAAACAAGAAGGAAATCAGGGTGATTGTCAGAATTAATTTTGTCATAGTATAATACGTTTGAATTTTATTTAAAGTGCTAAAGACAATTATTTTTTAATGAAAAAATTCCTTTGCAAAGATGGAAAAAATATACATGAGTCTGAGGGATAACAGGAGATGTATTAATTTAAGTTGAAAACGATACAAAAGCATTACATTTTAGCCAAACCGGATTTAGTTATACAAAAAGAATAAAAGTTTAAACAGAAGTAAATCAACAAAATACAAAGCACACAACACAAAACTAAAAAAATATGCAGGATCGTTTTATTAAGCAGGTTTTTAACGTTTTATTTGTTTAATTTTACAGGATAGAATTTAAGCACAAAGATGTTTTTCAGCTTCATAATTAAAAATAATATTGAATGAGCGTTTCCACTTATAATGCATTTGCAGATGCACAAAAACAGTTTGAAGGAGCAGCAGATATGCTTGATCTGGATGAAGCCATACGTGAATTACTCCGCACTCCGATAAAAGAATTTCATTTCAGTATTCCGGTACGTATGGATAACGGAAAGGTAAAAGTATTTAAGGGATACCGTGTGGTACATAATGATGCCCGCGGCCCTGCGAAAGGCGGTATACGTTTTCATCCGCAGGAAACGATAGATACAATAAGGGCATTGGCTATGTGGATGACATGGAAAACGGCTGTTGTTGATCTTCCGCTTGGAGGAGGAAAGGGAGGCGTTATCGTTGATCCGCACAACCTGAGTCCTTACGAGCAGGAGAGACTTTGTCGGGGCTGGATCAGGCAGGCATACAAAAATATCGGACCAAATATTGATATCCCCGCACCGGAAGTAATGACTAATGCCCAGCATATGTTATGGATGCTGGATGAATATGAGGTCATGTCCGGTTTAAGGCAACCGGGTGTTATTACAGGGAAACCGGTAGGTATGGGAGGTTCGTTAGGCAGAACAGAGGCAACAGGCTACGGTGTAATCATTAGTGTAAGGGAGGCTTTAAAGGAATTAGGAATTGATCCGTCAGAAACAACAGCCAGTGTCCAGGGGTTTGGCAATGTGGCGCAATTTGCCATCGAACTTTACCAGCAAATGGGCGGTGTGGTCAAGTGTGTCTCATCCTGGGTACAGGACGAACAGGAAAGTTTTTCGTTATACCGGGAAGAAGGTGTCAACCTGGAAGAACTCCGGTCAATCACTAACTCTTTTGGCGGGATTGATTTCTCCAAAGTGTCGAAGCTCGGATACAAACAACTTCCTGGCAACGATTGGCTAAAGCAGGATGTTGATATCCTGATTCCGGCTGCACTTGAAAATCAGATTACCAAAGATAATGTGGGCGATATCCACAAAAACGTCAAGGTTATTGCTGAAGCGGCTAACGGGCCTACTTCAATCGAAGCTTCGAAAATAATTGACGAACGGGGAATTTTTACTATCCCCGACTTTTTAGCCAATGCCGGAGGCGTTACAACCAGTTATTTTGAGCAGGTACAAAATAATATGAATTATTACTGGGAAAAAGATGAAGTGTTGAGCAAACTCGATCTTAAAATGACCGGAGCATATATTGCCGTAAGTGATTTTGCCAGAACTAATAAACTCAACATGCGCGATGCAGCCTATGTAATTTCTGTAAACCGCGTAGCCCAAGCATGTAGAGACAGAGGTTGGGTATAAAAAACAACTGTTATGAATGAATTAAATAAAGAACTGCTTCCATTTAATCGCAGTAAATTTCTAAATACTGAACATAAACTAACATATATCGGCTCCGGTGCTATCGGCGGAAAAGCACACGGACTGGCAAGCATAAACCATATCATTTTAAACGAACTGAACAAGGGAAGATTCAAGGGCATCGAAATAACTATTCCGGCGATGACCATTGTTAGAACCGATGTTTTTGATGCGTTTATGAAGCAAAATAAATTGTTTGAAATTGCTCTTTCTGATGCGCCTGATGACAGGATTGCTCATGCTTTTCAAAAAGCAAACCTGCCTTTTGAAGTGCTGGGAGATTTGCGTGCCCTGATCTCGCAGGTGACTACGCCCTTGGCGGTCCGCTCTTCAAGCATGCTCGAAGATGCTATGAATGAACCATTTGCAGGAATCTATGGTACTAAAATGACGCCGAATAACCAGCCTGATATCAATACCCGGTTTAACAAACTGGTGGAAGCAATCAAGTTTGTTTACGCTACCACTTTTTTTAAAGCGGCCAAAGATTACATGAAAGCCACTCCGCATAAAACCGAAGATGAAAAAATGGCCGTCATCATCCAGGAAGTCATAGGA
>Ga0209834_10000795_pt1 | contig 18582 bp, 15 predicted proteins | sample Mar14236cmmetaG_FD_184134 | JGI IMG/M metagenome (GOLD analysis project Ga0209834, IMG submission 184134) | Marine hydrothermal vent microbial communities from Guaymas Basin, Gulf of California to study Microbial Dark Matter (Phase II) - Marker... ...
CGGAGATAATAGGGATTGTCCCCTTCCTCTTTGCCCTCTATGGTTTACTCTTAACTCATTTAAGGCTTCCCTATGGCTTTTTATCTTCTGTTGAAGTCCCCTTTGTCGTCCTTTCAGGGGTAGTCATAACATTGGCTGGTCATATTTTCATGATAATGAGTAGAAGGCACAGAGACAGCCTTTATCTCGGCACCTTGACAATTGCATTTGGCATATTCACTCTTTTATACCCAGTGAGAATGAGTTTTGCCAGATTTCATTGTATATGGAAATTCATCGCCACTATTGTGTCCTTATTTGCAGCCTTTTTCATAATAAGGCTTGTAACTTCCAGGGAGTTCCTGTTCTTTGAAGGGCCAGTGGAGATAAAGGCCCCATTAAAGCCCGGTGCTCGGCTTATAACCTCCCAAGAGTATGAAAGGGTAAAGAAAGAACTCAAAGAGTACCCAGTGCTGGCGTTTGTTAGGAGCTTAGACGTCCCGGAAAGATGGAATGTCTACTATTTAGGCGCTGACGAGCTAGAAGGCCATATCTCCCCAACAAATCTTGCATACCTGGCCCAGATGACGAGAGAATACTTCAGAGAAGCAAAAGAAAAAGGGGCCAGTGGTGTCGTGGTAATAGACTGTCTGGAGTACCTGTCAACGTACAACGGCTTTGAGTCTGTTGTGAAATTTTTAGCAACATTAGTGGATTTCGCTGTGACAAACAACGGCGTGCTTCTTGTAGTCCTCGATGAAGAAGCCTGGAATGAACGTCAGCTTGCAATATTAAGGCGTGTCCTCGGGTGACACCTTCTCAGCATAATTTTCGAGAGCGTAGAAAGATTTGTGGCGGGCCCGGCGGGATTCGAACCCGCGACTACCGGCTCCGAAGGCCGGCGCCATATCCCCTAGGCCACGGGCCCTCGCAAGTGTTTTAAGTTGCCCAAAAATAAAGCTTGCGGTGGTTATCAATGATGCTTCCGGATTGGAAAATCAGGAAGGAAATTCTAATCGAGCCCTTTAACGAGAAGTCCCTCCAGCCGGCGGGCTACGACCTGCGCGTTGGGAAGGAGGTATATATACACGGAGAACTAATCGACGTTGAAAAAGTCGGAAAGGTTGTAATTCCTCCCAAGACCTACTCCCTCATCCTCACCCTCGAGAGGGTCAAACTCCCGGACGACGTTATGGGAGACATGAAGCTCAGGAGCAGCCTCGCAAGGGAAGGACTTGTGGGTTCGTTCGCATGGGTTGATCCGGGCTGGGACGGCAACCTCACCCTGGGAATCTACAACGCCTCCGACGAACCGGTCGAGCTGGCCTACGGAGAACGCTTTGTGCAAATAGCCTTCATAAGGCTGGAAGGCCCCACAAAGAACCCGTACAGGGGCAACTACCAGGGAAGCCAACACCTAGCGCTTTCGAAGAGACGGAAGTGATTCTCCCTGTGATGGGGGCTTCCCTGTTATTCTCTCTTTCAGTACCCACATTCGGACAGTTTTCCCGTGCTGTTGGCAGTATTGACCAGTACTTTTTTTTAATCGTGCCCACGGCAGTTAAAGGGCCTCACCTGGGTGAGACCCCCAATGGGCCATAGTGTCATGACAGTAAAACGGGGAGGGGAGTTAGTGTCCACGAACACCCAGCTGGCCAAGTTGAATTTATTCCATGGTGCATCCGGCGTCAAAGCGGCGGAAATGCCTCCATTTACCGAAAGGTTTATATATCTCCAATTCCCTAAAAAATACTGAAAAACCCTTTAAGGAGGTGTTGTGAATGGCCGAGCTTCCGATTGCCCCGATTGACAGGCTTATAAGGAAGGCTGGTGCTGAGAGGGTCAGCGAGGACGCTGCCAAGGTCCTCGCCGAGTACCTCGAGGAGTACGCCATCGAGCTTGCTAGGAAGGCCACCGACTTCGCCAGGCACGCTGGCAGGAAGACCGTCAAGGCCGAGGACATCAAGCTTGCCATCAAGGCCTGAAGGCCTTCTGGCTTTTTTACTTCTACTTTCTAACCGTTAGCGTTTTAAGCCAGTTCTCAAGGCTTTAACCATGCCAGAGATAGCGGTGAGAATGACAAAGCGCAATCACAATGCCTTCGTTCATCTCCTAGGAGCCTTGGAGAGTCAGGGCTTTGACATGGGTGAACTTCTCATCACCAAGGATTTCCAGGAGATACTCAAGGCCCGGCCTAAGGTTGTCCTGTACTCATTCTTCACTGAGGAGATATGGGGCTCACTGCCCGAGGAAGTCCGCCTCCTGAAGGAGAGGGGCGCCCTTCTCATAGCGGGAGGTTATCACGCCATAGCAATGCCAAAACACACCCTAAATCAGCTCGGTTTTGATATAGCCGTCATAGGTGAGGGAGAGGAGGTTCTCTACCAGCTGCTGACGGTGCTGAAAAGAACTGGATATCGGGTTACAAAGGAGCTCCTTGGCATCAGGGGGCTGACGTTCTACCTGAACGGTGAGTTCGTCTTTACGGGCTTCGCTAAGGTCGAGGACTTCTGGCGCTTTCCGCCGTATCCCGAGAGCGTTCGCCTTATCTCCCCCATCGAGATAAGCCGCGGCTGTCCCTTTGGCTGCTACTACTGCCAGACGCCTTACATTAAAGGAATGAGGATGAGACACCGGCCCATAGACCAGATAGTGAAGTATTCCCGCAGAATGAAGGATATGCGCTACATAACACCGAACGCTTTCGCCTACGGAAGCCCAGGAGCAATTCTAAAACTCAACAAGCTTGAGGCCCTTCTCAAAGCCCTTCAGCCTCTGCGGAAAGAGGGCAGGAGGCTCTACTACGGCACGTTTCCAAGCGAGGTCAGGCCGGAGTTTGTCCTGCCCGAAACCCTTGAACTGCTCGTGGACTACGCGGACAACACCCGCCTGGCAATAGGCGCCCAGAGCGGAGACGACGCGATGCTCAAGGCCATGCACAGGATACACAAAGTGGAGCACGTCATGAAGGCTGTGGAGTACATGCTCGAGTACGGCTTTGAGCCGGTAGTTGATTTCATCGTCGGCCTGCCCAACGAGACGCCCGAAAGCCAGCGCAAGAGCATCGAACTGATGAAGTGGATCATGAACAAGGGCGGAAAGGTTCGTGCGCACTACTTCATGCCGCTCCCGGGGACACCCTGGGCCAGATGTAAGCCGAGCCCACTGAGTGAGGAGATGAAGAAGTTCCTCGGCAGGATGGCTGCTAAGGGCAAAATCGAGGGCTCGTGGGGCAAACAGATTGAGCTGTCGAGGAGGCTTCAGAGGCTCATTGAAGAGTTCTACGAGGAGCCGATGAGCCACACGGTTACTGTCAGAAACGTCTGCTGATTACTATGCACATAAACGTGTCAAAAATCCATCAATAAACTTATAACCCCATTCTTTCGGTATCCAACCGACGGCAAAATGTACGCCGAAAACTATAAAAGATTCCTGGAGCTTATAGACAAACTGCGAGAGTTTGAAGGTGCCCTCATCGTGGAGGGCATGCGAGACGAGGTGGCTCTGAGAAATCTGGGGGTCAGGACGGAGATAATAAGGCTCTCCCGCCTGCCTTTAACGGAAGTTGCGCTCATCGCGTCATCATATAAAGAGGTCATGATACTTACGGACTTCGACAGAAAGGGCGAAGAACTCGCACGGAAGCTCCTCCGGTACCTGGAGGGCTATCCCTGCAGGGTCGATGCAGAGACGCGCAGGGAGCTCAGGAGAATCGCAAAGAAGGACATCAAAGGAATTGAGGACCTATACGGCCTTTACCTTAAGGTCGTCTCCGTTTCTGACCCCCATCTGGAGGGAATTCGATGAAGAGGAAAAAGACAGTGCTTCACCACATTTTGGCTGAAAAGCAGAAGTTTGGAAAACGGAAAGAAGGTGATGGTATGTCAGCCAAGGACGAATTCGGAACGACCAAATATGTAATCTACGCGGAATTCGAAGCAAGTGGAATTGTTGAAAGGCCTGACGTTGTTGGTGCTATTTTTGGACAGACTGAGGGTCTTCTCGGTGACGATCTCGATCTCAGGGAACTTCAGAAGACCGGAAGGATTGGAAGGATAAGGGTTGAGGTTCACACAAAGGCCGGAAAGACTTACGGAACTATAACTGTTCCCTCGAGCCTTGACAGGGTTGAGACGGCAATTCTCGCCGCTGCCCTCGAGACAATAGACAGGGTCGGTCCAGCAGAGGCCAAGATAAAGGTGCTCCGCATCGAGGACGTCCGCGCGACCAAGAGGAAGTACATCATAGAGAGGGCCAAGGAGATACTGGAGGGACTCATGGAGCAGGAGATCCCCGAGACCCAGGAGCTCACTGAGGAGGTCAAGAAGGCCGTCCGCGCCAAGGAGCTCATCGAGTACGGCCCTGAGAAGCTTCCGGCCGGACCGCACGTCCCGTTCTCAGACTCGATTATCGTTGTCGAGGGTAGGGCCGATGTCCTCAACCTGCTTAAGCACGGCATAAAGAACGCGATAGCCGTCGAGGGTACCTCTGTTCCAGAGACCATCATAAAGCTCAGCAAGGAGCGCATAGTTACAGCCTTCACCGACGGCGACCGCGGCGGTGAGCTTATCCTCAAGGAGCTCCTTCAGGTTGCGGATGTGGACTACGTGGCAAGGGCCCCGGAGGGCAAGGAAGTCGAGGAGCTCACCAAGAAGGAGATAGTCAAATCCCTCAGAAGCAAGGTTCCGGCGGAGCAGGTCATAACCGAGATATTCTACAAGGGTAGGAATTTCTACGACGTTATCAGAGAGAAGGAGAAGACTAAGACCAAGGAAGATCACAAAGAGGAACGGAAACCAGTCGTTGTCCCGGCTCCACAGGTAGTACAGAAAAAGCCAGAAAAGCCCGAGAAGCACGAGAAGCCGGAGAAGCCCGAACCCAAGAGGGAAGAGAAGATAATAAAACCCATTCAGCAGCCGAAGCCGAGCGAGCTCGATGAATTCGGGGAGTTCATCGAGAAGGTCAAGGCCTCAAAGGAGTCGATGGCCCTGCTCCTTGATAAGGACAAGAAGGTATTGGCAGAGATACCCGTCAGGGAGCTGACCAACCACCTCAAGGAGCGCAAGGATGTCTATGCCGCAGTCTTCAACGGTGTCATCACACAGAGGCTCATCGACACGGTGAGCGAGAGCGGCGTCAAATACCTCATCGGCGCGAGGAAGTACAACGTCGTCAGGCGCCCGATAAACCTCAAGATAGTGACCTTTGCGGAGTGAATTCTCCCTTTTCTCTTATCTTTCCACACGGCCATCGGTTGGCAGTATGCTGTTTTGGCATTGTTGAGAAGTCATCCCTTTCTTTGAGCATCCGGAGAAAACCAAAAATTCCAAAGACTAAACTTTATAACCGCTCCATCCATTCCCCCACCGGTGAGGAGAATGAACGTGGAAGAACTCGTATTGAAGTACGCGCTCATCAATGCCTACACCCACAAGGGAAAGGCAAACCCAAAGGCGGTTATAGGGAAGGTTCTCGGCGAAAACCCCGAGCTGAGGCCCAAAGCCAAGGAAGTAATCCCGCTCGTCAACGAGATAGTCGAGCAGGTAAACAGCATGTCCATTGAAGACCAGGAGGCAAAACTGAGGGAGATTTACCCCGAGTTCTTTGAGGAGAAGAAGGAGAAGAAAAAGGAGGAGAAGAAGGGCCTCCCACCCCTCCCGAAGGCGGAGAAGGGGAAGGTGGTCACCCGCTTTGCCCCGAACCCGGACGGTGCCTTCCACCTCGGAAACGCTAGGGCGGCGATACTGAGCCACGAGTACGCGAGGATGTACGACGGCAAGTTCATACTCCGCTTCGACGACACCGACCCGAAGGTCAAGAGGCCCGAGCCGGTCTTCTACGAGTGGATTAAGGAAGACCTCGAATGGCTCGGCTTCAAGGCTGATGAGGTCCACATCGCCAGCGACAGGCTGGAGATATACTACAGGTACGCGGAGGAGCTCATAAAGGGCGGAAAGGCCTACGTCTGCACCTGTGAGCCCGAGAAGTTCCGCGAGCTCAGGGACAAGGGCATCGCCTGCCCGCACAGGGAGGAGCCGCCCGAAGTCCAGCTTGAGCGCTGGCACAAGATGCTCAACGGTGAGTACAAGGAAGGAGAGGCCGTTGTGAGGATCAAGACCGACCTCAAGCACCCGAACCCCGCCGTCCGCGACTGGCCGGCGCTGAGGATAATCGACAATGCTGACCACCCTCGCGTTGGAGACAAGTACCGCGTCTGGCCGCTCTACAACTTCGCCTCCGCGATAGACGACCACGAGCTCGGCGTCACCCACATCTTCCGCGGACAGGAGCACGCCGAGAACGAGACGAGGCAGAGGTACGTTTACGACTACTTTGGCTGGGAATACCCCGTCACCGTCCACCACGGAAGGCTCAGCATCGAGGGGGTCATCCTCAGCAAGTCCAAGACCAGAAAGGGAATAGAGGAGGGCAAGTACCTCGGCTGGGACGACCCCAGGCTCGGCACCATAAGGGCCCTCAAGAGGCGCGGCATAAGGCCGGAAGCAATACGGGAGCTCATCATTGAGGTCGGCCTCAAGAGGAGCGACACCACGATAAGCTGGGACAACCTCGCGGCGATAAACAGGCGCATAGTCGAGCCGATAGCCAACAGGTACTTCTTCGTTGCAGACCCGGTTCCAATGTACATCGAGGGCTACGATGAGGAGTTCGTTGCTGAGATACCGCTCCACCCCGACCACCCGGAGCGCGGGGTTAGGAGGCTCAAGTTCGTTCCCGGAAAGCCGGTCTACGTCTCAAGGGACGACATGGAGCTCTTCAAGCCTGGCAGCTTCGTCCGCCTGAAGGACCTCTTCAACGTCGAAATCCTCGAAGTTAACGAGGACGGCATAAAGGCAAGGTTCCACAGCGTGGACTACGAAGTAGCCAGGGAGAACCGCTGGAGGATGGTCCACTGGGTCACTGAGGGAATGGCCTGCGAGGTTCTCGTCCCCCAGGGAGAGGAGCTGGTCATCAAGAAGGGCCTCCTGGAGAGCGACGCCAGCGTTAAGGTGGACGACGTCGTCCAGTTCGAGCGCTTCGGCTTCGTGAGGATAGACGAGGTAACGCCGGAGAAGGTGGTGGCGGTATTCGCCCACAAGTGATGCGCTGTGCTTTTTTCTCATTATTCTGTTCTTTTTCTCAATGCCACGGGTAGGTAGCGACCTTATTTCTGCCCACCCGAAGGGTAGATTGGCGAAAGAACATGAAAATAAAACAGGAGAAAAGCTCACTCCCCCTCAAGGGTGAAGGGGCTGATGTAGTCGCCGTACTTCTCCTTGGCCTCAAGAAGGCGCTTCCTTTCCTCCTCAAGAACCTGGAAGAGCTCCTCAGGAACTTCCCCGACCTTCTCGCGGTAGATGGTCTCGATGCGCTCTATCTTTGCGAGCAGTTCGGGGACGCGTATTGTGAACTGCTTCTCGTAGGCCTCCCTGGTGTACTCTTTGTTCAGGACTTCCTTAAAGAGCCTCGCCAGGTCCTCGTACTTCGGGATGTAGCCTATCGGCGTCTCTATCGCATCAACGTCGCCGTGGACCCTCAGCTCCATCCACTTGAGCCAGACAGCCTTGTCGAGCTTGTGGTTCAGCCAGTTGCCTTCCTCGTCGCGGAGGAAGTAGTTCACGGCGAATATCTTCGGAGTCTTTCTGAGCTTCTTCTCAAAGTCGAGATAGTTTCTGAGGTAGTCGCCGAGGTGGACGCTCATGAAGTCGAGTATTGCCATCGGGTTGAAGGCCCTCACTCCCTCCTTGCCGAGTGTGGCCGCGGTCGTCTCGCTCTCAAGGGCGGCGCCCATGGTTATTACTCCATGCTTCCAGTCGAAGGCCTCCCTGACCGGCGGCCAGGTATCCTTGTCCCTGCCGCCGAATATCATTCCGCCGACCTCAACGCCGCACGGGGCTTCGAGGGCCTCAAGGTCAACGTTCGGGAAGTGCTCCAAGCTGACGGTAAAGCGGGCGTTCTTGTGGCTCGGCGGAATCTCGTTGCCTTCAGCGTCCTTCTTACCGCGCCACCACTTTCCGCTGTGGTTTTCACCCTCGTCGGGTATTGGGACGCCCATATCGTTCCAGTAGGGCTTTCCGTCCTTGACGAGGACGTTTGAGAAGATTATCTCGACCGGCGAGTGGAGAACCTGCCAGATTATCGGGTCGTCCTCGGGGTTGACGCCCTGTATAATGCCGAAGACGCCCTTCTCGACGTTTGCACCGCGGGCGATGCCGTTGAATGGCATTATGAAAGTCAAGTCGTCGCCGACAATGTTCTCCCACGGTATCATAGCGGTGGACGTCTTGCCGCACATGCTCGGGTAGGCGCCAGTGAAGTAGGTCTTCCTGCCGTTCGGGCCGTTGACGCGCATCAGGAACATGTGCTCGCTGAGCCAGCCCTCTCTGACTGCCTTCTGGATTGTGAGCCTGAAGGCGAGCTTTTTCAGGCCGATGGTGTTGCCACCGTACTGGGTGTTGACGGAGTAAACGGTCTCATCGACGAGATCTATGTAAATCCTCCTCTTGTCGAGGTTCTTGCTGGTCTTCCTCTCGTCGAGCTCTCCTGCGCTGTGGACGAAGCGGAAGAAGCGGGCCTGCCTTCCAAGGCGCTTGAACTCCTCATAACCCTTCCTGTAGAGGATGAACTCCGAGTGGGCCACGTAGGCCGAGTCAGTGAGCTGAACTGCAGGAATCGTGAAAACTGAGTTCTTCGGCCCGAGAACGAAGAAGCAGACGAAGAGCTCCTTTCCGCGCATGATGCCCTTCATAAGCTCTTTAATTTCCTTCAGGCCTTCATCGCGGTCTTTGGTGTTGAGGAAGGGGATATCCTTATCGCCGGGAACGAGGAGTTTGGTGTTGGCCTTGTCACGGGCCTGATCGTAGTAGTTATCGTAGTGAACCGTATGATTGAGAGTCTCAAGCATTCTTTCCTCGCCATAGTATAGAGCCTTCCATTTGACGTAGGCCTCGTCCTCCGGGCTGTCCGTGCAGACGAAGACCTTGTCTGGTTCTAGCCACTCAATCCACTCCGCCAGAAACTCGTGGAGTTCAGGGTTGTCTACAGCCTTTATTTTCTCAAACTGCTCTTTATCAAGGAGCTTTTCAAGCTTTTTAAGGGCGTCCATGATATCGCCTCCATTGGGAGTTGCTCCAAGTCCTTAAAAAATTCTTCGTCATTGTGGCCAGCATATGGGCTAATTCCCTGGCACGTTTTGGTTCATTATCTATAAAAATGAAGAAGAACTCATCACAACGACGGTGTCCAATGCACATTTCTATAGACCAACAGTCATTTCCCAACATCAGGCGCAAAGTATATTAACTCACGGTGATATAAGCTATCGGTGCTCGTAATGGAGGCAGTGCTTTTGGCGGGCGGCGATGGAACCAGGTTGTTCCCGTTGACGATGTACCGGGCGACACTAATGGCGCCTTTCTTCAACCGGCCGCCTGTGGAGCACATCCCCCAGATTGGAAACAACGTTGAGATTGGCAGAAACGTTAAAATAGAGCATTCGGTAATATTTTCAGGTGCCCTCATAGAGGAAGGGGCAAAGATTAAAGTGGCAGCAATCGGGGAAAAAGCCCACTTTGATAAGGACATGGTAATACAGCCGAGGAGTGTAATTTGTGACAACACACTCATCGGGACTTCAGCAGGATTGTCCCAATGTAGAAACCCAGATAGAAGTATAATGCTGAATAATTGAGGTGATGAAAGTGGAGGTGTACTATTCCCAAAGGTTCAACCCTGAGGAGCTCGCCCTTCTTGGAAGGGCCATAGGGACGATATCCCACGGCACGATAATAGTTGGAAGGGACGGCAGGGCCATATCCAGGTACGGGAAGCGGGCCATGGTCGTCGGTATTGTCAGCACTGGCTCCACTATAATGGACGTCCGTCTGATTCCACTCATAGCCCTCAAGGACTTCGCCATGAGAAAGGGTCTGCCGCTGGCCTATGTGTACTACCATGACGGCGTCCGCGTTTACATCAGCGGCATCGATAGCGAGGAGATAGCGGCCATCATGAAGAGCCGGAGCTTCATAGAGGCACAGCCGAACGATATCGGGGCAACCGTCTATTACCCCAACGCCCTCGACGACTTCCTCCACGATATTTTCAAACACTACAATTTCCAGGTTGGAGGAAAAGCCCTCGTCGATGCCATGAACACTCCCGCGGTGCTGTTCTTCCCGCGTATGGGCGACCACTTCGACTTCGAGGTCGAACTGATAAACGACATGATGACGAGCTACCTCCCGCCAAAGCCAAAGGAGGTCTTCCTCCACAAGCTTCAGAAGGAAAAATACGACTTCGGACTGCGCTTCAGGCCCGACGGTGTTGTCGAGTTTTACAGGGACGGGGAGGAGCTGGAGTTCGGCAGCATGTGGAAGCTCCTTGACCACATGAAGAAGAACCTTTAAGATTTTTTCATTCCCCTTTTAAACCTCCAAAAAATCCAAAGAGAAAAGTGTTAAAAGGGGTTTCCTATACCTCTTCCCGTTCATTTTGGAGGTGACATCTGTGGGAACATTTATTGTCATAGAAGGTATCGATGGCGCCGGAAAATCAACTCAGGCAAAGCTTTTGGCGGAGTGGTTTGAAAAGAAAGGCTACGAAGTCGTCCTAACAAAGGAACCAACCGACACAGCATTTGGAAAGCTAATCAGAAGGCTCGTCCTGACTGGTGGAAAAGAGGGTATAATCGACGGGGCTCGGATAAGTCACGAAGCAGAGGCCCTCCTGTTTGCGGCGGACAGGGCCGAGCACGTTCACAAGCTGATAAAGCCCTCTCTCGAAGCGGGAAAAGTGGTAATATCTGACCGCTACTTCTACTCGTCCCTCGCCTACCAGTGGGCCCGTGGCCTCGACCTTGAGTGGCTGATTGACCTAAACCGATTCGCCATAAGGCCCGACCTCGTTATTCTACTTGACTTACCGGTCAAGGAGAGTATGAAGCGCATAAACGGCAGGAGCATAAAGACGGAGTTTGACAAGATAGTGGAGCTTCAGAAGAAGGTCAGGGAGAACTACCTCGAGCTGGCCGGGAGATTCCCCGAAATCAAAATAGTTAACGCCATGGCCAGCGTGGAGGACATCCACAACGACATCGTGGCGCTGGTTGAACACGAACTCTTCAAGAAGTAATGGGGTCGGCCAGTGCCAGTCTCATCATCCTGGTAGCGAATCAGACCGGTAAACGCTCTTCATCCCCCTTCCATTCTCGACGGTTGCTTTTTAAAAGGTTCCTCTCAAAGTTTGTCTGGCCGATGACGAGCGTTAGCCACGCTGAGCGGTGAGGAAAAGAGGGTTAGCCGAGGCCACTTTTAACAATAAAAATAGGGAGGAGGGAAGACTGCTAAAAGCCCCTCAATCCATCCATTTTCTCAGGAACTCCCTCACCCTCGCCTTCCACTCCTCCGGGTGGAGCTTCAGCGTCCTGACGTGTGGCGCATCGGTGACCCAGAGCTCGACGTTCGGGTTCACCTTCTTGTTCCGCTCGTAGAACTCCCTGACCTCTTCCGGCCTGACGAGCGGGTCTTTCTCGCCCGCTATAAGGAGCAGGGGTTTTTTCACCCTGTCAGCATACTCGACCATGTTAAGCTCCTTTCCGCCGGTGAAGAGCTTCGTGAAGGGCTTGACGAAGTGGTAGAGCCACTCCGGAAGGTTCGCGAAGTACTTCAGGCCGCGCGCCCCGGTCCTGTCGAGGTATATGGGCGGTGAATCGGCGACGCCGCAGGTAATCCTCTCGTCCTCTGCGAGTGCCCTTATCGTGACCACTGCCCCCATGGAGAAGCCGACGAGGCCTATCTTTTCCGCCTTCTCCGGGTGGTGCTTCTTCAGCCAGTCTATGGCGGAGAGGACGTCAATAAGCTCCCTCTCTCCGACCGTCGTGTAGTTGCCCTCGCTCTTTCCGTGGGCGCGGAAGTCAAAGACAAGGACGCTGTAGCCTTCGTTAAGCAGGAACTCGATGGTCTGCCTCATGTATACCTCGTCCCACCTGCTCCTCGTGTAGCCGTGAAGGGGGATAACCGTCTTGTCGCCGTTTGGAATCCACCAGCCGCTGAGCTTGAGCCCGTCCCTCGTCTCAATGGTGACATCTTCGTAGTCGTGGCCGAGGTCTCTGGGCGTCCAGTCGCCGACAAAGCGCGGCAGCTTGACCATCTTGTAGCCCACAAAGGCAGAGAACGCCAGGAAGGCCAGGAGAATAAAAAGGATAAGCCACAGCATCATTCTTTCCTCACCTCCAGCTCCTTCATGCTCCATATGAGGGGCATCGCGAGGAACACTAAGAGCGCCCCCAGCGGGAAGAGAATCCTGTAGTTGCCGCCGGCGAGGTCAACTATGGCCCCTCCGATAGTGCCCGCGAGCAGTACCGGGATTGACTTGGTGGCCTCATAGACGCCGTAGTAGCGGCCCGTGAAGGCCTCCTTCTCGAACTTGGTGAGCAGGTCACCGACGACCGGATAGGAGGCCGCTATCAGGGCACCCCAGCCAACGCCCGCTATCAACAGTGCCGCATAAATCTGGGTCTCAGTGTGAATAAACCAGCCCCAGAGCTGGGGGAGGGCGAATATGAGGCCTCCGATGATTATGCTCAGCCTCCTGCCGACCCTGTCGTAGAGGTATCCACCGGGCAGGGAACCTGCGAGTACGGCCACGTTGAAGAGCGCCATGAGGTAGAGGCCCATAGAGGTAACCGCATCAATGTTCTCCTTTGTGGCGGCACCCTTCAGGATGAAGGCCATTATGCCGTAGAGGAATATCGCTATGAACTCGAAGCTCATCCACCAGAGAATCTGAGCCGTGTAGAACTTCAGGAAGTCCTTCGTGGCAAATATGCTCTTCACGTACTCGGACAGGCTCTCGTCGTCCTTTATCTCCGGGGGCTCCGGCTCCCTGACCTTGTAATAGACGAAAACCGCCGCGAGGAAGAGGAAGATGGCAGTTAAACCGAATGGACCGATGTAGTCCTTCCCATACTTCGCGACCATGAAGCCGCCAAGGCCGAAGAGGAAGAGATTGCCCGCCCACTCAAGGAGTGTAATAACACCGCTCGCCTTCCCGCGCTGACCGCTCTCAATTGTGTCGGGCATCAACGCCCTGAACTGCGCGGTGTAGAGGTGGAGCGAGAGGTACAGGAAGCCCAGCGTGAGGGCGAACGCCCAGAGGGGAGCACCTATCCTGTAAGCCGTCCATATCATCAGCGTCGCGATGGCGGCGAGAACTCCGCCGGCAAATATGAAGGGCTTCCTCCTTCCGTGATTTGAGCGGAGGGTGTCGCTGTAATAACCGAGGAGGGGTGGAACTATCAGCCCTATAATCCCCTCAAGCGCCAGGATGCTCCCCTTCACAAAGGCGGAACTCGTGTAATCAGAGAGCAGGGGAAACGAGAAGCCCTTGTTGAGGGCCCATCCCATGCTCCTGCTGAACCCGAGGAGGGCGAGACCGAGAACAACACCCCAGTCAAACTTTCTCCTTTCCATTGTATCCACCTCCAAAGATTTTTTCAAAGGATGATAATAAGAAAAAATCGAAGGGATTCAGTCCATATCTGGCACATAGTCCAGCGCATCACCCTTGTACCTGACGATGTCTCCGCGCCTAACGAACTGCATCGTCACCGCCGCCAACAGGAAGAAAATCACCGCGAAGGGCAAGAGGGTCTTGTACCCGATCACGTCGAGGAAAGCCCCCGCCAGCGGAGGCGCGACTAAGTTAGCCGCCTGGCTGAAGAAATAGTAGAGTCCGGTGTAGCCTCCAAGTTTCTCCTCGGTCGTCATGTCCACGACCATTGGAAGGGAGTTGACGTTGACCATTGCCCACCCAATGCCGCCAAAGAAAAAGAGCACCATGAACTTCAGCACCACAGGGTCCGTCAGCGCGCTGCTTTCCGGTTTTGATGTCTCTCCGAGGAAGTAAGCCAGGAGCATAACGGCACTCACGAGGATTAGTCCCGCTGTTATGGTCTTTTTCCTCCCAATACGGCCGCCCAGGAGGCCAGCCGGAATCGCGAAGAGCATGAAGCTGAGCGAAACAACGCCCATCATGAAGGCGCCGGTGCTCTCCTCGATGCCGAGGTGGTACTTCGCGTAGCTCGTGAAGAAGGTCTCCACCGAGTTAAAGGCGACGAACCAGAGGAATATTGACAGCAGTATGAATAACAGACTCTTCTCATGGCTGGCGAAGACGTCCTTGAGGTTCTCCTTCAACTCGCCGAAGCTCTTGCGGGACGTCTCAGAAAGAAGCTTCCGTAGGCTGATCTTCTCGCCGGGGACGCGATACTCCTCCGGCTCTGGGACGAAGAGAACCACGAGAAGGTTGGCGAGGAGCATTATTGCCGCACCTGCAAAGAACGGGTAAGCGTAGTTCATGTCGTAGAGCACCTTGCCGCCGAAGTACGCCAGCAGGGCCCCCACCCCGCCCATGAAGTTGATTACACCGTTTGCCTGGGAGCGCTTCTCACTCGGCGTTATGTCGGGCATGAACGCTATGACCGGCGAGCGGAACAGCGCCATGAAGAAGTTCATCAGGATTATAGTCCCCATGAAGAGGGCGAGGTTTTCGTATGCCCTCGCCACAGGTATGAGCGCAAACATCAAAGCAGCGGAAGGCGCTCCAAGGAGGATGTACGGCTTCCTGCGGCCAAACCGCGTTCGCGTTTTGTCGCTTAAAGCTCCAAGGAACGGAAGCAGCAGAACCGCGAAGAGGTTGTCTATTGTCATTACGAAGCCGGTCACAGTTCTGCTCATTTTGAACGTGTCCTGCAGGAAAATCGGTATGTACGCGTTGTACAGAGACCATATTATGCTTACACCAAAGAAACCGAAGCCAAGTAGAAATATCCTGCTGTACTTAAACTCCAAGTTCCACACCCCCGTTTTTCATTATGGGCCATACTAACAGAAAAATACACCAATGGAACTTTTAAGACTTGTGAGACCATTTTCGAACGGCCGGGGAGGTGACAACTATGGACAGTGACGACATATCATCTCGGACGCCCCGCCGGGCTGAGAAAAAGTTTTTATCTGAAAGGCCTATTTAACGGTGGCGATATCGATGGTATGGGAACGTGACGGGGTCATCGTCCTCGGACACCGAGGATACATGAGCAAATACCCTGAAAACAGCCTTCTGGCCTTCAGGAAGGCCATGGAAGCCGGGGTGGACGGGATAGAGCTCGACGTATGGCTCTCCCGCGATGGAAGGGTCATTGTCATGCACGACGAGACGATAGACAGGACGAGCGACATGAATGGGAAACAGAAAGAAATGACGCTTGAGGAACTCAAGAGGGCAGACCTAGGCGAAGGTGAGAGGATTCCGACGCTTGAGGAGGTTTTTGAGGTTCTTCCCAAGGATGCGCTTGTCAACATCGAGCTCAAGGATGCTGAAGCTGCTGGAGAAGTCGCCAGGATCGTCAGCGAAAACAACCCCGAGAGGGTTATGATATCCTCCTTTGAGATTGAAGCCCTGAGAGAATATCGGAAGCATGACCCGGAGACCGTTATGGGCCTGCTCATTGACAGGGAAGAAGTTGTCCCGTTGATCCCAAAGCTCAAGGAGGAGCTGAACCTCTGGTCAATCAACATCCCCATGGAGGCCATACCAGTTCTCGGCTTCGAGAAGACTGTCCAGGCGATTAAATGGGCGCGCTCGCTCGGCCTGAAAGTGGCATTATGGACGCAAAACGATGAACTCTTCTACGCCAATGACAACCTGCTCAGGCTGAAGGGCCTCTTTGAGGTGGTCATAGCCAACGACGTTGAAAGGATGATTGAATATCTCCGCAGTATTGGACTCGGGTGAAACTTTTTAAAGTCCCCATTCTTACAATCTCTGGTGATACTGTGGAAAGAGAGAGGTGCCTGCTCGGGGTTATAGCCGCCCTGCTACTCACCTCATTTTTGGCTCCGGGATACTCGTACTCGCCCCCCGCTGCGGAATTTGTGGAGAGAAACTTTCCCGTCTACGAGGAGCGTCCTGCTAGGAGCGCCTACGTCGAGTGTGCCTTGTATACTCGGTCCTACTATCATTACGTGGTGGACTGGGTGCTCTCTTATCCCCACGATCACGGCTTCTCAAGGCCGGGATACTTTAGAACCGTGATTGTTGTGAGGGACTGGGAAAGCTTCGTTAAGGAGGCCCCACATCATTGTGAGATTCTGTGGGCAAACGATGTGGGCTGGAACGACCCTCTGTACTCTGCATCACTTCGCCTCAAGAACGTCACCGCCGGAACGAAGGACTACGTGAAGCTGGAACCATTTTTCACGTATGCGAGATACAGACAACAGCCGACAGGCAACTGGACGCGCGTCCACGTCACGGTTTTCACCGACGATGTAAAAGAGCCGGTTAAACTCCCGTTCCTGGCAGTGTGGGTGGGTGTCGTTGCGCTGAGCCTCCTCGGAGTCCTGCTCAACATCAAAGGGGATAAGATTCTCCTTGTGGGTTTCCTGGCCCTGCTGATACTAGGGGCCCTTTTCGCGGGGGAATACATTAAAAATGAACGTTACATCGAGGAACGGGAGCAGGTGTTCAAACAAATCCTAGCCCTGAACTCAACCGGCGGAGAGTGCGGCATGGTAACGGCGGCCGTTTCGGCAGATTTTAAGTCAAAGGAAGACATTTCGTGGTTCCTGACGACGCTGAAAAGAGAAAACTCCTCTATCAGCTCAGCGAGGTGGGAGGACTACACTGTCAGAATCAGCGTTACGACCTCATTCAATAATTACAAAAACCTGCTGGACGAGTTCGAGGAGAAGGGGTGGGAGGTATCAGCTATAGAACTCGATCCATCCGCCTTCCACCGCCCGCCGGAAGAAATAAAGAAAATCAACGACACCATCCGGACTTTGCTGAGATACCTGCCTTTGTTGCCCGACGACGAGAGAAAGGCGGTAGAAGACTACGTTGAAAGCCTCAACGAAACAATTCGCCGGGACGTTGCCAAAGGTCAGGGTACATGCATTGAAGTCATCACCAGCACGCCTGAAGCGTTCGTTTATAACTACGCCGGCTATTCAGACTTCCTTGCCAAGTTTGCCCTGATAATAACGGGCCTTATGTTTGTAGTTATCTGGAAGCGTTGATTATCTCAAAGGTATCCGGCGAGTAGCCCGACACAGAAGTAAGCGAAACCATTAATACATCCTGGCTTTATTTTTATTTCCGGTGATGTTATGGAGCGCTATATCCTCTCACTCGATGAGGGTACCACCTCCGCCCGGGCAATAATTTTCGATAGGGAAAGCAACGTCGTGGGGATGGGCCAGTACGAGTTCCCACAGCACTATCCAAAGCCCGGCTGGGTGGAGCATGACCCGGAGGAGATATGGGAAGCGCAGTTCAGGGCGATAAAGACGGCCATCGAGAACGCCAGGATAGAGCCTGCTCAAATAGCGGCGATAGGTGTTACCAACCAGCGCGAAACCACAATCGTCTGGGACAGAACCGGAAGACCGCTTCACAACGCGATAGTCTGGCAGTGCAGGCGAACGGCCGAAATGGTAGAGGAGATAAAGAAGGAGTACGGAAATTTAATCAAGGAGAAAACCGGCCTCGTGCCAGATGCCTACTTCTCTGCCAGCAAGCTAAAGTGGCTCCTCGACAACGTCCCCGGCCTGAGGGAGAGGGCCAAGAGGGGCGAAGTGCTCTTTGGAACCGTTGACACGTTCCTCATCCACCGCCTCACGGGCGAGCACGTAACCGATTACTCCAACGCCTCAAGGACGATGCTGTTCAACATAAGGAAGCTCGACTGGGACGAGGAGCTCCTTGAGCTGTTCGATATCCCAGAGGAAGTTTTACCAGAAGTCAGAGAGTCGAGCGAGGTCTACGGCTACACGAAGAAAGAGCTTTTGGGTGCTGAGATTCCCGTGAGCGGAGACGCCGGCGACCAGCAGGCGGCCCTCTTCGGTCAAGCTGGCTTCGAGGCGGGAATGGTTAAGGCCACCTACGGAACCGGGAGCTTTATTCTCGTCAACACGGGCAAGACCGTCCGCTATTCGGACAACCTGCTAACGACCATAGCCTGGGGGCTCAACGGGAAGGTCACCTACGCCCTTGAGGGGAGCGTCTTCGTTACAGGCGCAGCAGTGCAGTGGCTCCGCGACGGGATAAAGATTATCAAGCACGCCGCCGAGACCGAGGAGCTCGCGGAGAAGCTTGAAAGCAACGAAGGAGTTTACTTCGTCCCGGCCTTCGTCGGTCTCGGCGCACCGTACTGGGACCAGTTCGCGAGGGGCATGATAATCGGCATAACGCGCGGAACCGGAAGGGAGCACCTCGCGAGGGCGACGCTTGAGGCGATAGCCTACCTGACGCGCGACGTCATAGAGGAGATGGAAAAGCTCGTGGGCATAAAGGAGCTCCGCGTTGATGGTGGAGCGACCAAGAACGACTTCCTCATGCAGTTCCAGGCGGACATACTTAACAGGCGTGTTGTAAGACCCGTTGTCAAGGAAACGACCGCACTCGGTGCGGCCTACCTGGCAGGGCTTGCCGTCGACTACTGGGAGAGCCTTGAGGAGATAAAGGAGCTCTGGAAGGCCGAAAGGGTCTTCGAGCCGAGAATGGACGAGAAGACCAGGGAAAGACTTTACAACG
>Ga0209834_10000798_pt1 | contig 18512 bp, 14 predicted proteins | sample Mar14236cmmetaG_FD_184134 | JGI IMG/M metagenome (GOLD analysis project Ga0209834, IMG submission 184134) | Marine hydrothermal vent microbial communities from Guaymas Basin, Gulf of California to study Microbial Dark Matter (Phase II) - Marker... ...
CCACAGGGCCAGTGCAGCAACGAACCCAATGGTAATAAGTACCATCCAAATGTTGCCGGGGTGATACGTGTTCCACAGGTGGTCAGTCAGTTGCCGAGGTGAAACCTCCATGTTTTCAGCTAATCGATTAAAATATTGATTTTTTGTCAGTGTTTCCGGAATATCAAATCCTAACTTATGCGCTTCTCTGATAGCCAGTGTGTGTTTGTCCGACAAGCTTTGATACACATTACCCGAAATAATGCCGGCAAAAATATTTCCAAGAAAAACAGGAATGAAAGAATAACCCATATACAGCGCCTTTTTATCTTTCGGTGCTATACGTCCAATGTATTCAGTGATTTTGGGCGATGCTGTCATTTCGCCAATGGCAAATACAAAAATAGCGACAACTATGAAAACAACATTTTGTGTCATGAGCGAAAGAGCCATGCCTATGGAAGAAATGATAAATCCTGTGATCATGGTATTCAGAGCTCGCCAGCGCATAACGAATGAAGAAATGATAACCTGGAAGATGATGATATACAATGCGTCAAAGTTGGTGATAAACTCAGCTTCCATCTGGCCGTCTCTTCCATAATTGGCAGCAAGAAACGGAAAATGTTCGCTAAAAAACAAGTACATCCCGGAAGTGTCAACCCATTGCGAGATGAATACCGGAAGCGTAAAGAACAACTGATTATACATCGTCCAGAAGCCACCGACAATTAACAGAAAGATTATGAATTTGTAATCTTTAATAACTAATCCTATGTTCTTAAATACCTGGGACATAGCTTTGCTGAACGATAAAGTTGATTTTTCATGTTCGGGTTCTTCATAAAAGAACAAAAGGATAAAATTTAGGGCGATAATACCAGCTGATATTTGGAAGACAAGGTCGTATGATTCATTTTTAAACAGTAAAGTAACCATGGGGCCAATGAAAGCTCCCATATTCACCATCATGTAAAAAATACCAAACCCAATAGATGATGTTTCCGCGTCTGTTGTTTTGGCAATTGTAGCTGATATGACAGGTTTAAATAAGGCTGCTCCCAGTGCAAGATACAGGTACATAATAAATACAGCAGTAAACGTGTCGAACATGGGTAATAAAATAAAGGCGGATGTGTAAATAAGAAAAGCAAGAATAAGCACCTTCTTATATCCGTACCTGTCGGCAATAGCGCCGGTTATTACAGGTAAAAAGTACAGGATTCCGGTACCTATTCCCATAATCCACCCTTTCTCTGCCTGGCTGAACCCAAGTCCTCCGAGGTCGGAGGATAATGTGAGGTAATTGGCAAACAGCATAAAAAAACCGTACCATGCCCAGCGTTCAAATAATTCGATGGTGTTGGCTACCCAGAATGTTTTCGGAAATCTTTTAAAAACTTTGGTGATTTTGCTCATCGTGAATCTATGTTGCGCAGGCAATGATAAGGAATTTTTCAGGATTAGAGAGGTCGTAATTAACCTTAATGTGCATCAACACTCAAATACGGTTCTAATTTAATGTAAAGAGATTCGGAAAGAATATCTGCTCCGCTAAGCTGCTCTGTTGAAGTGAATGGCCCGTTTTTAGCGCGGTAATTAACAATCTTTTTCGTGATGTCGTACGAAATATAAGGATGCCTCAGTATTTCTTTAAAGCCGGCTTTGTTGATGTCCAGTTTAACTATGAGGGATGTGTCAATCATTATATAACGTCTGGTCTTTCTATAGAGGAGAGAGTCGAAGCCATATACTTCTTTTAACTGTTCGGGAGTGCTGAACCCGCCGAGTAAGTTCCTGTATTTAATAATCCTCCGGGCAATCCATGGAGAAAGATGCAGCGAATGAACCAGTGTTGCTGAGTCAGCTGCATTGATTTCTGTTGACAGGTATCTTACACTTTTTACAGAAGGCTTTTTCTCACTTTGCGAAACCCTGGTTTTGAACTCAGGTGGTATGTTTATATAGGGCTCGAGTATCATGTATTCTGCATCAGAAATACTATACATCTTCTTCAGGTCTTCTTTGTTTTTGAATTTTCCCCCTTTGGCTTCGTAATTTTTAATAGTTTTTATCTGTTTTTGTGTTAAGCCAAGTTTAGCCCATGCTTCTTCGGGCAGGTTATTAGGGTTAAAAGGAAAAGGGGTTAGTTTCTGAAGTGCCAGTTCTTCCGTTAGTTCGCCCCGGTTTTGTAATTTTTCAATCCTGATGGAATCTTCGGCTATCTGCTGGGCTGCGACAAACTGTTCAATTTCATTTTTAAAAGCATCTGTTTCTGTCTGCTCATGGTTACCGGTCATATGGGGCAGAAGTAAATTGATAAGACCAATGGCACAAATAAGTATGATAAGTAACAAAATACCCCGTTGCTCACTTTTGTTGAGTGTTAAAAATAAAGTGAACCAACGTCGGAGTTTCTTTAGCATAGCAGGTTTTGCATAGTTTTACCTTGACTTATTTTTAGATGTTTACAAACAAAAATAAGTAAAGAATAGATATTCATCCGGTAGTTTGCATTACTTTTATTAACTTTCACCCCCGTATTTTTCAATTTATATTTGTGCATTATGGCGAAAAAATTACTCTTTTTAATTGTCTTGATTTTATCTGTAAGTAGTATTATTCAGGCTCAGGATACGCTGAGGTCGTATGAAGGGCAGATGCCTGTTGAGAGGGATTTGACAATCAGTCAGAGGATTGATCTTGCTTTTAAACCAGCTGTCGAAGCGTTAAACGCATTTTTATTCTGGGATCCTTTCACAGCTCTTGGCCTGCATGACCCTGAGGTTAGAGACAAAGAGGGAAATCCTGTAATTGATAAGGATGGTAACCCTGTGGAGGCTCATATCCCGTTGATCGTATTCTGGCTTATTCTTGGAGCCGTTACGTTCACCATAATGATGAAATTTATAAATATCAGAGGGTTTAAGCATGCGGTACAATTGGTCAGAGGGGTTTATGATGACCCCAATGAGCCGGGCGAAGTATCACACTTTCAGGCGCTGACAACAGCCCTCTCGGCTACCGTAGGCTTAGGGAATATTGCCGGTGTGGCCATTGCTATTTCCATAGGCGGGCCCGGCGCAACTTTCTGGATGATCGTGGCTGGGTTGCTGGGAATGTCCTCAAAATTTACAGAGTGTACTTTAGGTGTAAAATATCGGAAGATTGACAAAAACGGGGTGGTGTCGGGTGGCCCTATGTATTATTTAAGGTATGGGCTGGAGAAAAAGAATCTGAAGTGGCTTGGCATCGTTTTGTCAGCTTTATTTGCCCTTTTGGTTATCGGTGGTTCCTTGGGGGGAGGCAATATGTTTCAGGCAAATCAGGCGTTCTCGCAATTAGCATATGTAGTGCCCGGTATTGAAGGTAACGGATTCTGGTTTGGTATTTTAATGGCTGTTCTTGTCGGCATAGTAATCATCGGTGGTATAAAAAGCATTGCCAGGGTTACCGATAAAGTAGTCCCGTTTATGGCAGTTTTATATGTAGTTACGGCCCTCATCATCATTATTATTAACATCCAGCATACGGGGGACGCTTTTCGCTTGATATGGGAAGGAGCATTCGAAGCGGATGCATTAAAAGGGGGTGTTATCGGAGTTCTTATTGTCGGATTCCAGCGTGCCGCTTTCTCTAATGAAGCGGGTGTGGGTTCGGCAGCTATTGCGCACTCGGCGGTTAAAACAGATAAGCCTATTACTGAGGGGTTTGTTGCTCTGATGGAACCTTTTGTGGATACTGTTGTTATCTGTACCATGACAGCCCTTGTACTGATATTTACAGGTACATACGAAAACCCCTTAGGCCTTGAGGGTGCCCAGCTTACATCCATGGCTTTTGAGAAGGTGATCTTTTTCTTTCCCTATATTTTGGTAGTTGCCATTTTCTTGTTTGCTTTCTCCACAATGATATCCTGGTCTTATTACGGCTTAAAAGGTTTTGATTACCTTTTTGGAGGAGCCTTCGAGAAATGGTTTGGTAACAAAAATGTTGTTAAATATACTTACTTCACTATTTATTTAGTGTTTATCGTTATTGGTGCCTCGTCCAATTTAGGATCGGTAGTCGACTTCTCAGATGCAATGATCCTTTCCATGGGTTTTCCGAATATTTTAGGCCTGTTGATCCTGGCTCCGGAAGTGCGTCGTGATCTGATTGATTACTGGAGTAAACTAAAATCGGGAGAAATTAAAAGGTATAAATAATGCGCATAGCTATTCTGTTGCTGAATAAGGGAAGGGGAAGCGGAGAAGTAGCCCGACAGCACGCCCGCCATTTGATCGACATGGGACACAAAGTTTATTTTCTGCATCCCGGTATTGGTGGGGGAGTGTCTGGTGCTGTTAATGTTGATGTTCAACTTCATACGGATGTTATGCCGGTTCACGAATACCTTCCGTCAGCAGGAGAATCACAGAAGCAAGTGGCCCGAATGACATACGAAGAAGCTGTTTCCTATTTGCCTGATTACGAAGAAGCCTTAGAAGAAATTATCCGGGAGGTGGATATCGTAATCGGACATCATGCTAATATTACAGCGGTAGCCACACACAAAGTTGCTGAAAATTATAAGAAACCTTACGTTCTGTTCCTGCACGGAACGGGTATCGAACCACGTCATGAAGGCCTGTGGGATGATCGGATGTGGAAGTTGATCAGGGAGGCCATTGAAAAAGCTGATGGCGTTCTTGTTACTACCGAATATGTGCGGGATGCCTTGGTAAAACCATTGGTTGATGTGCCGGATGATAAGTTTCTCATCCTTCCTTGTGGTGTTGACCTGATTGATTTCAGGCCGGACAATACTATGGGAATAAAAGAAAAATATGATCTCCCGGAAACTTATGTGATTTGTCCTGGTGCGCTTACCCGGTCAAAAGGTCCGCAGAATGTAGTAGAAGCATCAAAGCGGTACGATGAATACGCAGCAACGGTTTTTATTGGCGATGGTGAATTAAAAAGCGATCTGGAAAAGAAACTTGAAGACAGGGGCCGTTTTCTTGGATTTGTTTCCTCGGAAGATAAAGCAAGATTGATCAACGCGGCTGATTTGCTGGTGGCAGCACCTGAGAAAAAGGAACATTTCGGTATCATTTATGCCGAGGCTCTGGCCGGAGGAACACCGGTAGTAGCCTATGAGGGTGGGGGCGTGGCGTCCATTGTTACGCCAACCGAAGGTATATTGACTGAAAGAAGCCCGGAGACTTTAGGCGGCAAGGTGAACTATTTATTGCAAAATTCGGGATTGAGAAAACAAATGGCCCGGTCGTGCCGGTCCCGTGCCGAAGAGAATTATTCGTATCCGGTGCTTGTCAAAACATTATCCGACTGGCTGAGTTCGTTTGTCCGCTAAATATTCTGTCTTAACGGGAATTCAAAAAAAGGTACTTTTGCCTTATAAAAAAGTTCTACTATGGCATTGATCAATTCATGCGAAAACAGCGGTAACTGGCTCTTCAAACACAGAGGCGAATTGCCTGTTGTCCTTTTTCTTGCAGCTGTTCCGGTAGTGTACCTTACCGATACCTATTATTTATCTGATAAAACAAAGTTCGTTCTGACCCTCACTGCCGTTTTTTTGAGTGTATTGGGGTTTATCATCAGAGCGGTTGCTATCGGAACCACGCCTAAAGGAACCTCGGGAAGAAATACGAAAGAAGGACAGGTGGCTGAATCGCTGAACACAAAAGGGATTTACTCTATGGTCAGGCACCCGTTGTATCTCGGTAATTATTTTATGTGGATAGGCATTGTGCTTTTTACATTTAATTTCTCTTTTGTTGTTATCGTTTCCCTGTTGTTCTGGCTGTATTACGAACGGATCATGTTTGCCGAGGAGCGGTTTCTGGAACGGAAATTCGGAGATACCTACATGAACTGGGCAGGACGTACACCGGCGTTTATTCCCTGTTTTAAGAAATACGAAAAGAATGAAATGCCTTTTTCTTTCAGGAATGTATTTAAACGGGAATATTCCGGCATGCTGGCTACTGTAATCGGTTTTGTATTCATTGACGACCTGAGGAGATTTTTTGATTTTCAGTATTTTTCGTGGAAGACAATGGCTCATTACATTTTGATAGCAGCTGTTGTTATTGCCTTGATATTAAGAAGTCTGAAACATTACACCAAAGTTTTTGATGAAGAAGGGCGGGCCTGAAATAAGCAAGTTTACAGTGCACATGGCTGCTGTCCTGGCGATGTTGTTCTGGGGCTTTTCTTTTATTTTATCTAAGTTTGTCTTTTGTTTCTACACCCCACTGACGACTATATTTTTTCGTCTGCTGATCTCCGTTTTATTCCTGTTTTTTTATCTATACGTAACCGGACAGTTTGAAAAACTGAAAAAGAAAGACCTGTGGCTGTTTTTGGGCGGAGCTGTTTTCAATCCATTCCTTTACTTTATTGGCGAAAATTACGGACTGCAGCGCGTATCAGCTTCTGTTACCTCCATCATCATTGCCACGATTCCTGTGTTTACTCCTTTTTTTGCCTGGTATGTTTTCAAAGAACATATCCGCAAAATCAATATAATAGGATTGATTGTTTCCTTTTTAGGACTGATCCTTATCATTGTTAACAGGCAATTTCAAATCGTTGGTTCTCCTTCGGGAATTCTGCTTTTGTTCATGGCCGTTTTCGCTGCAATCATCTATACGCTTTTTTTAAAGAAATTATCTTTTAGCTATAAGCCCGTGACGATCATTGCCTGGCAAAACCTGATCGGCTTATTTCTGTTTGCTCCTTTTTTTATAGTGAACGATTTTAAGGATGTGTTGCATATCAATCCCGGGGTGAAAGGACTTGCAGCCTTATTCTCACTTGGTATCTTATGTTCTTCCGTGGCTTTTGTTTTATACGCATACAGTATCAAACATATTGGTGTGATCAAATCAAACTTATACACAAACCTTGTTCCCGTGATTGCTTCGCTGGCGGCTTTTTTTATTTTGAAAGAAAGTTTTACCCTTCAGAAAATTATTGGGATGATCATTGTTATTTTTGGGGTGGTCCTTTCAGAGCTTAATACATCTGGAAATATATTTAAATTTAATAGGAAAAAAGAATGGAAAAGAAAAAAGTGATCATCTTAGGTGCCGGCCTGGTAGGTAGGCCAATGGCGCTTGACCTTTTTGGCGACGGAACATATAAGATCGCCGTGGCTGATCTCAGTAAACAGGCGCTGGATCAGATTGAAGAAAGCGGAATACTGAAAATAAGAACCGATCTTTCGGAAGAAAATGAATTGAAAGCCCTGGTAACGGATTACGATTTGATTGTGAATGCCGTACCCGGAAGCCTGGGATACAGAACGCTCAAGTGGTGTGTCGAGGAAGGTAAGGATGTGGTTGATATCGCCTTTTACCCGGAAGATCCCCTTGAGTTCGACAAGCTTGCCAAAGAAAAAAATGTACGGGTTATCTGCGATATGGGTGTTGCACCGGGGATGAGCAACCTGCTGGCGGGTTATGCAGTATCGCAACTGGATGAAGTGGAGAAGATAGCCATTTACGTAGGAGGACTGCCGAAAGTAAGAACGAAACCCTGGGAATACAAAGCCGTGTTTTCTCCGGCAGATGTCATAGAAGAATATACCCGCCCGGCACGATTAATAGAAAGCGGAGAAATTGTCACTAAACCCCCTTTGACCGAAATTGAACTGCTGGAATTTGATCGCATAGGCACACTGGAGGCTTTTAACAGCGATGGCCTACGCTCACTTATGTTTACCCTGAAGGCAAAACATATGAAAGAGAAAACACTACGTTATCCGGGTTATGCCGAAAAGATAAGGCTTCTGTCTGATAATGGCTTTTTTGAAAAGGAGGAAATAGAGATCAACGGAAGACAAGTGTCGCCGCTGGAAATGACCTCAAAGTTGTTGTTTGATCAATGGAAACTACAGCCGGGAGAAGTGGATCTTACCGTAATGCGCATTATTGTGGAAGGAAAACATGAAAAAGGAAATGCGCGGTACACTTTTGATTTGCACGACGAATACGACCCTAAAAGCAACATCCATTCGATGGCACGCACTACAGGATATTCGGCAACAATGGCTGTCCGGATGCTGCTCAAAGATATCTATACAACTCCGGGTATTACCGTGCCTGAATATCTGGGGAAAAATCGCCAAATAGTTGATTTTATCCTTGATGGCTTGAAAGAGAGGGGCATTGTTTATAAGATGAGATTAGAGAAAATATAACAGACTTCGGGTTAATTATATCTTCCGAAGTAATTCCTTACACAGTTTTTTTTATTTTAGCGTTCATTCATGGAGCATAAAAGAAAAAAATTTGGTGCGTTTTCCGGTGTTTTCACCCCTTCCATATTAACCATTCTCGGGGTGATTATGTACCTGCGTCTTGGCTGGGTGACTGGCGTGGCAGGGCTTTGGGGTGTGATCGCCATTATTTTGATCGCGCATGTGATATCTGTTACAACCGGCCTGAGCATCGCCTCGGTGGCAACGGATAAACGGATCGAAGCCGGCGGGATCTATTACATTCTTTCCCGGTCGCTGGGACTGCCCATGGGTGGAGCAATAGGTATTACATTGTTTGTTGGTACGGCGCTGAGTATCTCACTCTATATTATCGGATTTGCGGAAAATTTTCTGTCGCTTAACCAGGTACAGGAATTGTTACATCTGGCTCCCGACAGTTTGAACAGCATCCGCATTGTAGGCTCTGTCGTGCTGGTCCTGCTGGTAATTATTGCCTTGATAAGCACCAATTTTGCCATAAAGACTCAATTCATTATTCTGGCAGCTATTGTACTGTCACTCATTTCCATTTTTGTGGGGATTTTTATGGGAAACGGAGCCCCTGCAGAAGGATCGCATGAGTTAATAAAACCGTTCCGCGACTTTTCCTTTGTTGAGGTCTTTGCTATTTTCTTTCCTGCTGTTACAGGCTTTACAGCAGGAGTGGCCATGTCGGGTGATTTGAAAGACCCTAAAAAAAATATTCCCAATGGTACGCTGCTGGCCATAATAACTGGTTTGGTTGTTTACCTGACGCTGGCTGTTTGTTTCTATTTTTTTATAGATCACCAGTTGCTGCTTAATAATTACAATTTTCTGATGGCTGTTGCCTGGATACCGCTTCTGGTGGTGGCAGGTGTATGGGGAGCGACACTTTCTTCAGCATTAGGTGGTGTGCTGGGTGGTCCCCGGATCATACAGGCTATCGCACAGGACCGTATCGTTCCGGGTTTTCTTGGCAAAGGCTACGGTAAAAACAACGAGCCCCGCAATGCCCTTATCTTTACTTTCTTCATAGCTGAACTAGGCATCCTCGTGGGTGACCTGAATGTAATCGCAGGGATCGTTACCATGTTCTACCTTACGGCGTATGGTGTTATCAATATTTCTTTTGCTTTGGAAAAATGGGCCAGTACAGATTTCAGACCATCGTTCAGAATACCTATCTGGATTGGTATCCTCGGTTTTCTGGCAAGTTTTATGGTGATGTTTCAACTGGATATGCTTTCCATGCTGATTGCGCTGGTGATTGTTTCTTTTGTTTATTACTTTATCAACAAAAAGCAACTGCACCTGGCTATGGGCGATGTATGGCAGAGCGTTCGCTATTCAATCCTTCGCAAAATGCTGACACAGCTTGACCGAAGGCAGCTGAATGAACGCAACTGGCGCCCTAATATATTATTATTCAGCGGAGGAACAAAGAACAGGCCGCATCTGATTGAATTCGGAAAATACCTGGTGGGAGAACACGGTGTTATATCGAATTTCGATCTCGTACTGAATAAATCATCCAAAGTTTTATTCCCGAAAAACAAACAACAGGTTGAGGATGATGAAAACGGTCACGTGGAAGGTATCTTTGCCCGGCGCCAGGAGTGTAATAACATTTACGAAGGAATTAAAACAATTGCTGCAACCTATGGTTTCTCGGGTGTGGAGCCTAACACTGTCCTGTTGGGGTGGGGCAGGCAAACGAGTAACCCAATCGAGTTTGCCAAAATGTTGAAATACTTGTCAGACCTCGATTTAAACATTGTGTTGCTTGATTATGATACCGAGCGTGGATTTGGCCGTTACCAACAAATAGATATCTGGTGGAGGGGCGGCTCCAACAACGGGAATCTGATCCTGTCGTTGATAAAATTCCTGCGGGCTTCCTATGACTGGCGGCTGGCGAAAGTGCGCTTGATGATCATTAATTATGACGAAAAGAAGGAAAAGAAAATAATAGCGGATACACAAATGGTATTGGATAATATGCGGATGGATGCCGAGATCAAAGTGGTTAATAACGGCCATGAAAAGTTGCCTGTAAATATGATCATAAAACGAGAGTCGGCGAATGCCGATCTGATCTTCCTCGGGCTGGCTGAAGTGCAGGAAGGGATGGAAAAGGAGTTTGTGAAAAGAGCCGATGAGTTGTATAAAGACCTGGGAACCATTGCCCTGGTAAAAGCATCATCGTTTTTCAAAGAGTTGCATATCGGACTGTAAACGGAAGGGGTTTTCTTCGGCCGTAAATTTATTTATTTTTGCTATGCAAAAACAGGATTCTAGTGCATACGGAAAAAATCAAAGAAATTAACGGGAAACAACTGTACGACAGCTTTATGTCGGGGGCGCACCGTATTTTTGAAAATCAACGGTTACTGAATAAGATCAACGTATTTCCGGTGGCAGATGCTGATACCGGGACAAACCTCGCTTCCACCATGAGGTCGATCATTCAGAGTTCACAACCGCATCAAAACCTGAAAATATCCGCAGTTTCCATTGCTGATGCTGCATTGACAGGAGCAAGAGGAAACTCCGGAATTATTTTTGCCCAGTTTCTTTACGGGTTCAGCAACGAACTCAAAGCCAAGGAAGCTATCACTGTGGAGGATTTTGCTGAAAGTATGCGAAGTGCTGTGAATTACGCTTACGATGCGATTGCCAACCCTGTGGAAGGAACGATTCTTTCCGTGATCAAAGACTGGGCAGATCATCTCTGCCAGGTGAAAGAAAACTGGGATGACTTTAAACTGGCACTCGTTGAAGCTTTTGATAAAGCGAGCGAATCGCTCAAAGAAACTTCGGTTAAAATGAAAGAGCTGACAAAAACCGATGTGGTAGATGCCGGTGCCAAAGGTTTTGTCGTTTTCCTAGAAGGGATGCTCGAATTTTTTAAAACGGGTAATCAGATAAACATGGAAACGCTGGCAGCTGATGAAGTGGTTGAAGAAGATGTGATCGGACATGATGTGATTACCTGCCGCTACTGTTCCGAAGCGCTGATCACGGGCGAATACCTCGATAAAAATCAGATCAAAAAACTGATTGAGGGGTTTGGCGATTCGTTGGTGATTGCAGGCTCGCCGCAGAAAATGCGTATTCATATCCACACGGATACTCCGTGGTTGTTGTTCGTGGAACTGGGTAAGCTGGGCAATATAACAGCGCAGAAAGTGGATGATATGGTGATGCAGAATGTCATTGCTTCTGCTACAGAAAACAATGTGGCTCTCGTGACCGATTCGTCGTGTGATTTGCCCCAGGAGCTGATAGAAAAATACCGGATCCATGTGGTACCATTGAGTATTCACTTCGGCGAAACTTTTTATATTGATGGCGTGACAATGAAACCGGAGCAATTCAATAAGATGCTGGACAGCGCCCCGGTATATCCTTCTACATCACAGCCGGCTTTTAAAGAATTTTATAATAGATTTAACTACCTGGCAACGCATTATCAAAGTCTCATCAGTATTAATATAAGCGGTAAACTCAGTGGTACGTGGCAAAACAGCCTGAACGCTGCGCGGAAAGTAGCCGCAGAAACCGGAAAAAGAATTGATGTTGTGGACAGCCGGCGGCTAACATCGGGTATGGGTATGATCCTTTTGCGATCTGCCAAAGCTCTGAAAGATGGAATGACCCATGACGAGCTGATGGAGAAAATTCCTGAATGGATCGAAAAGTCGAAAATACTGGTTACAACGCGAACCCTGAAATATATGGTGAAAAGCGGCCGGTTGAGCAGTACCAAAGGGGTTATCGGAAAACTGCTTAATCTGAAACCGGTGGTTGTTGTGACCAATGAAGGAACCATCAAATCATTTGGGAAACCGTTCACGCTGAAACAGTCAATGCGCCTGGTGATGAAAGAGTTTGAAAAGATACTCAAAGATCGCCGTGTGTGGGGATACGCCATGTCTCATGCCAGCAACCTGAAAACAGCCGAATGGTATGCCGAAAAAATGGAAGCACTGACAGGAAAGCCCCCATTATTCATCCAAAATGCCTCCCCGGCTCTGGTAGCTAATGTGGGGCTGGGAGTAGTAGCCATTAATGTGTTGATGGATTGACCTTTGTGCGACTTATCCCGTCGGCAAAGAGTATGTACCCTTTTTGCTTTTTTAATTGATTCTAAATTTTCTAACATCCGTTTTGCGCCAAAGGAATTACTAACTTTGCGGGCAAACAGATCATCCATGATTACAAAACAACTGACCCATCCCAAAAGTATTGTTGTTGTAGGTGGTTCCAACGATATCCATAAACCCGGCGGGAGTATTCTGCGTAACCTGATTGAAGGAGACTTTTCCGGGAAACTTTATGTCCTTAATCCCAAAGAAGACGTAGTGCAGGGGATTATAAGTTACCGCTCGCCCGAAAAACTTCCCGATGTAGACCTCGCCATCATAGCCATTGCTGCCAAATACGCACCCGATACGGTAGAATACCTGGCTTATAATAAAAACACACGGGCGTTCATCATCCTGTCAGCAGGCTTTTCGGAAGAAAGTGAAGAAGGAAAGAAACTGGAAGACCGCATTGTGAAAACGGTGAACGAAGTGGGTGCTTCGCTCATCGGGCCTAACTGTGTGGGTGTGCTTACACCTCAGTATCATGGCGTGTTTACCAAACCCATTCCGAAACTTGATAAAAACGGTTGTGATTTTATTTCCGGCTCGGGTGCTACAGCATGTTTCATCATGGAAGCGGGTATCCCAAAAGGGCTGACATTTGCCAATGTCTATTCTGTCGGAAATTCGGCACAGATGGGTGTTGAAGATGTCCTGAAATACATGGATGAAAGTTTCGATCCGGAAACTGATTCGAAAATCAAGCTGCTTTACCTTGAGTCGATCGAGAAACCTGATTTGTTGTTGAAACATGCCTCGTCGCTTATAAAAAAGGGGTGCCGCATTGCAGCGGTAAAAGCAGGGACTTCAGAGGCAGGAAGTCGTGCGGCCTCGTCGCATACGGGAGCTTTGTCAAGTCCTGATAATGCAGTGAGTGCCTTGTTTAAAAAAGCGGGCATCGTCAGGTGCTTCGGAAGGGAAGACCTGATTTCGGTGGCCTCAGTATTTACCTATCCTGAACTAAAAGGAAAAAACATAGCGGTGATCACCCATGCCGGTGGTCCGGCAGTGATGATGACGGATACTTTATCCAATTGGGGGTTGAGTGTGCCGCCTATTGAAGGAAAAGAAGCTGATGAATTAAAAGAGAAACTGTTTCCGGGCTCGGCCGTTGCCAACCCGATCGATTTTTTAGCTACCGGAACAGCAGAGCAACTGGGAACAATCATTGATTATGTTGATAGAAAGTTTGACAATATTGACGCTATGGCCGTAATATTCGGCACACCGGGATTGTTTGAGATCTACGATGTGTACGATGTGCTGGAAGAGAAGATAAGAACTTCCTCAAAGCCTATCTTTCCGGTGTTGCCCTCCACGCTGACAGCCAAAGACGAAGTGGAAACTTTCGTGTCCAAAGGCAGGGCTTATTTCCCTGACGAGGTGAACCTGGCCATCGCTTTGTCGCGGGTGTATTACACGCATAAACCCTTTGAAAAAGAACCGGAAGATTTTACACCGGACACAAAAAAAGTAAGAGATGTAATTGACGAAGCAGAAAATGGTTATTTGTCGCCGGAGAATATTCAGGTGCTGCTGGATGCTGTCGGCCTGCCGCGGGTGCATGAGCAAACCTATTATAGCAAAAATGAATTAGTAAAGAACTTATCATCTACGGAGTATCCGGTAGTGATGAAAGTGGTGGGGCCTGTCCATAAATCCGATGTAGGAGGCGTATCGCTGAATATTAAAGATGATGAGAGTATGCTTTCCGAATTCGACCGGATGATGAACATTGATGATGCTTCCGGTGTGCTGGTACAACCGATGCTGAGCGGACACGAATTGTATGCCGGTGTAACCAGGGAACTTAAATTCGGGCACATCATTATGTTCGGCCTCGGGGGGATTTTTATCGAAGTGTTCAAAGACGTCCGTTCGGTATTGGCGCCTGCCGGGGAAAAGGAAGTGCTGAATGAGGTCAGACAGTTGCGTGGATATAAGCTGTTTACGGGTGTGCGTGGAAAACCCGGTATCGACGAACAGAAATTTGCCGATATCATTAGCCGGCTTTCGCTGTTGGTGGAACTGGCACCGGAAATTACCGAAATGGACCTGAATCCTCTGCTGGCCGAAGGGGATAAGATCACGGCCATCGATGCCAGAATACGAATCGAAAAGTAAAAAAGAGCAAAATGAAAAGAGCAGACATATATTTTATTCTTTTTGTCGTCCTGCTCTTTTTGCCGTTTATTCTGAGTGATCAGGTATTTTCATTTTATAAAACATTTAACCACGAGCACGGGCTTATCACCTCTTTCGTCAAGTTTGCCGTACTGGCTACATTGGGTGAGCTGATTGGGGTCAGGATACGTACCGGTCATTATTTTATAAATAATTTCGGTATTATTCCGCATATGGTGGTTTGGGGAATCATTGGGGTGACCATCAAAATAGCATTTGTCATTTTTGCTGTCGGAACACCGGCTTTTCTTGAGTATATGGGTGTTGCAAATGCCCAAACTATACTGGCGGGCAGTCTGAGTGGAGAAAAAGTAGGGGTGGCCTTTGCTACAAGTGTGGCACTGAATACCATCTATGCACCGGTTATGATGATTTTTCATAAGATTACCGATATGCATATCCAGGCAAATGGCGGCAGCATTAAATCTCTGATAACACCAATCCGTTTTAAGGAAATATTTGTAAATTTGAACTGGTCGGTTCAATGGAATTTTGTGTTTAAAAAAACCATACCGCTGTTTTGGATTCCCGCTCATACGATAACGTTTTTACTCAAGCCCGATTACCAGGTTTTATTTGCTGCTTTTTTAGGCATTATGCTGGGGGTTATCCTTGCAGTGGCAGATATGACCGACAAACAAACTGACGGGAACAGAATAATTAATAACGATAAAACTTAGCTTAATGATGAGAAATACACCAATAAATTCGGAGATGGTTTCCGGAAAAATAAAGGAGGGAGGATTTGATTCCGTAGGAAAAGCATCTATCAGAGAAATAAAGAAGTTAGTTGATGAAATTGAGAAAGCAACAGGGGAGAAATACATACGTATGGAAATGGGTGTTCCCGGTCTCCCCCCTAATAAGATAGGTGTAAAAGCTGAAATAGAAGCGCTTAAAGCGGGTGTGGCAGCCATTTATCCCGATATATTTGGCATTGCCCCGTTGAAGTACGAGATTAAACGGTTTGTGAAATTTTTTCTGGATATTGATGTGGACGAGCAGGGATGCATTCCTACGGTTGGCTCCATGCAAGGTGGTTTTGCCTCCTTCATGACAGTAAACAGGATGTATAAAGAAAGGGAAGGTACCTTATTCATTGATCCCGGCTTTCCGGTACATAAACAACAGTGCAGGGTTTTGGGCCACGATTATATGTCGTTTGATATTTACGAATACAGGGGGGATAAACTCAGGGATAAACTGGAGTCATACCTGAAAACAGGAAAGGTTTCATCTATTTTGTATTCCAATCCCAACAATCCGTCGTGGATATGTTTCACCGAACAGGAGTTGCAGATCATCGGCGAACTGGCTACCAAATACAATGTGATCGTGATCGAAGACCTGGCATATTTCGGAATGGATTTCCGGACCGATTACTCTGTGCCCGGTGAGCCGCCTTACCAGCCAACAGTGGCTAATTACACCGACAACTGGATTTTACTGATATCAAGTTCCAAAGTGTTCAGCTATGCCGGGCAAAGAGTGGGGGTGATGGTAATCTCCGATAAAGTGTTTACAACAAAAGCTCCCGACCTGAAACGATACTATTTATCGGATGATCTGGGTTATGCCATGGTGTACGGTAGCATGTATGTGCTGAGTTCGGGGGTGACCCACTCGGCGCAGTATGCTCTGGCGGCTATGCTGAAAGCTGTGAATGACGGAGAACTTAACCTGACGGAATCGGTAAAAGAGTATGGTGAAAAAGCCAAAATAATGAAGAAACTGTTTACGGACAATGGCTTTAAAATAGTGTATGATATGGATGTGGACAGGCCGATTGCCGATGGATTCTATTTTACTTTCTCTTATCCCGGTTACAATGCAGAAGATCTGTTGAATGAACTGATTTATTATGGTATCAGTGCTATTTCGTTGTTGATTACCGGCAGCGAGCGGAAGGAAGGAATAAGAGCATGCACATCGCTTGTGCAAAGAGAGCAATTCCCTGACCTGGAACACCGCCTGAAGAAATTCCATGAAGATCATCCGGTAAATTAACGGAAACCCGAAAGAAAACCACCCTGATGACTTTCGCTGAACGCACATTGAAATTTTACCTTTCACTGCATATTGATGCAGCATTACCTGAAGAAATAGAAGTGCTGAATCCGTATAAAGAAGAAGCTGTGATGGAAGCATGTGCTTCATTTTACAAAAAATATTACAACGACGAAGAGGGGAGGAGGATCATTTTCGGAATTAACCCAGGTCGGTTTGGTGCCGGGATAACAGGTATCCCATTTACTGATCCGGTCAGGCTGGAGGAAAATTGCGGTATTCCCAATGAGTTCCGAAAACGCTCCGAATTATCTTCTGAGTTTGTTTACCTGCTTATTGAACAGATGGGCGGACCGGAACATTTTTACAGGCACTATTTTATTGGCGCTGTCAGTCCGCTGGGTTTTATGAAAAATGGAAAGAATTTTAATTATTATGATTCAGCAGAGCTTACACGAGCCCTGAAACCATTTATCATTCATAACCTTGCAGAACAAATTGGATTGGGCATCAATTCAAGAAAGTGCTATTGCCTCGGACAGGGAAAAAACTATGAATATCTTCAGCAAATAAATACCGAATTAGCTCTTTTTGATGAAATAATTGCCATCCCACACCCCAGATGGGTCATGCAGTACAACCGAAAAAACCTGAAACAAATACTTCGGGATACAAGCAGAATTCTTACTTTGTAAAAACATACCTGAACGTTATTAGTAAGCTGTTGTTTAGGAAACCTGTCCGTTTCGCCAGGTCGTATTTATATTATGTATAAATAATAGCAATGGGTTAATAAAAATCGGCATCCATAGCCCTGCCTTATTACATAAAATTGTAATTTCGCCTTCGATTAAATTTGTTCTATAAAAATTAGAAAAGTATGGCTAAAGTTAGAGGAGCCGTTGTAGTGAATATTGAAGGGTGTAAAGGCTGCGGAGTCTGTGTTCCTGCATGCCCGACTGATGTTCTTGAACTGCACAGTCAAGTGAACGGTAAAGGTTACCATTATGCTTATATGGAAAATCCTGAAGCTTGTACGGGCTGTACCAATTGTGCGGTAGTTTGTCCTGACGGCGTGATTACCGTATATCGAATTAAAGTAACAGAGTAATTATCAGTAATATTAAAAACATGGGTGAATTAAGATTAATGAAGGGTAATGAAGCTTTGGCTGAAGCTGCGATCCGTGCTGGTGCTGATGCTTACTTTGGCTACCCGATAACACCTCAGTCGGAGGTGGTTGAATATTTAATGGCCGAGAGACCTGAAGACAGAACAGGGATGGTTGTGTTGCAGGCGGAAAGTGAAATTGCCTCAATAAACATGTTGTACGGTGCCGGTGGTACCGGAAAAAAGGTGATGACGTCTTCGTCCAGCCCGGGCATCAGCCTGATGCAGGAGGGACTTTCCTATCTGGCAGGCGCAGAGATACCTTGTGTGGTAGTGAACGTTGTAAGGGGTGGTCCCGGTTTGGGAGATATACAACCGGCACAGTCTGATTATTTTCAGTCGGTAAAAGGTGGCGGACATGGCGATTACAGGTTGATTGTGCTGGCTCCGTCTTCGGTACAGGAAATGTCTGATTTTGTTCCGCTGAGTTTTGAACTCGCCTTCAAATACCGGAATCCGGTGTTGATCGTTTCGGACGGGCTCATAGGGCAGATGATGGAGAAAGTGGAACTTTTCGACCAGAAAGAACGATTGACTGATGCCGAAGTTATTGAACGTTATCCGTGGGCAACCAACGGTAAACCGGCCGGTCAGGAGCGCCGTATTCTTACATCGCTCGACCTGGATCCACACCGTCTTGAACAGCATAATTATCATTTGCAGGATAAATACCATCAGATAACAGAAGCGGAAGTACGGTTTGAAACCCTGAATTGCGATGATGCTGATTACATCATTGTTGCATACGGCTCAAGTGCACGTATCTCGCA
>Ga0209834_10000801_pt1 | contig 18464 bp, 18 predicted proteins | sample Mar14236cmmetaG_FD_184134 | JGI IMG/M metagenome (GOLD analysis project Ga0209834, IMG submission 184134) | Marine hydrothermal vent microbial communities from Guaymas Basin, Gulf of California to study Microbial Dark Matter (Phase II) - Marker... ...
TTTTTTCAAGGGGCATTTTTTCAGCCCTTACTCAGAATTTTTGCAATGGTTTCATAAGCAATCATTGCCGATTGTTTTGCCCCCCCTGGTAAAGGCATGCATTCCACAGAGATGTATCCCTTGTAGCCCATTTTTTTGAGTACACTCAAAGTAGTCTGGAAGTCAAAATGTCCTGTTCCTGGAGCCCAGCGATTGCTATCAGCCACATGGAAGTGAAACAGCTTACTGTATATGTTTTTCAAACTCTTCTCAATATTTGCTTCTTCTATATTCATATGAAATGTATCAGCTAAGATGCCGACGTTATCGCATCTCATTTCGCTTACTATTTCATAAGCTTCCTGTAATGTGTTAATGAAATCGGTTTCATAGCGATTCAAAGGCTCGATAACCATTTTCACATTTCGGGATTTCGCGTAGTCGCACAAGCTCTGCATCTCTGATATGAACAGCTCTCTGACAGTTTTGATGTCTCTGTCTCTTCTGTTGCCGCGAATGAATCCAATAATAACGAATGCTCCAAAATGACTTGCAAAATCGATGTGCTCTTTTAACCTTTCTCGAGTGAGATTTCGTACTGTTTTATCTGGATCCACCATATTCAGCTTTTCCACCAAGAACGCCTGTCCTGTTCCAACGGCAACTACAGACATATTCAGTTGCTGTAATGATCTTTCAATTTGAGGTACATCAAGATTCTTTGGATCCCTGATAGCTATTTCCACGGCTGAGTAACCTATTTCTTTGGCCATGACGAGGCCGTTAAGAAGGTCTCCTCTAAAAGCCAAAGCATTGAAAGCTGCATCAGATGTGCTGATCACAAGTGCGAGTTTCAATTATTTCACCTCCGACAAGAGTTTTCTGACGCTCTGGTAGGCCTGATTCATGAAATCATCGACAGAGGTTTGTGAAAAGTCTTCGTTGAACAGTTCTAAGGAAATATAACCGTCGTACCCCACGTGTTCAAGATCCTTGACAAAATCAGAAAGTGGTAAAATTCCCTGACCAGGGATTACCCTATCGGTGTCTTTGAGCTCAGTGCTCAACTGGGGAATATCGTCAATATGAACGATATGGATCATTTCTTTCGGTGTATCTCGTAGTTCTCCTGCTGCAGATCCACCCAAATAAAGATGGCATGAATCCACGACGATTCCAACGTTGGACACTGCCGTTTTCTCAATCACTTCTCTTGCAAAGCCGATTGTTCTAACAGAAGCTCTTTCAAAGTAAAGAAACTCCAGAGCGATTTTGATTCCATACTGCCTCGCTTCTTTGGCCAATTTTCTCAGAGCGGTGGCACTTTCCTCTATGAGTTGTTTCTTGCTCACAGGGGCCTCCAAAAAATGAGGGCAGACAGTAAGAACTTCCGCGCCTAACTTTTGAGCAATAGAACATAGATATCGACACTCGTCAACTGTGTCTGACAGTTTCTCAATGGACGTGGCGTTTTGCAGAGCGTTAACGCTGCAGAACACCATGCTTGTTTGCTTTGAAAGACTTATGAGGGATTCCAGTCCCTCTTTTTCGGCTTGGGTCAGCTTGTTCCTCCACACTTCCAGAGCTTCAAACCCTGCTTTCTTTGCGTTTATAACGTCATCAATGAGGCTAAAGGGCATTGTTGTTGAGCCGCTCACTGCGATTTTCACTATATTTCCCCCAATCTTTGAAGATGTTCAATGAGTTCTTTAAAACCCTCACCTCGGTTAGCTCCGAGGACTATTTTCGAGACGCGCTTGACTTCTTCACTGGCGTTTCCAACGGCTACCCCCACGCCGGCCTTTTTAATCATTTGAAGATCGTTCAAACTATCGCCCACGGCAATGACGTTTTCCATTTTGATTTCAAGTAAACTGCAAAGTTTTTCAAGTGCTGTTCCCTTATTTACTCCCGGTGGAAGAAATTCAATTAGATCTCTTTCTGATCTAACAATTTCAGCGGCGTTTCTCAACTCGAATTTGCACGATTCGTAGATATCGTTTAGAACTTCTGGAAAACTCGAGAATACGATTTTTACAACGCTGTTAAGGTCCAAACTGAAAGGATCTTTCGTAGAACGGTAGGTCATGGCGTCTCTGTAGATGTAATCAGATGCACCAGTGTGAACATTCCACAGGTATGTTTCGTCTTCTATGAATATCCCAACAGTTGCCCGCTTGGTAAATTCCGAATTCAAGATTCTAACAACAGAACTCTTCTGAAATCTGTACTGCACTAAGTACTTGTCGGCTACAGGATCGTAGATACGAGCTCCATTCAGTAATATGACAGGTTTTTCGATATTCAGGGCCTCTGTGTAAGGTTTTGTTGCATGTAAAGCTCTCCCTGTTGCAAATGTAATATCAAGTCCCATGGAACGGATCTTCTCGAGCGTGGAAGCAACACAGCGGTTAACGAGATGATCTTTGTCAAGAAGCGTTCCATCAAGATCAGTAACCAGAAGTTTTATCACTCGCGATCCACCACCGAGACAGTTGATCTGTCGAAGTCAAGTCCCACATTTTCATTCAAATCTGGAAGCCTCAGTGAGAGCGGATTCTGTATTTCTACTGAGAACGTTCCATCCTCTGTCGTGACTTCGAAAAACGCGTTAGCCCCTGTATATATCCTTGTAGTAACCGAGCCGCTAATAATTCCCTGAGAGGGAGAAGTGAACTTTCCCCCTTCCGGTCTCAATACGAGCAAAATCTTTTGGTTGATTTTGAAATTGTGGTTGTCTCTGAGCTGTATTTCAACGATTTTGCCGTTGTTCAAGCGAGCGTGACAAGTGTTTTCTTTGAAAGCGACAATCTCTGCGGGCAAGAAATTTGCCTTTCCGATGAAACTGGCCACAAATTTGTTTTTGGGAAACCTATAAATCATTTCTGGCGCGTCTTGTTGAATGATGAGGCCATCTTTCATTACGATAACTCTATCTGACAATGTCATGGCCTCCAATTGATCATGGGTAACGTAAATACTTGTGATCTTCAGACGATTTTGTATCTTCTTAAGCTCCACGCGCATTTGTTCCCTCAACTTAGCGTCTAAATTTGAAAGAGGCTCGTCAAGAAGCAGCACTTTCGGCTCTATGACCAAAGCTCGAGCAAGAGCAACTCTTTGCTGTTGACCTCCAGAAAGCTGACCAGGGTACCTTTTTTCAAGACCCTGAAGTCCGACAACAGAAAGGATATGACTCACCTTTTTCTTTATTTCATCTCTTGAAAGCCCCTTGTTTTTAAGACCGTAGGCGATATTTCCAAAGACGTTCATGTGGGGGAAGAGTGCATAGCTTTGAAAAACCATTCCGGTAGGTCTTTGATTTGGTGGCTGATCGTTTACAACTGACCCATCTATCAAAACATCGCCTGAGGTCGCTATCTCGAATCCGCCAATCAATCTCAAAGTTGTTGTTTTTCCACATCCTGAAGGTCCAAGCAGAGTTACAAGTTCCCCTTTCTTTACACCAAAGCTTATGTTGTTGACCGCTTTTACAACAGATTTGCCTCCTGGTTCTTTAAACTCCTTGACCAGATTTCTAGCCTCGACAAAGTATTCTGTCATGCAGTAGCCCTCCTGATCTTTTCTTGGTATGAAAAGCTAACGGTAAGCCATCTGAGAATAAGCATCGCAAGAATGATAACTCCTATCAACACGTAGCTGAGAGCGGCAGCTTGAGCCAAATCACTGTTTTCCACCGAGCCGAGAATCCTTACTGTTATGAGGTTCCATTTGCCAGAAACCACGAATATGACAGCACTGATGGCTGTCATACTCTTTACGAATGCGTAGAACAAAGCGGTGAAAAACGCCGGCATCAGTAACGGCATCGTCACTTTCCAGAAGGTCTGATAACTGTTGTATCCAAGGTCCAGTGAAGCCTCCTCTATAGAGCGATCGATCTGATAAAGCGCGGCAACTCCATTTTGAACCCCAACTGGTAGATGTCTGAATATGAACAGAAAAATTATTATTAAAGCTGTACCAGTTAGCACCAAAGGTTTTTGATTGAAAGCCAATAGATAACCAATTCCCACAACAGTACCTGGCACGGCAAAAGTCAACAGTGATGTCGCTTCCATGAATCTCTTTGTGGGAAATTCTTTCCTCGAAACTATGTAAGCGATCATTATTCCCAGTATTCCACAGATTGGTGTGGCTATGGATGCCAGTATCACTGTATCTCTCAGGTATCTCAGGCCGCTGTCGAAAGCGTACCTATAATTCTCCAACGTAAGCGTGTGGTTGACTCCCCACAGCTTTGTGAATGAGCCATACAACACGGTTCCATAAAACAAAAAGACCGTTGCAACAAGAAGAAGAACCACAAAGGTGAAAAGAACCTTAACATATCTTTTTGGTTCTAAAGCCTTCATTGAAGAAGGTTTCCCGGTTACGGTAACATATGACTTTCTTGAAAGCCAGTATTTCTGTATGACAAATGCCACCAATGTTGGAACAAGAAGCATGATTGCGAGTCCAGCTCCATACGATATTCTGTAAGAACCGGTAATTTCAAGGTAGGCTGAAACACTCAGTACATGATAGTTTCCAGATAAAATCAGGGGATTACCGAAGTCTGCCATCGATTGTGAAAAAACAAGAAGCCAGGAAGCGAGTATTCCAGGAGTGGACAAAGGAAGGGTGACTTTCCAAAACGTTTTCCACTTTCCCGCTTTGAGGCTCAATGAAGCTTCCTCAAGATCTGGATTGATAGACATCAGTATCCCTTCCATGGTCATGAAAGCCGTTGGAAAATAAGCCAAGGTTTCGACTATCAACAGTCCCCAAAAGCCGTATATTTCTATCTTCAATGCGTCTTTCAAAATGCGATGCGTTATGACCCCATTTCTTCCAAACAGAAGAATCGCTGCCAAAGCTATTACGAAAGGAGGGGAAACAATTGGAAATGTGGCGATCGTTCTGAAAAATTTTCCAAGTGGAACTCGCACCTTAACTATGGCATACGCAAATATGTATCCAATTAGTACTCCGATTGTTGCTACGCTCGCTCCTAATTTTAGACTGTTGAAAAGAGGAACTCTGAAGTACTTCTTAGTGAACAAATCTTTGTAAACATCGAGGGAAAAGGCTCCCTTTGGTTGAAGACTCTTCATTCCAACCATTATCAGCGGATACAGTATGAAAACCGCTAACAGAAGCCATATGCTCACTATTAAAATGAAGAGAACAGGCTCATTCCATATTCTTTTAAGTTGCCTTCCCATGTACATTTGCTGAGACCTCCCGGGCGAAGTATGTGGCGCGAGCGTGTCGCGCCACACTGTTAATCAAAATCCGTACTCAATTTCTTCTTTCCAGCGTTCGATTAGTCTGTCTTTTTCTTTGCCAAAGTAAACAAAATCCATTGGGATCACATTCACGTCTTCCATCTTCACAGAGCCAGGGGCCACTTCCGCCTCTGGATTAAGAGGAATTCTGTACCACTGTTCCATTAAGTTTTGAGCATCAACCGATAACATCCAATCTATGAACTTTTGTGCAAGCTCTGGTTCTGGGCCACCCTTTATCAATGACATCGCTCCAATTTCATATCCAGTGGGTTCCTTTGGGAATGTTAGAACAACTGGGTAACCCTTGGATATTCCTTTTTTCACAATATCGTGAGCAAACGCTATGCCAACAGTGACTTCTCCAAGACCAACCTGTGTGACACAAGCTGATCCGGATTTGTTGTAGTGATGTATCTGCTGGTGAAGTTGTTTCCAGTATTCAAAGGCCTCGTCTTCTCCCATTATTGCGACAAGCGCTGCCAAAACCGTGTAAGCTGTGCCTGAAGTGTACGGGTAAGCCAGCGATATTCTTCCCTTGAATTCTGGTTTCAGAAGGTCATACCAGGAGGTTGGAGGATCTACACCCAGCTCTTCGAGTTGTTCAGAGTTACTGGCAAATCCTATTGCACCGAAGTAGAATCCAACCCAGTACCCATCAGGATCTTTGAAAGCTTCCTGAACCATTTTTGTCATGTCAGAGATGTACGGTGCCAGAAGGCCTTTTTTCTTTGCCGCTATTTGATCTACAGCTGGTCCCCCAAACCATATGCTCGCCTGAGGGTTGTTGGCTTCGGCTTCAACCCTCGCCAGAAGTTCTCCAGAGGACATCCTAACAACTTGGACATCAATTCCAGTGGCTTCCTCGAACGCTTTCACGTAGATAGGCCACTCGTTTTCATCAAGAGCCGTATACATGTGAAGAACGTCTTTTGATAATCCCATAACGAAAAAGATGCACACAAGAAATGAAACCAGTAAAAGCCTTTTCACGTTGAACACCTCCCCTTTCTATACGTGATTTTGGCCCAGATAGGGACCTGCATACTGCATTTTTTCAGATGTTATCCTGGCTGCCAATTCTGTGGCTTTCTGTAATGGATGTTTTTTCAAACCAACAACAAATGCAGCCGTGCATGTATCACCCCTTCCAGTTCGCCCCTCTAATGTCCAGGTTCTGAAAGGTGCTCCATACATCCTTTGCCCGTTGTACACGCAGATGCCATTTTTGTGTGTTAGGAGCACTATTTTAACGCCCATTTCTCTGATCTCTTTGCATGCTTCTAAAATATCTGTTTTTCCCGTAAGGGTGCGGGCTTCTTTGGCATCTACCTTGAAGATGTCGAACATTTTCATATACTCAAATCTCTCTTCCCATATTGTGTAAACCATTTTTCCATCCTCTTTCACGTTTCTTAAAAAACCTTGTGCGTCTCCTATTAGAAGATCTGTACCTTCTCTAACAACACTCAGTAAACGTTCCGGGAATTCTCCGTGCCACAGTGGATTTATGACGATAGCTTCTGACTTAATATCCTCAACATCACTTTTCTTAAAGCTCTCTGCGAGTGATATCACGCGACTCTCTCTCTCATCAGAATTAGAGCTCTTGTAAATGTTTTCTATACTTGTAGTTGTTCTACTGTCAAGTCTTTGAAGTACCACACCTGATTGGGGAATGATTTCAAAAAGATGCTCATCTTCTCGGGCAAACTTGGTTACGGCAATACTCTCAGCGCCGAGTCTGGCGGCTGCTATGCTCCCATAGAGAACACCGCCACCGGGAATTGTTTTGGTATCCGCAGGAGTTTTGTTTATATCTTTCGATACGTGCCCCACAAAAGTTATTCTCAAGAGATCATCCACTCCCTTCTAAATGGTCGCGTATTGTTCTCAAACAAACTGCATAATCGTTTCTAAACCGATTCATGTCGTTTATTTCTAAGATCACAATCCCACTGAATTTTGAATTTTTGATGTACTTAAAGATTTTTTCATAAGGTATAGCCCCATATCCAAGAGGAAGATGTAAGTCTCCTATTCCAAAAACATACATAGAGTTTTTCTCGACTATTTCATCAAAGCCCTGCTTTGACTTGCCGAAATTATCGCTCAGATGAAGTTCAATGCAAGAATCAAGACCAACCCTAAATTCTTTTTCGAAGCTTTCCCCTCTGTAGTTACACGATATGAAAAGATGTCCAACATCAATCAACGGGCGAACGAAGGGGCTGTTTACCTTTTCAACAATTTGAATGACCTCACTTACAAGATGATTTGTATTCTCGACAGCTATGGAGATGCCGAGTTCCTCTGCTTTCAAAGAGAGTGATTTCAAGGTTTCTATCTCAGCCGTCTTTGCGGTCTTGACGCTATCCAACTCTATGGGTCCACAGTGATACACAGTTGTTTCGGCGTTGACACGCGCAGCGAATTCAAGTGTAGCTGTGAAGATTTCCAGATCTTCTCTTCGGGCTCTTCTAAAGTTCACGTAGTCGGATCCATGAACAGTTATTTTCATCCCTGAATCAGCTATTGCATTCTGAATAGCTCTTATCATGGGTTCAACCAAAACCCCACCGTACATAACTCCAAGACCAGCTACCGGAATTTCAACATAATCGAAGCCCAGCGTTTTAAAAAAGGAAAGTTCTTTCAAGAAAGAATCGAAGGATCCACTTATTCTATGTGTATCTATGTTCACTCCTATGCCCTTTATCAATTCGACACTCCTTTCTTATCTTCGCTATTTCCCCTCACTTGACACCAGCGGCGGCGGCTATTATATCCATAACTTCCTTAGGTGTCACATCTTTCTTGCGGTAATCACCTATCTTTTCACCGTGTTCCAGTAATACCAGCCTATCAGCCACTTCGTAGACATGATATATGTTATGAGTTATGAATATCACTGATATTCCTCTTTCCTTAGCTTTCAAAATATGTTCGAGTACCATCTTCGTTTCTCCAACCGAAAGTGCTGCGGTAGGTTCATCCAGAATCAGAAGCTTTGCCCCGAAATGTATTGCTCTTGCAATCGCGACAGCCTGACGCTCACCGCCTGACATGAAAGCGACAGTCTCATCTGGTGATCTGAGAGATATTCCCACTTGCTTCAATGCTTCAATGGCAATGCGTTTCATTTTTCTGTGCTCTATGTAGTTTATTGGACCAATCTTCTTTATCATTTCTCTTCCAAGGAAAAAGTTTCGCCATAGCGGCATAAGGTTCACAAGCGCAAGATCCTGATAAACCGTTTCAATACCGAGTCGCCTTGAATCCCAGGGAGATCTGAATTTCACTTTCTTTCCATCAAAGAAAATTTCTCCATGATCTGGCTGATAGTATCCAACAAGAATCTTTATCAAAGTGGATTTTCCCGCGCCATTGTCGCCGAGAAGCCCTACAATTTCGTTTTTCTTCACACGAAAATCCACACCTTTCAATGCCTGAACTCTTCCAAAGCTTTTCTTAATATCTCTCATCGCAACGATTTCTTCACTCATCCGGCCACCTTCTTCCGAATTCGTGCATTTATCACAGCGGCGATTATCAAAATCACACCTATGAAAGCCCTGTACCAGTACGCCGGTGCTCCGGCAAGGACCAATCCATTTCTCACCATGCTGATCATTAAAGCCCCTATAAATGCACCGAATATGCTGCCGTAGCCACCGGTGAGAAGTGTTCCACCCATAACAGCCGAAGCTATTGCTTCCAGTTCCATCTCTTGTCCCAGTGTGGGATCGACAATTTTAAACCTTGCGAATGTGGTAAGCCCTGCGAAGACGGCTAACGCACTGCATATCATGAAATTGACCAATTTCACGCGAGTCGTCGGAATTCCAAGAGCTTTTGAGGCTCCTATATTCCCTCCCGTTGCAAAATTCCAATTTCCATATCGTGTTCTTTCAAGGATTATCCAGAAAACAAACGCCAAGACTATGAACCACAGAGCCGAGTATCGGAGCCCACCTGCCACACGTCCACCGAGATATTTCAACAGGGGAATATTTCTTTGAAGCATTATTGGGAAGCCCCCGGTAACTGCCAGCAGAATTCCTCTCCAGAACATCATCATCCCTAAGGTAGTTATGAATGAAGGAATCCCTGTGCGTATTGTTATCACTCCGTTTGCAAAACCGATTCCAGCGCCAAGCGCAAGAGCAACTGCAATTGCCAGAAATTCATTAACACCGTTGTTAATCATTATTGCAAATATCATCGGACCTACAGCAAAGGCAGCGCCAACTGAAAGGTCGAATTCTCCTGAGATCATTAACATGGTCACACCTATAGCTATAATTCCGAGCTCAGAGGCCATTGTGAAAGTGGTTGTCAAGTTGTCAATTGTTACAAATCTATCGGATATCACGGAGAAGATGACAAAAAATATCGCTATACCGACTATCGCTCCAAATTCCCTTATTCTCAGAATTTGAAGGAAATTTCCGCCGGCTCTACTTTTCTTGTGGTCATTCAAGGAGTATCCCTCCCAGATACGGGCAGATCAATGGGGTGGCGTGTGTCGCCACCCCAAAGTGGGTTTCTTACTTTATCAGCGGTATCCCATTTGCACCGTTTTTTCCACTATGTCGACGTTTGATTTGTCAACAATAGAAGGTCCAGTCAGAATATCTTCATGTGGTATCAAACCGTACTCGTTGTAAAGATAAAGGAAAACAATGGGCAAATATCCTTGCAAATACTGTTGCTGATCGATTGTGAAAGCAATAACACCTTGCTTAATGGCATCTGTGATCTTTGTTGTGAGATCTATAGCGCCAATCTTCACTTTTCCGACAAGTTCTTCTTCTTCAACGAGCTGAATTGCGGGGTGCGCACCGAGTGGACCGAGTGTGAATATTGCGTCCGTATCCGGGTGCTTTGTCAGATAGCTTTTCATCAATGTTAAGGCCTTGGTGGGATCAGTTGTAATGTCAAGCTTTTCAACAGGAATGTTCTTTTCAGCGAGCACATCTGTTATTCCTTTTGCCCTGGCTTCCAGTCCAGCGTGTCCCGGTTCATGAATAGCCACGACAGCTCTTTTTGGAGTGAATTCTTTCAACATTCTTCTTCCAGCGTAAACACCAGCAAGGTATTCGTTCATTCCAACATAGCATAGATATGGGATCTTCTCGTCGATCGGTCTTTCATCAGGAACGTTGATACCTATGACTGGTATTCCCATGTCTATAGCGTGTCTCAAAGGTTCGTCCAGAGCAACAGGATTGGTAATTGTCACAACTAAACCATCAGGCCTTTTGACGATAGCGCTGTTCACAAGATCTATGAACTCTTTCAGAGAGAACTTTTCTGGTCCGAGATACACGACATCGACCCCATACTTTTCGCCGGCTTCCCTTGCTCCCTTCATGACAACTCCCCAGAATGGGTCGGCTGGTCCGCCGTGTGAGACAACATAGAACGTGTAGCCAAAAGCGCTCACGACAAGAAGCAACGTTACAAGTAGGACAAGAAGTTTCTTCATGAAAATCCCCCCTTAATATTATTGCGATGTGCCAGCAAAGGGCTGACACATTCGTTTCACCACATGTTACCTAAACTGTAGATGCTTCTCCATCCTGGCTCGAAGGGCTTCTTCATCGCAGCTTTAAGTTCTTCTTCTGACCGCTGAGAAAGCTCATTGGCCGGTGGTAACTTACCTGCCGGGAATGTCTCGATGATATCATTAACAAGCTTCTCCAGATAATCGAGCAGCGCTTCTACTCCATCTTTGGCTTTTTCAGCGTCAGCTGCGGTTGCTTTGCCAACAACACCCTCTGGGTAGGCCGCAACTTCTATTGGGCCGCCACCCACGTGTCCATACCAGGCTATTGCTCTATGAAGGAGGTTCCCTGCTTTGTCTATGTGACCCTCAGGCATGTAGCCCCTCGGATTGGTATCAGTTGCCCATTCTTGATGACAAAATTCTGGGAATAGAGCAAGACTCCAGGAAGTTTCCACTTCATCGGCGTGAATGAAAGGTGTTTCGTATGGTCCCCCTTCGTCTTTCGTCTTGAATTTGTCCTGTATCGCGTGATACCAGTTCACATTGAATATCATGGCAGGCACTTGGAAGATCTTCGCAAATTTGTGTATTGCAATTGGAATAACAAACTCCTGCCCGTGCCCATTCAACAGGATTTGCTTTTTGAAACCCGTGTTCCAGAATCCCGCAATCACACTAACGAGAAGGTCCACAAACGCGTCATCTTTTACTGGAACAGTACCTGGCATCCCTATGTGATGATATGGGTGAAACCCGTACCATATTGGTTCAGCTACGGTACAACCTGTTTTCAGAGCCACTTGTTCGGCCATTCTTGTAACCAGGAAAGTATCTTCTCCTGTTGGGGCATTCGGACCGTGATTCTCAGTACTACCCACAGGAATGATTATTATGTCGTTTTTCTTAACTCTTTCATTTATTTCCTTCATGGTCATGGTTTGGTAATAGACACCTGATGGCTTTTCCATATGACCACCTGAAGGTGGAATCTGCCATTTACTCACGTTTATCCCTCCATTTTGATTATTGGATTGCCGCTCTCGACCGCTCTGTAGCATGCATCTATGATTTCTATAACTCTCACTCCATCTGTTATGGTGACAGGTGGCGTCTTTCCAGCTCGAATGCAATCGATGAAGATTCTGTCCTCTTCGATGTAACCCCATTTTTCTTTGAAATCTACCTTTGTATAGTCGTGACTCTCAACCTCTTTCCCCAAGCCTTTGCAAAAATGAACGGCTTCCATCTCGTCGTTACTTATCATCATGTGTTCGCCGTAGATCTCAACCTTCTCAAATGGAATCATCCAACTTGCATGAGCGCAAGATGTGAACGTTCCTATTATCCCGCTCCGCATTTTCATTACTATGGCCCAATCGTCGTAATCAGGATAAATGCTCTTTTTACCAAGAATGTACATTTCTTCAATATCTCCAAATAGCCATCTGACCATATCGAAAAGGTGTATTGTACTTTCGAAGAGAAATCCACCAGTATAGGTTCTGTCAGAAGTCCATGGTGGGTTTAGAAGTTCTCCTCTGTTCATTTTGACTTGAAAGGAATATGGTTTTACCACGCCGTTTTCGATTCGTTCCTTCATAAATTTGTAGACGTACGCAAAACGTCTGTTGTGGCCTACCTGAAAAATAACCGGTTTTTCACTCAGTTTTTCTTGGAGCTGTTCAGCATCGCGAAGAGATATAGTCATCGGTTTCTCACAAAAAACGTTTAATCCCATTTCCACAGCTTCCATGGCGTACGCAAAATGTGTTTTGTTCGGAGTTGTTATGTAGACTGCATCTACACCGTCTTCTTTCATTTGCGAAAGACTGTTGAATACCTTGGTTTTGAACGTCTGTGCAGTTGTGCTCGCACGGGATGAATCTATATCCATGACACCTGCAATGTCGACATCCTCAAAAGTTGAAAGTATTTCCAGATGTACACGGCCTATAAATCCCGTTCCAAGAATTGCTACACGCGTTTTTTTCATAGGAGCCACCTCATGGATTCACTGCGGTTATTTTTACGATGTCTTTTTCGGTCTGCAGTTTCTCAATGTAGTTAGGTATTTCGTCCAGAGAAACTGTTTTCGAGATAATCTTTGTCATATCCATGCCGCTTGCCATTAGACTTATAACTCTGGGAAAGGTCCCATGTCCTGAATGACCTTGAGAACCCACAATACGTGCTCGTCTAACCTGGAAAACTTCACCGGTGAGCGGAATCTTAGCATCTGCTCTTGCCACAATGACAACTGTCGAGTTTATCCCTCTGGCCTTCCATATGGTCTCTTCGATGTCTTTCCAAACGATTTGGGGAAGACCGGTTGCTTCCAAATATAGTTTTGCTCCCATTCCATTAGTGCTTTCAAGCACAGCTTCAACGAAGTTCTCCTTCGAGGGATCAATGACGATATCCGCACCAAGTTGTTTTGCAAGGTTACGTCTGGTTTCAGATGGTTCCGAAAGTATTACTTTCGCCGCTCCGGCGTTCTTAAGGACGGCAACAGCTCCGAGCCCTATTGGCCCTCCACCGAGGATGACCACGTTATCGCCAGGTCTTATGCCTCCACCTCTTTCTATAACAGCATTGTACGCAACTGAAGTAGGTTCCACAACACTCCCAGCTAAGAAGAGCTTGTCTTCATCATAATTCTTTTCAAGTTCCCTCAAACTCCACAGATACTTGGCATCAGAAATGACATATCTTGTGAACGCCCCATCGATGTCAAAACCAATTTCTCTAAGATTTTCGCAGTGGTTCGGAAAACCATCGGCACATGGCCTGCAGTGACCACACCAGAACATTTCCTCAGAAGTAACAGGCTCTCCCACTTCAAAGCGTTTGTTAGTTCTTCTGTTTATCGCCTCAGGGCCAGCCTCTACAACAGTGCCAGAGAACTCGTGTCCCAAGGTCACAGGGAACCCAGTTAGCCCTGGATAAAGAATGTAACCCTGCTCATCTGCCTGCGCCATGTGGACATCGCTTCCACAAATACCGCAAGCCCTCACTTGAATGAGTACTTCTGTCGGTTTTTTGATCTTCGGTTCTTGAACATCTTCGACCACAACTTTTGGATATCTCCAAACTTTGCTTCCCAACCAGGTTGTCTTTCCTTCAACATCTTTTGGGCCTAATACAAAGTCTGGTTTTGGATCCCATGTAGCATGTAGTCTCACTGCTTTCACAGCTATCCCTCCTAAACCAGTTGCAGGTTTCTACTTTTTTCATTTTAGATTAAGAATCGCTAAGAGCCAAAAGCGTTTAAGAGTGATGAGAGACGGTTATGGGTGACTACAGAGCTCAGAAGATACCTGTTTGCGTATTTCGTAATATTTCGTATGATTTTATATAGTTTCGAATTTGCAATTTGTAATGCCGTTCTATTATCATAAACATATAAGGAGGGAATGTACTTGTTTGCTCAAGAGAGGCGAAATCACATATTGAAGTTGATTCAACAGAAAGGGAAAGTCACGGTAGCAGAGCTTGTGGAAGCTCTTGATGTAAGTGGAGTTACTATAAGAAAAGATCTGGATTTTCTCGAATCCAAAGGTGTTATTGTTCGAACCCATGGAGGTGCGCTTTTACCCGATCACTCAAGGTCAGAATGGAATTTTCTTAGAAAGATTCATCAGCGTGAAAATGAAAAGAAACGAATCGCAAGAAAAGTGTCTTCATTGATAGAAGAGGGAGACACAATTATTTTGGATAGCAGCAGTACCAATTACTACGTAACATCTGAACTAAGAAAAGGCAATTTCTCCTTTCTTACTGTTGTGACAAACAACGTGTTTATAGCGGCAAAACTTATAGAAATAGGTGTGGAAGTTTTAGTCTTGGGAGGGAGTGTTAGAGAGAACAGTCTTTCCTTGATAGGGCCATGGACTTTGAGATTCCTATCTGAAATCAATGTTGATAAAGCCTTTTTGGGAACAACTGGTTTCTGCTCTGAAAAGGGTTTCATGACTCCGAGTGTTGCTGAAGCTGATGTGAAGAGAGCCATGATGAAGAGTTCTGTGAAAACATTCATTGTTACTGATTCCACAAAATTCAACAGGAAAGCATTTGTTTCATTTGCTCTTCCTGAGGAAGTAACGGGAGTCATAACAGATAGTAGCATTCCACAAAGGGCAGAAACTATCCTAATTGAAAAGGGCGTTAAGGTCTATAAAGTGTAAAGCAATTGAGATAAAGAAACTGAATTTATGATTGTTTCTAACACGTATCTTGAGGTGTTAATCGGGCGAAAAAACTGTTTAGAAAAGAGGTGAAAGGTGTTCTTCCGGGAGTTGATCAAGGGGTAAGGGCGCCAATGTGATGAAAAAGGACGAAGTTTTAGAGCATTTTGTGAGGATAACGAACGGTAAGTTCAGCTGCTATTCAGAATCATTCAGAACAATTTCGAATGGTTATTTTTTCATTGCAAAACAAAACGGTGTGAAGAACCTTATTGTCATTGCTAAGAAAGGTATTTGCAACAAGTTTGAAGGAGAGAAAGTGGGGGTAATTGATATTGAAAAAAAAGATCTTGATGTACTTGTTTGCCCGCGGAACCATCACAATCTGGTTTCCTTAAGAGAGTTTTTCCCGAATCTCTCTCCTGTCACCTGCAACAGAGTGACATCTTTCGGTACTGGAGACAGATTGGGATTGGCCACTAAAGCTCATGCAAATGCTTTTAAAGGTAAAGAGTTTTTTCCAGTCTTTGCTCAGCAATCAGTGCGGGAGCTTTCAAGAACGAAGAGAACTTGGCGTGATGTTTTGGATGATGCATCGTGGGGTGTCTTTCAGTCTGGATTCGAAGGGGCTTTTGGAGCGGATGCTGATCATGTCAAATCAGAAAAGGATTTGGAAGAAGCTTTCAACGAAGGTTACACTATGTTTACGATCGATCCCTCCGATCACGTGAACGACGTGTTAAAGGCAAGTGACAGGGAAATTCAGGAGCTTTACTATTCAGCACCGAATCGCTCAGAACTCGAAAGACTATATCTTCAAAAAGCCTACACTATTCTGAACACTCGTTTAGTTTTCGACGAGCACAGTCTTTTTAATTTGATTGCTGAATACGGCAATGCGCTTGAACATGTATGCCGATGCTATGAGAATCTGAACAGCAGAACGCGAAGATTTGATTTCGAGGTATCCATTGATGAAACTGAAATTCCGACCACTCCTTTAAGACATTTGTTTATAGCTCTGGAGCTTCACAGAAAAGGTGTAGACTTCAACACTCTGGCTCTAAGGCTGCCGGGAGAATGGCAGAAAGGTATTGACTACATTGGAGACATAGAGATGTTGCGTAAGGAACTTACCCTTCATTTTGAGATTGCAAGACAAATTGGAGGATATAGGCTATCACTGCACTCAGGAAGTGACAAGTTTTCCGTGTACAGGACTTTTTCAGACGTATGTCATGGACAGTTTCATGTCAAGACGGCTGGAACCAGCTACCTTGAAGCGCTCAGAGTCATTGCTCTCTGTGATCCTGATCTTTACAGGGAAATTCACGTTTTTGCCTTATCTCGTTTTGCTGAGGATGTCGCATCCTATCATGTTACTACAGATCTTTCGAGGATTCCCAATATAGACCATCTCAGTGATTCTGAATTGCCTTCATTGCTTGATATGCCGGATGCTCGACAGCTCATCCATATTACGTATGGATCCGTTCTAACGGCACAAGATAAGGATGGGAAGTTTCTTTTCAGAGAAAGGCTTTACAACAGCTTGTCTGAGCATGAGCGCGATCATGACAGATACGTTGAAAGCCACATAAGAAAGCATCTTGATCTTCTGAGTGTCTGACACGGGGAGGTGTTTTAATGAGAAAGGCGCCGAATATCTTCGATATTGAGAATAAGGTAGTTGTTATCACCGGTGGAGCAGGGATTCTGGGTTCCAGGATCGCCCGAGGGATGGCGCAATTTGGCGCAAGAATAGCGCTGTGTGACATAAAAAACGCGTCCTCTGTTGCCGAGAAAATGAGAGCAGAGAACCTGGATGTCGAAGGTTACTACATAGATGTGCTTGATCCCGATAAGATACGCGAGTGTCATGAAAAGATAATGCGCACCTATGGGAAGGTAGATGTGCTAATAAACGCTGCTGGTGGAAACATCAAAGAAGCCACGGTTTCAGAGAACAGAAGTTTTTTTGAAATTCCCTTGAATGCACTTGAAAAAGTTGTAAGTCTGAATTTGTTTGGTGGAGCGATATTACCTTCTCAGGTGTTCGGAAAGAGTATGGTGGGTAATCCACAAGGTGGGTCGATAATTAACATATCTTCGATGAACGCATTCCGCCCGCTAACAAGGATTGCCGGATATTCAGCTGCCAAAGCCGCTGTGAGTAATTTTACTCAGTGGCTTGCCGTGCATTTTGCAAGAGAGTACAACAAGAATTTGCGTGTGAACGCTATTGCTCCAGGATTCTTTTTAACAACTCAAAACAAATATCTGCTATTGGATGAATCTGGAAATCTGACGCCAAGGGGTGAGTCTATCATCGCACACACGCCTATGGGCAGGTTTGGTGACCCCGATGAGCTGATAGGAGTTTGTGTCTGGCTTTCTTCTGAAGCTTCTAAATTCGTAACAGGGATTGTGATTCCTGTAGATGGAGGATTCAATGCTTACTCAGGAGTGTAATTTTTGAAAGGAGGGTTAATGTGAGAATAGGTATTGTTGGTCTTGGAAGAATGGGTAAGAACATGGCTTTGAGACTTTTGCAAGGAGGACATGAAGTGGTAGTTTACAACAGGACAGTACAAAAAGTCGATGAAATGGAAAAGAAAGGGGCAATCGGAGCGAGATCCCTGGAAGAACTGGTTGAGAAGCTCGAAACACGCAGAGTAATATGGTTGATGATACCCGCTGGCAAGCCTGTTGATGATCATATTGAAACATTGTCGGGCCTTTTGTCAAAAGGCGATATTCTGGTTGATGGAGGAAACTCCTATTACAAAGACGATGTCAGAAGAGCGAAAACACTTGAGCCATTGGGTATTCACTACATGGATGCAGGTGTCTCAGGAGGTATCTGGGGACTCAAGGTGGGTTACTGCACGATGGTAGGAGGTCAGAAAGAGGATTTCAAATATATTGAACCCGTGCTTAAGACGCTGGCTCCGGAGGACGGGTATCTGTACTGTGGTCCCACTGGAGCAGGACACTACGTGAAGATGGTTCACAACGGTATTGAATATGCCATGATGGAAGCGTATGGGGAGGGATTTGAAATACTGAAGGCTTCTCCTTACAGTGAGTATCTGAGCCTTCAAAGGGTAGCGAGGCTCTGGAATAGAGGCAGTGTCATTCGCTCCTGGCTTCTGGAGTTGCTGGAATCCGCATTTGGTAAGGATCCAGAACTGGAATCGATACAAGGGTACGTCGAAGATTCAGGAGAAGCACGTTGGACAGTCCACGAAGCAGTAGATCTTGGAGTGTCTGCGGTGGGTATTGCCCATGCTCTTTTCAAACGTTTCCAATCGAGACAGGAGGATGTGTTCTCCGATAAAGTTCTCGCCGCTCTCAGGCACGAATTTGGAGGACACGCGATTTACGCAAAAGGTGAGCAAGTCAGGAAAAAGGGAGCAGGAGCGGGTGGAATAGAACCTGCGAAAGCTTCGAAGATAAAATTAGGAGAAAAGAAATAGCTATATGGTGACAGAAGAG